>Ga0335078_10002675_pt1 | contig 26869 bp, 24 predicted proteins | sample Lox_Sample_32_FD_206711 | JGI IMG/M metagenome (GOLD analysis project Ga0335078, IMG submission 206711) | Soil microbial communities from Loxahatchee National Wildlife Refuge, Florida, United States - Lox_Sample_3.2 | ecosystem: Environmental > Terrestrial > Soil > Wetlands | place: USA... | reverse complement strand
AAGCCTGGTACGTGCCCGCGGACGGCGATGCGGACAGCGATGGTGACGGCGACGCAGGCAACGACGCGGGCCCCGAGGGCCGACGCCCTCCGGGTCGACGCGGAGCGGCGGCGGCCTGGTACCGGATACAGTACCCGGACCTGGAAAACCGGAACCGGGCGTTCCTGACGCTGGAGGTGCACCCACGCTTCCGGCGGCGCGGACTCGGCCGGGCGCTCGTCACGCATGCCAGCCTGCGGGCCGCGGCGGAGGGGCGGACGTTCCTCGACGGCCAGACGATGCAGGGGTCGGCCGGCGACGCCTTCGCCCGGCGGCTTGGCGCGGAGCCCGGCATCCTGGACGCGCGGCGCATCATCGACCTGCGCGCGGCGCCCGCCGGCCGGTTTGCCGAGCTCAAGGCGGAGGCGGCCGCGCACGCGGCCGGGTACTCGCTCACGTCGTGGACCGGAGTGACGCCGGAAGACAAGCTCGCCCAGGTCGCAGCCGTGCAGAACGCGATGAACGACGCACCGCGCGAGGAGGGCTGGTTCGAGGACGACATCTGGGACGCCGACCGTATCCGGGTGCGCGCCGACACGCGGGTACGGCTCGCGGCGCACCGGGGGTATGCCGTCGCGGCGGTGCACGACGACACCGGAGAGATGGCGGCACTGACCAAGGTGCTCATCGATCCCGCGGAACCTGCCTGGGGACACCAGGGGATCACCGCGGTGACCAGGCCGCACCGCGGCCACCGACTCGGGCTGCTCACCAAGGCGGCGATGCTCGAGTGGCTCGCGGCCGCAGAGCCGGGGCTTGAGCGGATCGCGACCACCAACGCCGAGGTCAACTCGCACATGATCGCGGTGAACGAGGCACTCGGCTACCGGCTGGCCGAGCCTGGGCACAGGTTCTTCGCGCTCCCAGTGAGCTGAGCAGGCACTCGCGAGGCGGGGCCGCAGCGCGGGGCCGCAGCGCGGGGCCGTGACGCAGGACCGCAGCGCGGCTTGCCGCCTCCGCACGGTGCCGTTCTCAGCCGCGCCTGGCTCGCTGCCGCTTGAGCTCGGCGCGGGCCAGCCCGTTCTTGTGCACCTCGTCAGGTCCGTCGGCGAAACGGAGCGTGCGGATGCCCGCGAACGACGCCGCAAGCGGGAAGTCCTGGCTCAGCCCGCCCGCGCCGTGCACCTGGATCGCCTTGTCGAGTATCCACTCGACGGTCGCCGGGGTGGCGATCTTGATGGCCTGGATCTCGGTGTGCGCGGCCTTGTTGCCGACCGTGTCCATCAGCCAGGCGGCCTTCAGCACGAGCAGCCGCAACTGCTCGACGCGCACCCGCGACTCGGCGATCCAGTCCCTGATCACGCCCTGCTCGGCGAGCGGCTTGCCGAAGGCGACGCGCTCGTCCGCCCGGGCGCACATCAGCTCGATCGCCCGCTCCGCGACGCCGATCGAGCGCATGCAGTGGTGGATCCGGCCGGGGCCGAGCCGCGCCTGCGCGATCGCGAACCCGTCGCCCTCGGCGCCGATCAGGTTGGCCGCGGGCACCCGCACGTCGCTGAACAGGATCTCCGCGTGACCGCCGTGGTTGTGGTCGTCGTAGCCGAATACCTCCATGCCGCGCAGCACGGAAACACCGGGGGTGTCCCGTGGAACGAGGATCATCGACTGCTGGCGGTGCCGCTCGGCGGACGGGTCCGTCTTGCCCATCACGATGAAGATCTCCGCCTGCGGGTTCAGCGCTCCCGTGATCCACCACTTGCGGCCGTTGATCACGTAGTCGTCGCCGTCGCGCACGATGCGGGTGGCGATGTTGGTCGCGTCTGAGGACGCCACGTCTGGCTCGGTCATCGCGAACGAGGAGCGGATCTCACCGTCGAGCAGCGGCTGCAGCCAGCGCTTTTGCTGCTCGGCGGAGCCGAACGTGGCAAGCACCTCCATGTTGCCTGTGTCCGGCGCGGAGCAGTTCAGCGCGGCAGGGCCCAGGTGACTCCGCCCGGTGATCTCCGCGAGCGGCGCGTACTGCAGGTTGGTCAGGCCGGCGCCGTGCTCGCCGGGCAGGAAGAAGTTCCAAAGCCCGCGGGACCTGGCCTGCCCGCGCAGCTCGGCGAGCACCGGGACGGTGGACCACGCCCAGCGGTTCTCCAGCGCGGCGAGCTGCTCGTGGAACGCAGGCTCGGCCGGGTAGACGTGAGCGTCCATGAACTCGAGCAGCTCGGCCCGCAGTTCCTCGGTCCGCGCGTCGAAGGCGAAGTCCATCAGCTGTTCTCCTTGATCGCGGCCAGTCCGGAGGCGACCAGGGGCTCGACCAGCGTGCCGATCGCACCGAACCCCTCGCCCACCGTCTGGCCATGGACGTACCGGTAGTGAATGCCCTCGAGGATCACCGCCGACTTGAACGAGGCAAGGGCGATGTAGAAGCCGAGATCGGACAGGTCGCGCCCGCTGCTCGCGGCGTAGCGGGAGAGGATCTCCCCCTCGGCGGGATAGCCGGGCGCGTCGCTGGCCATCGGGCCCTCGCCGAGCCTGTCCATCCGCTGGTACACGATGAGCAGCCCGACATCGGTCAGCGGGTCGCCCAAGGTGGCCATCTCCCAGTCAAGGACGGCGGCCACCTGGTCGTCCGGTCCGACGAGCACGTTGTCAAGCCGGTAGTCACCGTGCACGATCGTCGCCGCGGTTTCGTCCGGCGTATTGGCCGCCAGCAGCAAATGCAGCTCGTCGATTCCGGCGAGAGGGCGGCTGCGGGACGCGTCGAGCTGCTTCTTCCAGCGGCGCACCTGCCGGGCGAGGAAGCCCTCGGGTCGGCCGAAGTCCGCAAGCCCGACCTCGGCGGGCACCACCGAGTGCAGCAGCGCGAGCGTGTCGACCATCCGCCCCGCGATGACCCTGGCCCGGTCCGGCCCGACCGCGGCCAGCTGGTCGGCGGTCCGGTAGGCGACACCGTCGACCGCTGACATCACGTAGAACGGCGCGCCGAGCACCTCGGGATCGACACACAGCGCGTAGCTGTACGGTACGGGGACGCTGGTGTCACGCAGCGCGGTGATCACCCGGTACTCGCGCGCCATGTCGTGCGCGGTGGCGAGCACGTGGCCGAGCGGCGGGCGGCGCACCACCCAGCTCCTGGTCCCGTCGCTGACCTCATAGGTGAGGTTGGACCGGCCCCCGGCGATCAGACGCCCGTGCAGCGGGCCGCCGATCTCGCCCGGGCAGGCAGCACCGAACCAGGCGGCGAACCGCTCCAGGTCCAGCCCTGGGAGGTCGGTCATGAACGGAACCTCCTCATCGCGAAACCGGGCCGATCCTTGCGTTTGTACCCTCAAGGCGCACGTCGCCGCAACCCCCGCACGTTGTCGCCTTGCCCACGCTTGCATCGTCCCCACGGGATGAACTGCCGCGATCCGGTCGTCATGCGGCCGCCTGCCGCTCAAGCCCGGCGGCCGCCTGCGCCGCGGCCGGCCGCGCCACGTGCTCGCGGCGGGGCAGCAGCAGCGGGGTCGCAAGCAGCAGCGTGCCCGCGACGGCGAGCGCGACGCGCAGGCTGGTGAGGCTGGCGAGCACGCCCCACAGCGCGGTCAGCGCGGCGGTGGTGAGGCTGGTCGACACCGACCAGGCCGCGAGCACCCGCGCGACGAGGTGCTGCTCCGTGTGCTCAAGCCGGTAGGTGGCGCACACCGGGTTGAACACGCCCATGCAGAGCACCAGGCAGAACTGAAGGCCGATGACGAGGAGCACGCCGCCCGCGCCCCGCCCGACGAAGGCGAGACCGATCGGCCAGCAGGCCGACAGGGTCCCGAAGACCCGCATGGTCCGGTGCCGCCCGAACCGGGCGACCAGCCGTGCGGACAGCCGGGACCCGATGAGGCCGCCGATGCAAGGGGCGCCGAACGCAAGCGTGTACTCCCATGGCGCGAACCCGAGCTCGCCGAGCATGAGGACGACGAGCACTGGCTCCGCCGCCAGGATCAGGCCGCCGACCAGCAGCCGGTTGCAGAACACGGGCCGCAGTGCCTGGCTGCGCAGAATGTGCCGCCACCCGTCGAGCAGCTCGCCGGCCCTGTGCCCGCGGGCCGCGGGCCGTACCTGGCGCGGCTCGTGCCCGCCGATCGCGGCGATACCGCAGGCCGACAGCAGGTAGCTGACCGCGTCGGCGATCACGGTGGTCACCGGGCCGACCAGGCCGACGGCGGCCCCGCCGAGCGGCGGGCCGACCACCAGGGTGGTCCAGGTCGTGGACTCGAAGCGGCTGTTGGCGACCAGCAGGTCGGCCGGCTTCACCAGGGCCTTGAGGTTCGCGCCGCTCGCCGCGTTGAACGCGATCTTGGCGGCGGCCACGACGACAGAGACAACCAGAAGCTGTGCGAAGGTCAGCCCGCCGAGCGCGTACGCGGCCGGTATGGTCATCAGCGCGGCGAACCTGGCGAGGTCCATCGCCATCATCACCGGCCGCTTGCGCCGGAACTCCACCCACGGGCCGAGCGGCACCGCCACCACGGCACCGACCGCGAGCCCCGACGCCGAGAGCGCCGACACCGCGACCGGCCCGGAGTGCAGCACCCGGACGGCGATCAACGGGAAGGCGCCGAACCCGATCCCCGACCCGTACGCGCTTACCGCGTACGCCGCCCACAGCCAGCCGAACTGCCTGCCGAGCGATCGCCTGCCCAACCCCCGGATGTTCATGTGCTAATTACAGTCATGGAATTCCGCTGGATCAAACACCGAGAAGGAGAGCTGGTACAACGATCAGTTGTCAGTAATGGGGAGCCGTGAACATCGAGGCCGTCAGGGCGTTCGTCGCGGTCGCGGAGGAGGGCCAGTTCCAGCACGCCGCCGCCCTGTTCAGGCGGAGGCCGTCCGGTGCCGCGCTCACCCAGGACGGCCGGACGTTCCTGCCGCACGCCGGCGCGGTGGACCTGCTGCGCGACTTCTGCGCGGACAACCCCCACCGGAGCCGGGTCGGCTGGCCGGGCGGCCTCGGGCTGGTCCGGCTGCCCGTCGTCGACCTGGCCGCGAGGCGCTAGGCAGCCATCGCAGGGGCGCGCACGGCGCCGAGCTGCGCCGGGGTGAGCAGGGTGGCAAGCAGCTCGGCAAGGTCGGAGACCGGCACCGGGCCTAGCCCGGCGGATAGCAGCTGCCTGATCTCGGGCGGGCTGAGCGTGGCCAGCTCGGCGATGAGCGAGGTCAGGTTCTCCGTGTCTGACCGGGAGCTGCGGAACGAGACCAGGATGCCGAGCAGTTCCGCGTCGCTGCAGCCGCCCCACAGCGCGGGCAGCGCCTCGCCCTCCTCCACGGCGAGGTGGTCAAGGTAGGTCGCGGTGAAGGCGGCGAGCGCCCGGTACAGCACGTTGGGGTCACCGGGCGCCGACGCGTACGCCGATGCCACCTGGCGGAGCTGTCCGAGGCGGGCGTCGAGCTCGACGTGCGCGTCGTCAAGGGCGTCCGCGAGCGCCGGCGCGTGCGCGCGCAGCAGGGGGTGGATGAAGCGCTCCTCGTGCTCGCCGTGGGCGACGATCTCGGCCGCGAGCGCGTCTACGGCGGCGGCGAGCTTTCCGGTGGTGACGGCGTCGGCGGGGTCGGTCCTGCCCGCCTCCACGGTGAGGGTGAATAGCCGGGCGCGCTGCATCTTGTGCACGGCGGTGTACACGTCGAGCCGGTTCATCGGGACTTACCTTCCGGTATGTTTGACAACATGTTGTCATTCTAAGTAATTGACAACATGTTGTCAATTACGGTCAGGTGAGGGAAAGAGATGAGCGGATGACCCAGGCCCCCGCCCCCGGTCCAGACGAGCTGGCCTTGCTCATCGCCGATGTCTTCGACGCCGCCGGCGTGCTGCGCCGCTACGGTGAGCGCACCGCCGCCACGGCGGGCCAGACCCAGGCCAGGTGGCAACTGCTGAGCGTCGTATCGGAGGGCGACTGGACGGTGCCCATGGCGGCGGATCGCCTCGGGACCAGCCGCCAGGCCGTGCAGCGTGTTGCCAACGAGCTCGTCGCCGACGGCCTTGCCGCCTTCGAGGACAATCCCAGGCATCGCCGCTCGCCCCGCCTACGGCTCAACGCCGAGGGACGGCGCGTCCTCGGCGTCGTCACCCGTGAGGCACGCCGTCGGCACGAGCTGCTCGGCGCCAGGCTGCGCGCGCTCGACCCCGCCGCGCTCCGCGCCGTGCTCAGGCAGCTGACGGCTGCGGTGCGAGCGGAGATCGGCGACGATGACCTGCCCGAAGGCTCCGCTTAGCGCGGCAGCGGACTTGACCGGTCCGCGCTCACCGTCCCGCGGTGACGGCCTTCAGCTCGGCGAGTGACTGCCGGATGAGCTGGGCCAGGGTCTGCCCGCCGGAATCGGCGGACTGACTGGTCCAGCGCTGGAAGGCGACGCGGAAGACGGCGACGCCTGCCTCGGCGGCCAGGATCGCGGCCGGGTCGGTGACGCCGCGGCGGCGCAGCGCGCCGGCCAGCGCGGCCGAGAGGCTGGCGAGCTTGATCAGCTCGCGCTCCAGGAGTTCCGGTGTCGCGGCGACGATCGCCTGGCGCTGCCTGGCCAGGTCGCGACGCTCCTCGAGCTGCCCGGCGACCGCCTCGAGCGACGCGCCGACCGCGTCGATCGGCGGGAGTCCGGTCGGCGCGTCCGCGATCACCCGGACGAGCGAGTCCTGCAGCATCCTGGCACCGTAGAACAGCACCTCGCGCTTGTCGGCGAAGTGCCGGAAGAAGGTCCGCTCGGTGAGGCCAGCCCGCTTGGCGATCTCCGCGACCGTGGTCTGGTCGTAGCCGCGCTCGCCGTAGAGCTCAAGCGCGGCCAGCTCAAGACGGCCGCGCGCGTTGGGCTCCCACCGGGTCATGGGCACGATTCTACCGCGATGACAGCAACTGACATCGCGGTGCTATGCTAGTGATGTCAGCAACTGACATCACTAGCGACAGGGAGCTCAACCATGCGTGTATTCGTCACCGGCGCGTCCGGGCACATCGGCTCCGCGCTCGTACCCGAACTGCTACGCAACGGGCATCAGGTGACCGGCCTGGCCCGCTCCGACCGCTCCGCCGCCGCCCTTGAGGCCGCGGGCGCCGAGCCCTGGCGCGGCGACCTGGACGACCTCGACGGCCTGCGCGCCGCGGCGGCGGCCGCCGACGGCGTCGTCCACCTGGCCTTCAAGCACGAGGCGATGGCTGCAGGCGACTACCTTGGCGCGATCGCCGACGACCTCAAGGCGATCGAGGCCATGGGCGCCGCGCTTGACGGCACGGGCAAGCCCTTCGTCGGCACCGGCGGCACGCTGATGCTCGCGTTCGGCGGCGGTATGAAGGAGCGGGCAGGCACGGAACGGGACTTGGTCACGGGCGGCCCGCGGGTGGACGCGGAGAACACCGTCGCCGGGTTCGCCGAGCACGGCATCCGTTCGTCCCTGGTGCGCCTGTCGCCGCTCGTGCACAGCTCGCTCGACCATCACGGTTTCGCTCATCAGCTGATCGGCATCGCCCGCGCCAGGGGCGTGTCCGGTTACGTCGGCGACGGCGCCAACCGCTGGCCCGCCGTGCACACCCTGGACGCCGCCCGGCTGTACCGGCTCGCGCTCGAGTCGGCCCCGGCCGGCTCGCGGCTGCACGGCGTCGCCGACGAGGGCGTGCCGTTCCTGGACATCGCCGAGGTCATCGGGAACCGCCTCGGCCTGCCCACCGCCAGCGTCGACCAGGAAGACGCCGGCGAGCACTTCGGATTCCTCGGCGGCCTTGTCGGGCTCGACAACCCGACGTCCAACACGCTCACCAGGGAACTGCTCGGCTGGGAGCCGGCCCACGTGGGCCTGCTCGACGACCTGGCCCACGGCCATTACTTCGACGCCGTCGGCTAGCCGGCAGGAAGACAAGCGTCCGGCACCGTGATCCGGAATGCCCGGGTCACGGTGCCGGACGGCGGGCAGCTACGCCGCCGACGCCTTGTCGAGGGTTTCCATCTCATCTGAGCTCAGCTCAAGCGTGGCAGAGGCGAGCAGCGCGGGCAGCTGGTCCACCGTGCGCGCCGAGGCCAGCGGCGCGACGACCTGCGGCCTGGCGCGCAGCCAGGCGAGCGCCACGGTGGCCGGCACGACGCCGCGGTCGGCGGCGACCATGTCGAGCGCCGCGAGCACCGCGAGGCCGGTCGGCGTCAGGTACCGCGCCGCGCCCGGCTGCCGCGCGGCGCCCGTGTGGTCGGCGGCGCCGCGGTACTTCCCGGTGAGGAAGCCGCTGGCGAGCGCGTAGTAAGGCAGCACCCCGAGGCCGAACTCCGCCGCGACGGGCGCGAGCGAGGCCTCATAGGATGCGCGCTCGACCAGGTTGTAGTGCGGCTGCAGCGCCACCGGCGGCGCGAACCCCTCGGCGGCGGCGACGGCGAGCCATTCGCGCAGCCGCGGCGCGGTGTAGTTGGACAGCCCGACGTGCCGGATCTTCCCGGCCCGCTGCAGTTCGCTGAACGCCCCCGCCGCCTCGGCGACCGGCACGTCGGGGTCGTCGTAGTGCGCGTAATACAGGTCGATGTGGCCGGTCCGCAGCCGGGCGAGCGACGCGTCCGCCGCGGCGAGCACGTTGGCACGCGACAGGCCGCGGAACCTCGGGTGCCTGCTCACCTTGGTCGCGATGATCACCGAGTCCCTGTTGCCGCGCGCGGCGGTCCACTCGCCGATGATCGTCTCGGACTCACCGCCGGCGTGCCCTGGCACCCAGGCGGAGTAGGAGTCGGCCGTGTCGATGAGGTTTCCGCCGCCCGCGACGTAGGCGTCGAGCACCGCGAACGAGGTGTCCTTGTCCGACGTCCAGCCGAAGGTGTTGCCGCCGAGCCCGAGCGGGAACACGTCAAGGTCAGAGCTTCCGAGAACAGTCATATGCACCTTTCCTGATGAGAACAGCCAGTCACCGCGGCGATGGCGGCCGCGGTCGCCAGCGCCAGCCAGCCGACCCGCCGCCCGGTGGGGCTGGCGGCCGCGGACGCGGCGAGCAGCGCCCCGGGCAGCGCGCTCACGCCGAACGCCAGCATCATCACACCGTACCCGCCGCCGACGAGGTGAAATGTCCTGGTGGCGAACGCCGGCAGCGACACGCCCATGCCGAACAGCAGCGCGGAGGCCGCGGCCAGGCCGATGCGGACCCGGACAGGACCGTGCCGCCACGCGTACCTGATCCCGTCGGCAGCGAAACGCCGGGCTGCCCCTTGCCGTCCGTCGCCGGGCGAGCAGCGGTCGCCGTCCCGGACGGCCGGTACCGGAGCAGAACGAAGAGGGGTACACCGTAGGATGCCGCGTTCACCGCGCAGCAGGCGGCGACGCCGACGGTGGCGAGCAGCGCGCCGCCGAGCGCGGGCCCGACAACCCGGGAGACGTTCAGGATGATCTCGTACAGCCCGACCGCCGACGCCAGCCGGTCGGTGCCCACCAGGTCGACCACGTAGACCTGCCGCGCCGTGCCGTCGGGCGCGAACACGATCCCGCTGAGCACCGCGATGAGGAACAGCATCCAGGCACGCGCCGCCCGGTACGCGGGCGACTCAAGTGACTGGAAGGAACGGCGCAGGCTCGGCAGCCGGCTGGCGAGCTGTGCGCCGGTGCTCACCCCAAGACCACGGTGCGGTTGCCGTTGAGCAGGACGCGGTGCTCGGCGTGCCAGATGACGGCGCGGGCGAGCACCTGGGCCTCCACGTCCCGGCCGGCCTCGACGAGCCTCTCCGGCGAGTAGGAGTGGTCCACCCGCATCAGGCCCTGCTCGATGATCGGGCCCTCGTCCAGGTCGGGCGTCACGTAGTGCGCCGTCGCGCCGACCATCTTGACGCCCTTGGCGTGCGCCTGGTGGTACGGCTTCGCGCCCTTGAAAGACGGCAGGAAGGAGTGGTGGATGTTGATCATCCGGCCCTCGACCCGCTTGCATACGTCGGTGGAGAGGATCTGCATGTAACGGGCGAGCACGATCAGCTCGGTGCTCGTCTCGTCGATGATCGACAGCAGCCTGGCCTCGGCGGCCGGCTTGCTGTCCGGCGTCACGGGGATGAAGTGGAACGGGAGCTTGTAAGACTCGGTCAGGCCGCGGAAGACCTCGTGGTTGGAGACCACGCCGGTGATGTCGACGGGCAGCGAGCCCGCCGACCACCGGAAGAGCAGGTCGTTCAGGCAGTGCCCGAGCTGCGACACCATGAGCAGTGTCTTGATCCGCGCCGACTTGTCGTGCAGCCGCCAGGTCATGTGGAAGGCCTCGGCGACCCAGGTGAAGTCCCGCTCAAGCTCGGCGGTCGGCTTGCCAGGCAGCGGGACAGAGAAGTGCACGCGCATGAAGAACAGGCCGCCGTCGGGCTCGCCGTACTGCTGGCTGTCGATGATGTTCGCGGAGTGCTGCACGAGGAAGCTCGACACCGCGTAGACGATTCCGGGCTTGTCGGGGCAGGACAGCGTCAGGACGAACTGGAGTCCGGTGGTCTGCGGCTTACTCATAGCAATCACCATACATCCGGCGCTGAGCATGGATTTAGTAGGACAAAGGCACCGCCGACCCTTTTGTGGCGTGCGCCAAAGAGGTCGGCGTCGGTCAGTCGCCTAGCTCAACGCGGCGCCGCGTGACGTAGTCGTCCAGTTCCGCGCGGACGGCGTCGTCGAGCGGCGGCGGCTGGTAATCGTCGAGGGTCTTCTGGCAGATCTCGCCCGCTCGCTCGGTGGCGTCCTTGCCGCCGTAGCGCAGCCAGCGCTCGAAGTTCGCGGTGGACGACAGCAGCGGACGGTAGAAGCAGTCCCTGAACCGTTCCATCGTGTGGGCCGCGCCGAGGAAGTGGCCGCCGTGGCCGACCTCCACGTGCGCGCCGAAGGCGAGCGATTCCTCGGTGATCTCCAGCGGGGTGAACTCGCGCCTGAGCTCGCGCAGCAGCTCGATGTCGATGATGAACTTCTCGTAGCAGCTGACCAGGCCGCCCTCGAGCCAGCCGGCCGCGTGCATGACGAAGTTGGTGCCGGCGAGGAAGGTGGGCAGCAGGGTCATCAGCGACTCGTACGCCGCCTGCGCGTCCGCGGTCTGCGAGGAGTTCAGCCCGCCGCCGGTGCGGAACGGCAGCCCGTAATGCCGCGCGAGCTGGCCGGTGCACAGCAGGCCGATCGCCGACTCCGGGGTGCCGAACGACGGCGACCCGGACTGCATGTCGATGTTGGAAAGGAACGACCCGAAGATCAGCGGGCAGCCGGGCCTGATCAGCTGGGCGAGCGCGATGCCGGCGAAGGCCTCGGCGAGCTGCTGTGCGAGCGCCGCAGGGATCGTCACCGGGGACATCGCGCCCATCAGCAGGAACGGGGTGAGCACCACCGGCTGGTTAGCGGCGCAGTACTCGAACTGCGCGTCGAGCATCCGGTCGTCCCAGCGCAGCGGTGAGTTGCAGTTGATGAGCGAGACCACGGCCGGGGTGCGCTCGATTGACGCGCGGCCCGCGGCACGCCCTGCCCCGCCGCCGAACAGGATCTCGGTCATCGCGATGGTGTCGGCCGCATTCGGCCCGGAGACCACGTTGCCCATGTAGATCTTGTCGGTCAGCGTGCCGAGCGCGCGGGTCATGTCCAGGTGCCGGGAGTCGAGCGGCGCGTCGTTCGGCTCGCAGATCACCCCGCCGGCCGTGTCGAGCTGAGGGAAGGACTGCGAGAGCTTGCACAGGTTGTGAAAGTCATCCAGGGTCGCGTCGCGCCTGACGTCTCCCTGGCGGACGAACGGCGAGCCGTAGACGGCGCCGAACACCATGTGGTCGCCGCCGATGTGCACGCTGTTCGCCGGGTTGCGTGCCTGCAGGTCGAACTCGCGCGGCACCTTCGCGAGCTGCTCGAGCACGAACTCGGGGTCCAGGTAGACGACCTCGCCGTCCACTCGCTGCCCGGCCTTGGCGAAGAGCGCGGTCGCCTCGGGCTTGGCGAACTGCACGCCCACTTCTGAGACGATGCGCCGCCAGCCCTTGTCGAGCACCCCGATCGCGTCCCGCGACAGGATCTCGTAGCGCGGCATTCTATTGACAAACACACCCACATCGTAGAACTTAGTCTCATAAAGTGGAAGTGGCCGGATGAGGCCGCATGAGGACGGCGGAAGCACCGATGAGCAACCCCAACGGCACGCAGGCCGTGGACCGGGCCGCGCGCCTGCTCTCGGAGGTTGTCCACGCCCCGGACCCGGTGACGTTCACCGAGCTGACCACGGTCACCGGGCTCGCCAAGTCGACGACCTCACGGCTGCTGCTCGCCCTTGAGCGCAATCACCTGGTGCGCCGTGACGATCACGGCCGCTTCCTGCCCGGCGAGATGTTCGTCAGCTTCGCCTGGCGCGGGGGCGCGGACACGTCGCTTGTCGCGGTCGCCCAGCCCTTCCTCGACCGGCTCGGCAAGGCCACGGGCGAGACGGTCAACCTGGGGGTCGCCGCGGGTAACGCCGTCGAGCAGATCGCTCAGGTCGACTGCGCGTACCTGATCGGCGGCACCAACTGGGTGGGCAGGCCGGTCCCGTTGCACGCCTCGGGGCTCGGCAAGGTGCTGCTTGCCTACGGCGCGGCCAAGCTGCCGCCCGGCGAGCTCGAGCGGTGCACGGACAGGACCATCACGAGCGAGCCTGCGCTGCGCGCGGACCTCGCCGCCGTCCGCGCCCGTGGGTACGCGGTCACCGATGAGGAGCTCGAGCGCGGGCTCATCGCGTTCGCGGCCCCCGTCTTCCGCTACGACGGCACGGTGGTGGCGGCGCTGTCGGTCTCCGCGCCCGCCACGCGGATGAACAGGGAGACGGCGGCGAACGCGGCCCGTCACTGCGTGGACGAGGCGGCCGGGCTGTCGTCCGCGCTCGGCCACCGGCCACGGACCTCAAGGAAGGGATGAGCTCCATGACCAGTGACGACCTGCTCAGTGAGCTCTACGACAAGACGCTGACCGGGAACGGCCCCGACGTGCTCGCCCTGACAAGGGAGGGGCTCGCCGCGGGGCTCGGACCTGAGACCCTGCTCTACGAGGCGCTCATCCCCGCACTTGAGGAGGTAGGGGCGCGCTTCGAGCGCGGCGACTTCTTCGTTCCCGAGATGCTGATCGCGGGCAAGGCGATGGCGGGCGCGCTCGAGATCCTGCGCCCGCTGCTCGCGGAGACCGGCGCGGAGACGATCGGCACCGTGGTGATGGGCACGGTCAAGGGCGACGTGCACGACATCGGCAAGAACCTGGTGAACATCATGTTCGAGGGGGCCGGCTTCCTGGTCGTCGACCTGGGCGTGCAGGTATCACCGGAGAAGTTCGTCGACGCGGTGCGGACGCACAAGCCGGACATCGTCGGCTTCTCCGCGTTCCTCACCACCACGATGCCGATGTTCAAGGCGAACATCAACGCGCTGACCAAGGCCGGCCTGCGCGACCAGGTCATCGTCATGGTGGGCGGCGCCCCGGTCACCCAGGAGTACGCCGACGTGGTCGGCGCCGACGGCTACGCGGCAGACGCGTCCGCCGCCGTGGTCAAGGCCAAGGAACTGATCCGGCACCGCCGCGCCCTCGCCAACGCCTGACCGGCAGCACCCCGGCTGGCAGCGCCGCACCGGGCACCCCACCACCCCAAGACCGCATCGGACGAGACAGGAGCGGGCGAGGCTCGTGCACACCATCGTCTCCTCGGCGAGCAGGGCCGTCACCATCGGCCATGACCAGCCGTTCGCGATCATCGGAGAACGGATCAACCCGACCGGGCGGGCGACGTTCCAGCGGCAACTGCGCGACGGCGACCTGTCAAGGATCGAGATCGACGTCGCGCAGCAGGTCGCAGGGGGCGCCATGCTGCTCGACGTCAACATGGGCGCGCCCCTCGCCGACGAGGCGGAGCTCATGGTGCGGGCGGTCACGCTCATCCAGCGGCTCACCGACCTGCCGCTGGTCATCGACTCCTCGATTCCCGAGGTGCTCGAGGCCGGGCTGCGTACCTACCAGGGCAAGGCGCTTGTCAACTCGGTAACCGCCGAGGACGAGCGGCTGCACACGATCCTCCCGCTGGTGAAGCGGTACGGTGCGGCCGTCATCGGGCTGCCGAACGACGAGGAGCAGATCCCCGACGCCCCGGAAGACCGCCTGGTCCTCACCAGGAAGCTCATTCGCACCGCCGTTGACACTTACCAGATACCGGCCGAGGACATCGTCATCGACCCGCTGGCGATGCCCGTCGGCGCCGACACCGGCAACACCATGCGCACGCTTGAGACCCTCGCGCTTGTCAGGGAGGAGTTCGGCGTCAACACCACCTGCGGCGCGTCGAACCTGTCGTTCGGCATGCCCGACCGGCACGCGCTGACCGCGGCATTCCTCCCGCTCGCCGCGGCGCACGGGCTGACCAGCGCGATCATGGATGCCCGCACGCCCCAGGTGATCACCGCCGCGCGGGCCGCCGACCTGCTACTCGGCCGCGACGACTGGGGCGCCGCCTGGATCGCCGCGTTCCGCGCCGCGCGGGCCGCCGAGCAGCTGACATGAGCCAGCGGGTCGACCTCCGGTTCAACGACCGTCCGGTGCGGGTGCCGCAAGGGGTCACCCTCTTCGACGCGGCGAGCTGGAACGGCATCGCGATCGACTCCACCTGCGGCGGCCATGGCACCTGCAAGAAGTGCCGCATCAGGTTCAAGGCAGACCCGCCCGTTCCGACCAGCCTTGACCTGCGCGCCTACACCGCGGCCGAGATCAAGGACGGCTGGCGGCTCGCCTGCCGCACCCCGGCGAGCACCGACGCCGATATTGAGGTGCCGCCGCTCGTCACCCGGCCCAAGGCGGCCATCGTCGGCGTCGGCCGCCAGGTCATCCTCCGTCCGGCCGTACGCAAGCGTTACCTCGAGCTCGCCGAGCCGGCGCTCGCCGACCAGGTAACCGACCTCGAGCGGGTGCTCGGCGGCCTGACCGACCTCGGCCAGGCCGCGGACCTCGCGGTGCTGCGCTCACTCGGCGGCACGCTCCGCGCGTCGGACTTCAAGGTCACCGCGGTCGTCGCGGACGAGACGCTGATCGCCGTCGAGCCGGGAGACACCACCGGCCGGGCGTTCGGCCTCGCCTTCGACCTCGGCACCACGACGGTCGTCGCCACCCTGCTCGACCTGACCACCGGCACCCCGGTCGCCGTCGAGTCGATGCTGAACAAGCAGCAGCCGTTCGGCGCCGACGTGATCGCCAGGATCTCCGCGACCATGCTCGACCCCGCCGCCCGCGACAGGCTGCGGCAGCTCGCCCAGGAGACGCTTGCCGAGCTGGCGACCGCGGCCTGCCAGGCCGGCGGCGCGGCACCGGATGAGGTCTACGAGGTCGCCCTGGCAGGCAACGCCACCATGGTTCACCTGGTACTCGGCATCGACCCCGAGCCGCTCGGCGTCGCACCGTTCATACTGTCTGCCCGCCTGCTGCCCGAGGTCCGCGCCAGTGACCTGGGGGTTCCCGCCCACCCGCAGGCCCGCGCGGTGGTCTTTCCCGCGTTCGGCGCGTACGTGGGCGGTGACATCACCGCCGGCCTGCTGGCCAGCGGCATGGACCGCGACCCGCGCATCCGGCTGTTCATCGACATCGGCACCAACTGCGAGATCGTACTCGGCGGCCGCGACTGGCTGCTGGCCACCGCCGCCCCGGCAGGCCCCGCCTTCGAGGGCGCCTCCGTCCGCTGCGGCATGCGCGCCGCGGACGGCGCCATCGAGGCGGTCGAGATCACCGGCGACGGCGACCTCAAGCTCACCGTCATCGGCGACACCGAGCCCGCGGGCCTGTGCGGCTCCGGCCTTGTCGACGCGGTAGCCGCGCTCACCGAGGCCGGCCTCATCGACTCCTCTGGCCGGTTCGCCCAGCAAGCGCCGGAGCCCTCACCCGCCCCTGAGCACTCCTCCGCCCCCGGGCACTCTCCCATCCCTGAGCACTCCTCCGTCCCTGAGCACTCTCTCGACGCAGCAGGGGCCGGCGCCCCGGCGGCAGCCCTGGCGGACCGGTTCGCCACGATCGGCAAGGAACGCGTCTTCGTGCTGCACTGGTCCGCCGACCGTGACCCCGCCGCCAGCGTCTACCTCTCACAGCGCGACGTCCGCGAGCTCCAGTTCGCCAAGGCCGCCATCGCCACCGGCTGGCGCATCCTCCTCGAAGAGGCCGGCCTGGAGACGCAGGACATCAAGCAGGTCCTGCTGGCCGGCTCCTTCGGCTCCTACCTCAACGCCAGGTCGGCGATCCGCATCGGCCTGGTGCCCGACGTAGGACCGCGCCGCATCATCGCCGCCGGCAACGTCGCGGGCGAGGGCGCCAAGATGGCCCTGCTCTCGCAACGCGACCGCGCCGCCGCCCTCTCCCTGCTCGAGGAGGTGACGTATGTCGAACTCAGCGACCGCGCCGACTTCAACGACCGTTTCATCGCCCAGCTCGGCCTCTAACCCCCCGCCCGCGAAGATAGTGGATGTTCGGGTACACCCCGATGTACCCGAACATCCACCATCCCGGGGTGACCACTCAGTTATCGGGTCTGATAACCCTGATGGGCCCGTCGAGATCGTCGCCTGCGGTGCCCTGGCGGGTCACATCAGGGAGATCGCCGCCCGCCGCGGCTGGCCGGTGCAGGTCCGCCCCCTGCCGGCCGCCCTGCACAACCGCCCGCGGCAGATCAAGAGTCATGCGGAACGGATGCTGGCGACGCCCGAGACGCAAGGGTCTCGCGCAGTCCTGGCTTACGCCGACTGCGGCACCTACGGCGCCCTCGACAACCTGACGCTGGCCAAGGCCGGCGTCAGCCGCCTCCCCGGCCTGCACTGCTACGACCTGTACGCCGGCGCGGAGGCAATAGAGCGGCTCTTCGCCGAAGAACCAGGCACCTACCTGCTAACCGACTACCTGATCAAGTCATTCGAGCGGAGCGTCATCCGACCGCTAGGGCTGGACCGCTATCCGGAACTCTGGTCCGACTACTTCGGCCACTACCGCCGACTCGTCTGGCTCGTTCAGGAGTCGACCCCTGAGCTAGAAGAGGCGGCGACTCGGATCGCCCTTCGATTCGACCTTCCACTGACCCGTGTCAGCACGGGCACCCAAGGACTGGAAGCAGCCTTGGCCTCTGTGATTGAGCCTGTGTCATGACCTTCGGCGCATCTGGGGTGAGGGGGGCGCGCAAGCCCGCCGCACCACCCCCCAGCGTTAAGAGCAACGTCCCCATGAAAGGCCAAGGAAGCCATGAGTGACATGCCAACCCGAGCGAGTGCCGTCGTCATAGGCGCGGGCATCGTGGGCAACAGCCTGGTTTACCACCTGTCTGAGCTCGGCTGGCGGGACGTGGTCCTGGTGGATAAGGGCCCGCTGCCCAACCCGGGCGGCAGCACCGGGCACGCGTCGAACTTCGTCTTCCCTATTGAGTACTCCCGGCTGATGTTCGAGCTGACCAGGGACTCGACCGAGCAGTACAAGGCGCTCGGCGTGTTCACCGAGTCCGGCGGCATCGAGGTGGCCCGCACGGCAGAGCGCATGCAGGAGCTCAAGCGCCGCATCACCAAGGCGAAGGGCTGGGGCATCCCGGCCGAGCACCTGACGCAGGAAGGCGTGCAGAAGCTGGTGCCCTACCTGGACCCGGGCGTGATACTCGGCGGCGGCTACTTCCCCACGGTCGGCGTCGTGGACAGCCTGCGGGCCGGGACGCTGATGCGGGAGCGGGCCAAGGCGTCCGGCGCGCTCACCGTAGTCTCCGGCGCCGAGGTGCTTGACATCACCACCGCGGACGGCCGGGTCACCGGGATCGTCACCTCCAAGGGCGAGATCGTCACCGGCAACGTGGTCATCTGCTGCGGCGTCTGGTCGGCTAAGGTCGCCGCCCTCGCCGGGGCCCGGCTGGCGCTGACCCCCGTCGTGCACCAGATGATCAGCGTCGGCCCGATCGGGCTGTTCGCCGGGACGACGGGCGAGATCTCCTACCCCATCGTCCGCGACGTGGACGAGGGCATGTACGAGCGGCAGCACGGCGGTGACATGGAGGTCGGCTCCTACATGCACCGGCCGATCATCGTGCCGCCTGAGGCCATACCGTCCAACGAGGAGGCGGTGCTCTCGCCGACCGAGATGCCGTTCACCGCCGACGACTTCGACCCGCAGCTCGCCGCCTCGCTCGAGCTCATGCCCGAGCTACTCGGTGACGAGAAGGCGGGGATCAGGTACGCGATCAACGGGCTCATCTCGATGACGCCCGACGGGCACCCGCTCCTCGGCGAGACCCCCGAGGTGAAGGGGCTGTGGACGGCAGCGGCGAGCTGGATCAAGGAGGGGCCCGGCTGCGGCCGTGCCATCGCCGAGCTGATGTCGGGCCAGGTGCCGACCGTCGACGTGCACGAGGCCGACGTCGCCAGGTTCTACCTGTCGGCGCGTTCGACCGGGTTCGCCCGCGCCCGCGCCGCCGAGGCGTTCAACAAGATGTACGGCATCGTGCACCCCGCTGAGCAGTACGAGTCGCTGCGCCCGCTGCGCACCACGCCGCTCTACGGCAGGGCCAAGGACCTCGGCGCGGTCTTTTACGAGACCGCCCGCTGGGAGCGGCCGCACTGGTACGCGTCCAACGAGCCGCTGCTCGAGAAGTACGCGGGACGGCTCATGGAGCGTACAGCCGAGTGGGAGTCCCGCTGGTGGTCGCCGGTCATCAATGCCGAGCACCTGGCCATGCGCGACGGCGCCGGCCTGGTGGACCTCTCCGCGTTCACCATCCTCGACGTCACCGGGCCCGGCGCGCTCGGCGGGCTGCAGAACCTCGCCGTCGCGCAGCTCGACGTGCCGGCAGGCCGCACCGTCTACACCCCGTTCCTCAACGACGCGGGCGGGTTCGTGGCCGACCTCACCATCATGCGACTCGGCACGGGCCACTTCCGTGTGGTCACCGGCGCGGCCGACGGCGGGCGGGACGCCAAGTGGATCAGCGACAGGCTGCCGGACAACGCGCAGCTCGCCGACGTGAGCTCGGCCTGGGCCACGATCGGGCTCTGGGGACCCCGCGCGGGCGACATCATCGCCGCGGTGAACGGTGACGGGGATCAGGGGCCGCCGCTCCCGTTCGGTACGACCGGGATCTTCGAGCTCGGCGGAGCGGCGGTGCTCGGGTCACGGATCTCCTACGTGGGCGAGTTCGGCTGGGAGCTGCACGTGCCCGCGGACCAGGCCGGGCACCTGTGGGACCTGCTGCGGGACGCCGGGCGGCCGCACGGGCTCGTGCCGGTCGGCATCGGCGTCTACGGGACGACCGCGCGGCTCGAGAAGGGATACCGGGCCTTCGGTGCGGAGCTCACCCCCGAGTACAACCCGGTGGAGGCCGGCATGGCCAGGCCGAAGGTGAAGGCCGAGCCGTTCATCGGTAAGGAGGCGTACCTCGCGGCGCGCGCGGCGGCGCCGGCCGCGGTGCTGTGCACGCTGACCGTCGACTCGCACAGGTCAGCCGACGGCACCTCCCGGTACATGCTCGGCGGCGAGCCTGTCCTCACGCTCGACGGCGCGCGCCTGGTGGACTCCCGCGGCCGGCCGTCGTACGTCACCTCGGCCGGGTCGGGCCCGTCGGTGGGCAGGCACCTGCTGATGGCCTACCTGCCGCCCGACCTGTCGGCGGTGGGGACCCCGCTGCTCGTGGAGTACATGGGCGAGCCGTACCCGGTCACGGTGGCGTCCCAGGGAGCCGTGTTCGACCCCGCCGGGTCGCGGATGCGCTGAGGAAACTTCTATGGAGATCCTCGTCTGCGTCAAGCGGGTACCGACGGTCGGCGGCGCGATCACGCTCACCGCCGACTCCCGCGCCATCGACACCAAGGCATCCGGGTTCACCATCAGCCCGCACGAAGAGTGCGCGGTCGAGGAGGCCGTGCGGCTGGCCGAGCGGTTCGGCGGCTCGGTGACGGTCGTGTCGCTCGGGCCCGCCGAGGCGCAGGAGCAGCTTCGCGCGTGCCTGGCGCTCGGCGCGTCTGCGGCGGTCCTCATCGAGACGGCACCCGGCGTGGAGACCGGGCCCATCGCCACAGCGGCCGCGCTGCACTCGGTGGCGGCCTCCGGCGCCTTCGACCTCATCCTGCTCGGCAACGAGGCATCCGACACCGGCGGCTACCAGGTGGGCATCCGGCTTGCGCACCTGCTCGGCATGCCGGTGGCCACCGGTGCCAAGGCGATCACGGTGCCGGACGACGGCTCGTCGCTGTCAGCGTCGCGCAGCTACCGGGGGGTGACCGAGACGTTCACGCTTCCGCTGCCCTGCGTGGTGACCGTCAAGGAGGGCATCAACCTGCCGCGTTACCCCTCGCTGCCCGGCAGGCTGCGGGCGAAGCGGGCCGCCGTCAGGCGGGTGCCTGCGGAGGCGGCCGGAACCGCCGCCGTGACCGCGGGAGACGTCCGGATGACCAGGCTGCGCGTTCCCGACGTGCCGCGGAAGCAGGCGACCGTCCTCGGCCAGGGGGCCGCCGCGGTCCCCGCGCTCGTCGCGGTCCTCGCGGAGCTCGGGGTGATCTCGTGACCGTCTGGTGCCTCGTCGAACTTGACGGTGACGCCGCCGCGGACGCATCGCTCCGCGCGCTGACCCTGGCCCGCGGGCTGGTACCGGATGCCGCGGGCGGCAGCGGTGTCGCCGCGGTGGTCTTCGGCGCCCCGCCGGCCGGCGAACTCGCGGCCTACGGCGCGGCCGACGTGTACGTGGTCTCCGGCGTCGACGGCTACGCGCCGCGGGCGTGGGCGCGGGTGCTCGCGGGGCTGCTCGGCACGGCCGCTCATGACACAGCTGCGGGCGGCACGGGCGCCGGCGGCACCGCGGTCGACGGCACGGGCGGCTCGCGGCACGCCGTGGTCGCCGCGGGGACGGAGCACGGCAACGAGGTGCTTGCCCACCTGGGGGCGATCACCGGATTGCCGATGGCGGCGAACTGCGTCGCCGTGTCCCCGTCCGGCGCGGTGGCGCTTGACCTGGTCCGCCAGCGGTGGGCCGGCCTGCTGCTCGAGGAGGCCGTGCTCGACGCGCCGGCCGCGCTGCTCACGGTGGCGACGGACGCGGTCGCCGCGGTGCCCGCCGCGGCACCAGGGGCCGCCCCCGTGTCCATCACCGTGCACGAGGTCACCGCGGCGGTGACCGGCGCCGACCTCACCGTGCGCGCCGTCGAGACGCCGGGCGGCACGGGCGGCGTCTCGCTCGCCACCGCCCGCGTGGTGGTCGGCGGCGGCCGCGGCGTCGGCAGCGCCGCGGGGTTCACCTCGCTGGAAGAGCTCGCGGCGCTGCTCGGCGGCGTCGTCGGCGTTTCCCGCGTGGTGACCTCCGAGGGCTGGCGCCCGCACTCGATGCAGGTCGGCCAGACCGGCACCAAGATCACCCCGGACCTGTACCTGGCCTGCGGCATCAGCGGAGCGATCCAGCACTTCGCGGGCTGCTCCGGCGCCAGGCACATCATCGCGGTCAACACCGACGCGTCCGCGCCGATGATGACCCGCGCGGACTACGCGGTGGTCGGCGACCTGCACGAGGTACTCCCCGCCTTGGTCAAGGCCCTCAGGGACCGCGCCTTAGGGGATAATCGCCGGGTGCGGTTCTTCCGGGTGAAGGTGGTGCGGAGGTTCCCTCATCCCGCGCGCGGGTTCACCCAGGGGCTGTTCGCCTCGGGCGGGACGATATGGGAGTCGGGCGGGCAGTACGGGATGTCGGTGCTGCGCCGGTACGAGCTCGGTGCGGCGCAGGTGGCGGCGGAGGCGCCGTTGCCGCCGGACCTGTTCGCGGAGGGAATCTGTCAGGTGGGCGGGAGCATCGTGCAGCTCACCTGGAAGGAACGGGTCGCGCTCCGCTGGGACGCGGCGACGCTTCAGATCGCGGAGCGGATCCGGTTCAACCGCGAGGGCTGGGGGATCTGCGCGGTCCCCGCGGACAAGTACGCGAGCAGCGGCCGGCGCGCGGCCGACGTTCCCGCTGGCGAGGTGGTGACCAGCGACGGGAGCAGCGAACTGGTGCGACGCGACCCGGTGTCACTTGAGCCGCGCGCCGTCGTGCACGTGCGGTGCGCGGGCAACCGGGTGCGCTGGCTGAACGACCTCGCCTGGGCGGGCGGGCTGGTCTGGGCGAATGTCCTTGGTACGACCTGCCTCGCCGGGATCGACCTGGACAGCGGAACGGTGACCGACCTGGTGGACGCCCGCGCGGCCGGGGAACGGCACACCCATCCGCAGATGCTCATGAACGGGATAACACCGCTCGTCCGGCCGGGCGAGTTCCTGCTCACCGGCAAGGGCTGGCGGTCAATCCGGCAGGTCCGCCTCATCCCCGATCGTGACCGCGGCCAGATCGGCCGGATGCTGGCGGGCCCCGAGCACTAGCCGGCCTGCCCGGCCTGCCCTGCCGAACCGGCGGCTCAGCAGCGGGCGGCTCAGCAGCGGGCGGAGGGGGCGGCCGGCGTAGCCGCCGTCGCTCAGGCCGGCCAGCCGCTCGAAGACGTTCCATGCGCCGAATTCGCCGCTGAGCAGCCAGGACATCCCCGCGGCGGCGAGGTAGAGCGGCAGCATGAGCAGGCCGCCGCACCAGGCGTACTGGGTGGCATGCCTGGCCTCGTGCCGGAGCAGGACGGTGTCCCTGCCGAGCACGTCCTGCCGGGTGAGGATCACGTTTCCCAGCGTGAAGGCGGGCGCGGGCGGCACAGGCAGCCGGTAGCCGGCGCCGACGAGCAGTCCGTCGGGGAAGCGGGCCAGCCGGGCACGCCCGGCCAGGGAGGCAGCGAGCCCGGCCAGCGTCGACCCGTTGAGCAGGTTGACCGCCAGCCGGACCCGGTGCCTTGGGCGCATCGGTGTCAGGAGCGATCGTCCTCGTCGGGATCGTCCGGCCCGTGGTGACCTGGCGGGTCGTACGTCGGCGCGCCGAGCGGGCCGGCGTACGACCCGTTCCCGTTCGAGTTCCCCGCGCCGAAGCCGCCGAATTCGATCGTCTCGCCCGTCTCGGTGCCTGTGTGCTGCCCGGTGCCGTTCCCGTTGCCGTTGTCGCTGAGGAAGCTGCCAGAGCCGAAGCCGTCGGCGATGGCGAACGCGGGCTCGGCGACGGGCATCGGCATGTCCGGCGTGTCGTGCGCCTGGTGCGCCCGGACGGCCGCCAGGTGGTACTCGCGCAGCCGGTCGATGAACGCGTCGTCCAGGTACGGGGTGCCGTCCACCAGCGGGCCGCGCCCGCCCTCCAGGACCGCCTCGACGTCCTCGCCGCTGAGGGTCTTGTGCGTCTCAAGTGCGTGCGTGAGCGCGAGCACGTGCCGCTCGTTCTCCCGGAGGATCTCCTCCGCCTTGGTCAGCAGCGCCGAGAGGTTGTTCTCGATCCGGTCGGCGAGCCGGCCGAACGGGTCGGGCCCGTGCCCGTCACCGGGGCCGCCTCCGGCGGCCCTGTTGCCGCCACCGCCGCCGGGCGTGCCGGCCTCGAGGCTGCGGCCCGTGGCGGCCGAGGACACGGTTTTGCCCATGCCCCAGTAGCCCTCCATGTAGGAGGCGACGTAGGTGGCCGAGTCGAGGTCACCGGAGACACCCGAGGAGCTGTCGCCGTCGAAGAACATTCGCTCCCCGGCCAGCGAGGCGAGGGACACCAGGATGTCCGACTCGTACTCGCTGCGCCAGTGGGTGAACAGGTCCTCCGGCTTAATCGACGACACCATGCCCAGGTAACCGCTGCCCTTTTCGATCGTGGCGAGGTCGATGATCAGGTGCTTGCGCATGCGGTGGGCGACGACCGCGTGGCAGGCCTCGTGGATCGCTGTCGCGTGCCGCTCCCGCTCGATGTACTCGACGTCCTCGGGCGGGCCGAGCGCCTTGAGCCGCTTGGCCTTGATCACGTCCGCGTAGGTGATGACGTCGCGGCCGTCCCTGATCGCGATGATCAGCGCCTCGTTGACCATGTCCTTGATCGTGGCGCCGGTCGCGTACGGTGTGATGGTGGCGAGCTTGTCGACCTGCTCGGCGGTCAGCTCGTGCGAGACCTTGGCCAGGTATCCCTCGTAGGTGCGGACCCGGCCCGGCTTGGACGGGTAGCCGACCCGGTACATGCGGTCGATGCGGCCGGGGCGCAGCAGCGCCTCGTCGAGCGCGGTCGGCATGTTGGTCGCCATCATGACCAGGATGCGGTAGTGGGGCGGCGGCTTGGGCCGCATGCCGAGTGCCCGCCTGACCACCCGGTTGATGAACCCGCGCGGCTTCTTCAGCCCGGACAGCTCGGTGAGCAGCGCCTGCAGCGTGCCCATGCCGCCGCCGCCCATGCCGCCGTTCATCATGCCGCCGACGATCTGCCTGTCACGCTTGCGGCCAGGCCCGTCCGGCTCAAGTACCGAGGCCATCGCGTGCCTTGCCAGCATCGACTGCAAGTCGTCCGACAGGTAGGAGAAGCCGTGGCAGCCGTCGGCGAACGGGGCGGGGACTGCCCTGCCCCCGCCGGGCGCGCCGCCCATAGACATGCCGCGGTTGCCGAGCGAGTCGGCCTCGTCGAAGAAGACGATCACGCCGCCGTAGCGCAGCGCGAGCTTTCGCAGCTTGCGGAACAGGCTCTTGACCTTCAGGATGCCGACGCCCATGAACATGTTGATGAACGCGCCCGGGTCGACGAACACGTACGGCTTGCCGGTCTCGCCGGCCACCGCCTCGGCCATGAGCGTCTTGCCGGTCCCGGGCGGCCCCCACAGCAGGATGCCGCCGGGCACGTAACCGCCGCGGTCCTCGACGAGCTCGGGGTTCTCAAGGAAGATGATGTTCTCCTTGACCCGCTCAAGCACCTGGTCCTGGCCCCACACGTCGGAGAACCGCGTCTTGATGTCGTCGGGGTAGTAGACGTCCACGCCGCCCCTGGACATGAACCAGAACAGCAGCGCGAACTGAGCGACCGCGAAGAACAGGTAGAAGGCGTACTGGATGAAGGTGGGTACGTCATGCCAGATGATCGACGGGACGGTGAAAAGCGCGATGATCGGCGGGTCGTGCATGATCTTGCCCGCCAAGATGGCGAGGAAGACGATCAGCACCGTCCAGCGGATAATCCGGCCGATGCGGTACCTGGTCCACGCGGAAAGCTTGCGCTCCTGCAGCCGCTCCGACCTGCCCCAGACCTTGTGCACCCAGAACTGGTTGTAGCGTGCCGAGTGCTCGCTGATGAGGAAATGCACCTGGCGCACTGCCTCAAGGCCGGCCAGGGCGAAGACCCACCAGGCCACCTGCACCTCGATCCGGCAGGCGTCGATGAACCCGATGATCGGGTTGTCCGCCATCACGAACCAGACCAGGATCAGCCATATCAGCGCGAGCGCAAGCAGCCACTTGATCCGGTCCCAGAAGGGCAGCTTGCGCCGTGTCAGGATGTCTTCCTCCCGCGGGCGCCCGCCCTGGTAGACAAATCCCTGCTGTACCGGCGGTGCGGCCTTCTTCATGTCGGACCCCCGACCGTAAATGAGGACATGACAGTGTTTATGTTGTTCTCGTTCTGTGAGTAGCAGGAATCGGTGCAGTGGACCATGAGGAAGTAGACGACGGTCTGATCGGCGTTGGTCAGCACGTCCTCGTCAAAGGTGTCCACCACCCCGCCGGGGAAGGTGTACTGGAACGTCTCGCGTACCCCGTGGACGCCCTGCTGCGCGGTGATGGTCTGGTCGCGCAGCGACTTGAAGTCGGTCAGCGGGAAGCCGCTCGCCGCGTCCTGCTGGCGCGCGTCAGACGTCACTGGCAGCATGAAGTCCCGCAGCATGTTGTAGGAGATCTCGGCGCTCACCGTGGACGACAGCGTTCCCACCTCGGCGAACACGAACGGCTTGCTGATGCTCGGCGCGAGGAAGTTGCTGCCGGACGGTGCCGTGCTCGCGTCGAACGCGGTTGACCAGACGCCGTCGCTGGAGCCGCCCGCTGCCTTGAGCGCCGCGTCCAGGTCCTGCTGTGAGATCTGGTGCCACTCGGCGGGCACCTTGTAGTACGCCTTCGCGGCAGAGTCAGCGACGTAGGTATACGAGGGAGCACCGCACGCGCTTAGTCCCACCGTCGCGAGCGCACTCATGAGGAGGAACGCCAATCCCCCGGTGAGGCCTCGTGGTGAGCGGAAGGCCCGATTAGTCAACGGGGTGACCTCCACGAATTGTGTTCTTCAGACAAGTATGCCGTTTCATATCGATTTGGTAAAGGAAATCAAGGGACCGAACGGACCCTGCTGACCGTCCACGCCGCCGCGATCGTGGCGACGCCAGCGAGCGCGAACAGCGCCGGATAGCTGTTCAGCAGTCCTAGTACTACCCCGGCAGCGAGCGGAGCCACCACAAGCGGAAGGTTATACGCGATATTGATCAGACCGACATCCTTCCCCCGGTCGACGGCCGCGGGGAGCACCTGGGTCAGCAGCGCAGGCGCCGCCGCCCAGTACGTGCCGTACCCGGCGCCGAGCAGCGGCGCCGCCGCCAGGGCCATGTGCCAGGTGGGCGAGGCGGCAAGCAGCGCGGCCGCCGCCGCCATGGTCACAGACGACCCGATGATGAACGGCTTGCGGCGGCCTGACCTGTCCGACAGCGTGCCGAGGACCGACCCGGCGGCGAGCAGCGCCACCGCGTAAAGCGCCATGAGGATCAGCAGCCCGGTCTGCGGGTCGTGGTAGTGCGCGCCCCTGGCGAGGAAGTAAAGCAGGTACAGCGTGCCGAGGTCATTGCCAAGGTTGATCATGAAATGCGTGACCCATCCCCAGGCGAAGTCCGGGTAGGCCCGCGGCGACACCCACAGCCGCCGCAGCGCCGTCGAGACCGCGTGCTCTGGCTTGTACTCGACGGGCAGCGGCTCGTCCGCGGTACGCAGCGTGAACGCGGCGGCGAAGCCGACAACGATGACCGCGCAGGCCACGTAGCCGGCCGACATGCGGGTGATGATCACGGTGACGAGGAGCGCGCCGAGCACGGTGCCGAGCATCTGGCT
>Ga0335078_10002673_pt1 | contig 26895 bp, 18 predicted proteins | sample Lox_Sample_32_FD_206711 | JGI IMG/M metagenome (GOLD analysis project Ga0335078, IMG submission 206711) | Soil microbial communities from Loxahatchee National Wildlife Refuge, Florida, United States - Lox_Sample_3.2 | ecosystem: Environmental > Terrestrial > Soil > Wetlands | place: USA... | reverse complement strand
TAGCGCTTGCCGGCGGCCTACTGCTGCTTGTTGCATTCATCTGCGTGGAACGATACAGCGCCGCGCCGATGTTGCCGCTTACTTTGTTTCGATCGCGCGTGTTTTCCGCCGTCAATCTATTGACGCTTCTCCTCTATGCGGCGCTCGGGGCCACGTTCTTTTTTCTGCCGTTCGCCACCATTCAGGTTCATGGCTATTCGGCCGTATTTGCCGGCGCGGTGTTCCTGCCCTTCACCGTCGTCATGGCTGTGTTGTCGCGGTGGTCGGGGGGATTGCTCGACCGCTTCGGCGCCCGATTGCCTCTCGTCGTTGGGCCGGCCATTGCCGCTTTGGGATTTGCCCTGCTGGCGTGGGCGGTCGGCGGCGAAACCTACTGGCCTTCCTTGCCTCGACCACTGTTCTTGGACTTGGCATGGCGATAAGCGTTGCACCGCTGACCACTGTGGTTCTTAACGCGGTGCCGGCGGGTGAAACCGGGACCGCGTCGGCGATCAACAATGCCGATGCCTCGCTGGCCAACCTGCTTGCCGTCGCCATCTTCGGCATGCTGGCGCTAGGAATCTACGACCGTGCGCTCGATCGCCACCTGCAAAGAACAACGGTCTCGGCTGAGGTTCGGCAAACCGTCGAGGCCGCGCGCGGACAATTCGTCACCTCGCTGGCCGCGTCGGCGACTGGGAGCGCCGAGCAAACGCTTGCGCAGACCATTATCAAGACCTCGCTCGGGGACAGCATACGGCAAATCATGGTGCTCGCCGCCCTGCTGGCTCTGGGTGCCGCCGCGAGCGGCGCAATGCTTCCGCGCGCGATTCATAAGCAAGCATCTTAGCCCGCCATGCGCCGCATGAGGCCACAGGCGGCGTCGTGGCGAAATAACGCAACGCCGCGGGCCGGCAACCCGCGCCGGCCCGCGCAACCCGCAGGTTCTCGTTTTACTTCGGCGCCTCGGCGGCGGTCTGTCCTGGCGGCTCAATCCTGAAGGTGAAGATCGTCACCTTTTCGCCCGGCTTAAAAGGTCCCGGCACTTTGTTGTTCACCGCCGGTATGCTGCGAAGATAAGCGACAACCGCCGCCACGTCCTCCTTGGTCATATGCGTGAAGGCGGCGTAGTTCATGATCGGCGCGAGCTGGCGCCCGTCCGGACGTTTGCCGGTCGTGATCGCTGCCGCGATTTGCTCATCGGTCCACGCACCGATGCCAGTTTCCCTGTCCGGCGTGATATTGCGGCCGTTGAACACGCCAAGGCCGGGAATCTCGAAGCCTACGTCCGAACCGCCGAGAAATTTGTCTTTGTCCGGCTTGCCGAAAAAGAAGCCGGGCGTGTGGCAATCGTTGCACCCGGCAACGACGACAAGATAGGCGCCACGCTCGACCGGCGACTCGGCGTGAGCTTCAGGCAATACAATGATCGCCGCACCGATTGTCGCCAGACTGACGGCCGTCGCGCCTAACACCGAAAATCGCATGATTTCCTCCCCCCAATTGCGCATAGTCACGCAAACATCCGCGCGCAGTGAAAATAAAAATATACGGCCGGCAGGTAAAGGCAAGCGATTGGCGTCGGAGGCCCCGGCCCAACTTTTTCGCCACGCGGGGAGATGAGCGGCTGTCCCACTGCCGTCGGCACCGCTCTTAGGGTTCGCGCATTCGCCATTGCCGCAGATGCCACCAAACGACCAAGCCAATTCCGACAATCACGGCGGCGACAAGCACGAACAGCAAAGCCGAATTTTCTATCCACGCAACCGCGGGAATTCCGAAGGCCATGATCACACCAAGCAGACAGACCTGCCAGGAAAGAATATGTACGCCGGCGGTGAAGGTGCCGAGCGCGAGCAACGTAAAGATGGCGAGTCCGGTGCCGGTTGCGTTGAAGATCCGCTGCACGGTGCCGAGATAGACCATGTTCATCACCAGAAGGAACGCCAACCAGTGCAGCACTTGCGTTGCGATCAAACGCAGGCGCGACTGAGTGTCGGCTGTACTCGGCCAGCCATACCACACGCACACAAGCCCAATCACCGGTGCGAGAATTTCCCAGTAGATCAGGATTGGGTGTTTGGAGAAGCTCGTGTAGCCAACGCCGCCGAGCGTAAGCAGCAAAACTAAAGTGAACGGCAGCTCGCGGACCCAAAAGCTCGCGTGGTGAGCGCGGGGCGGCGAAGGAGTCTGCGGAACGCTCAACGGGGGAGCCTGCCGGTGCTCTTCGTTGGTCATGGAATCCCCTCCACTTGCCAATCGCTTTAGCTAGATCGCCGGACGATTAGATCATCTTGTGGCGTGCGGGGCTACGGATTGGGTGGCAACCGATTGGGTGGCAACCGCCGGATGCTCGAAATTTCAGCTCCGCCGGTTCGTATTCGCTCGACGGCTTCAGCAATGGGCTCGATGGCGACGGCCATGTGAAACGCGTTGGCGTGGATCACGTTCGTCCGATCGCAAACGATGGCTACATGGCCTTTCCAGAAAATGAGATCGCCCCGCTGCGGGTCGGCAAGCGCGGCCGCCAGCGCTATTGGTGTACCGAGTGCGTCTTCCTGCATATCGCTATCCCGCGGGCATGCGATACCGCAGGCCTTGAGCGCGACCTGAAGAAGCCCCGAACAATCAAGACCGAGGATTGTCTTGCCGCCCCACAAATAAGGCGCCCCAACAAAGTGCTCAGCGACGGCGACAAAATCCCGCTCGTAGCGTGCGATGGGCGCGAGATGCACGGCCGGAACGTAACCCCGCGCCGGCGTAACGGCCATCTGGTCGTTCGTTTCGGCAATCGTGAGCCGCGCGCCAAACGGCAGCGCTTCAAGCGGCGGAAGCTTGATCGATGGACCGGGAAATACGAATGTGCGCAGCGCGGCGACCCTGTGCGTCGGCGGCAGCTCCGGCGGCGTCAGGGCGCTCGCCGCCAACCAGCCGACATAGCCGTCGGCCGCGAGCTGACCCCAAGCCCATCCTTCGGCATTGATCTCGAAGACCATGACGCGCTCCCCCCTGAGCGCTTCGGTTGAAAGGGGCGCGTCGGGGCGTGGCTCGCCGCGCAGCGGCGTTTGCGGCGCGATGACTTCGTAAACGCTGCCTTCGACATAACGCTCCGCCGCGACTTTGCCGTAAAGCTCCTTTGCCGCGAGGTCAGGGCGCGCCGGCGTCACACGCGGATCGAACGGACCCATCGTGTTCTCTCGTCAGCCGTAGCGTTCGGCAAGCAGCGCATAAAGGGCGCGCGCCGCCTGGCATTCGCCGCCCTCGGGACGGCCGGGTTTCGCGGTCGGCGTCCACGCATAAATGTCGATGTGCAGCCAGGCTTTGGCCGCTGCAACAAACCGTTTGAGGAACAGCGCACAGGTGATCGAGCCGGCGAAACTGCCCGAGCTGACATTGTTTAAGTCGGCAACCTTCGAGTCGAGCAGCGCATTATATGGCGGCCACAGCGGTAGCCGCCACATTGGATCGTTCTCGCCGCTGCCGTGGCCGGACACGTCGGCCGCAAGCGTGTCGTCGTCAGTGTAGAAGGGCGGCAGATCAGGACCAAGAGCAGCGCGGGCCGCGCCGGTCAGCGTACCCAAATCAATCAACAGATCCGGCGCGGTTTCGTCGGCCAGTGCCAGCGCATCGGCGAGCACGAGCCGCCCTTCCGCGTCGGTATTGCCAACCTCTACGCTGAGCCCCTTGCGCGAGACATAGATGTCGCGCGGCCGAAAAGCGTTGCCGCCGATCGCATTCTCCACGGCCGGGATCAATACCCTAAGCCCAACCTTCAGCCCGCGGCTCATAATCATATGCGCGAGCGCCAGCACGCACGCTGCGCCGCCCATGTCCTTTTTCATCAGCAGCATCGCGCTTTCGGATTTGATGTCGAGACCGCCGGAATCAAAACAAACACCTTTGCCGACCAAGGTCACCCGCGGGCGATCCTGCTCGCCCCAATTGAGCTCGATGAGCCGTGGCGCCCGCGAAGACGCACGGCCGACGGCATGAATGAGCGGGAAATTCTCGGTCAAGAGGTCGTCGCCGACGATTGTGCGCACCGAGGCGCCATGACGCGCGGCGAGGATGCGCGCCGCCGCTTCAAGCTCCGCCGGACCCATGTCGTTCGCCGGCGTGTTGATGAGATCGCGCGCAAGCGTCACCCCTTCCACGAGGCGCTCTAACTCGTTGCCATCGATGCTCTGTGGTAAATCTAGTCTTGTTTCCCGGTTTTCCACTTTGCGATACCGCGAGAAGGTGTAGGCCTCGAGCGCGAAGCCGAGCGCCGCCAGTCGCGGGTCATGCGGATCGTTGGCGAATCGGTAGACGCCTGTGGGAAGCTGTTGCGCCAACAGTCCCGGTAGAAACAGTTCGCGAGGCTCGCTCGCGGCTTCGAGTCCAAACAGAACGCCGCCAAGCCCCTCGCCCTTCGGTGCCGGCAGCAAAAGATGACGGCCGGGTTTGGGCTCAAAACCGACCGCATCGGCCAAGTCGCGGGCAACGCCATCGAGTCGATCGCGCACGCCCGCATAGCTGTCCGCGGTTACAAACCAAATAGGAATCGACGCTTGCGCCGTTCCACTCTTCACAAAGATCGAATCCACTGATGCCCCTGCCCGCTTTCACCGGAACTTTGCGACCGCGCGGAACGTAAGTGCAAGACGCTACGGACGCGATGCGGCCAATTCCCGCCCGCCGATACGGCTGTGCCTCACACCATAAAATCCGTAAAGCAAGATCCCGACGATCAGCCAGCCCGCAAACCGTATCCAGGTGTCGAGCGGCAGCCCGGACATCAGGAACAGTGACGATGCCACTCCCAGGGGGGCAATGATATAAACAGCGGGCGTCTTGAACGGCCGCGGCAGTCCGGGATTGGTGATACGCAACACCAGCACGCCAGCTGAGACGATGGCGAAGGCGAACAGCGTGCCAATACTGACCAGCTCGCCGACGAGACCAATCGGCAGAAATCCGGCAAAAGCCGTGACAATCACGCCGGTGACAATGGTGGTGACGTAAGGCGTGCGAAACCGAGGATGGACGCGCGCCGCGATCGCCGGCAAAAGCCCGTCGCGCGCCATGGAATAAAAGATGCGTGGCTGGCCGAGCAGCATGACCAAGATCACCGAGGTTAGGCCGAGAATAATGCCGATCTTTAGAATCGGCGAAAGAAAGCTCAACCCGATCGCATCAATCCCGACCGCGATCGGATCGGGCACGTTGAGCTTGTCGTAGGACACAATGCCGGTGAGTACGAAACCGACCGCGACATAGAGCACCGCGCACACGGCTAGCGAGCCGAGAATGCCGACCGGCATGTCGCGCTGCGGGTGCTTGGCTTCCTGTGCGGCGGTCGAAACGGCGTCGAAGCCGATATAAGCAAAGAACACCACGGCGGCGCCGCGCAAAACGCCGCTCAATCCGAATTCGCCTGGGCCGGTGTTCGGCGGGATGAAATTGCCCGATGGATTCGCTGTGGTCGCCCAATGCGCCGTGCTCACGAACGGCGCGGCGACCGCAATGAACACCAGAATAATGACGAGCTTGATGCCGACAATAACAGCATTGGCCCGCGCCGATTCATGCACGCCGATGATGAGCAAGACGGAGACCGCCGCAATCACAATCATCGCCGGAACGTTGAGGATTGCCCCGGTTGAGTGCCAAACGCCCGCCGCCGGATCGTAGGCAAACGGCGCAGCGGCGAAAGCTTGCGGCACCGCGACGCCTACATCCTTGAGAAAACTAACCGCGTAACCCGACCAGCCAATCGCGACCGTGGCGGCGCCAAGCATATATTCGAGAATCAGATCCCAGCCGATGATCCAGGCGATGAGTTCGCCCATGGTCGCGTAGGCATACGTGTACGCGCTGCCGGAAATCGGCACCGTCCAGGACATTTCCGCGTAGCATAGGCCGGCGAAGGCGCAGGCGAACGCACCGAGCACGAAGGAGAGCGTGATCGCAGGCCCGGCATTGGCGGCGGCCGCATGTCCGGTCAGCACAAAAATACCGGCACCGATAATCGCGCCGATGCCGAGTGCGACCAGGTTGAGCGCCGACAGCGTGCGCTTGAGCGGCAAGCCATCGTGCGTTACCAAAGCTTGGCCCTCCGGGTCTTCCGCCTCCGCCTGCAAAGCCTCCGGAGATTTGCGCACCCAAATACTCGCCATCATCCCTCCTGCAGGCCTACCGCCGCGAGCGCGGTCGCCTGTTGCTTGGCGACACGATCGCTGGAGAAGTTCTCGATCGCTTCATTAAATAGGCGATAGAAGTTCAGTTCCGCGCGAAGGTGCAGAAACACAGCGCCCAACCCGATTGCGGCGCGATCCATGAATACGAATTCGCGCGGCACTGTCACCGGACCCTTGCGCTTGAGCGCCTGATGCACCCGAAATGCTTCGCGGCGGCCGTATTCGCCCGGCGCAACACCGTCGGCGATGGTGCGCACCCGGTCATCGAGGAGCGGTGCGTAAATAAAGCGGGCCCAAATGTTCAGCGTTTCGATGAGATCGCGGGAGAGGCGGCGGAAGCCCCACGTTTCGTAGGCGCCGACAATCAGGTTGTCGTCGCCGCGCAAAAGACCATGGTAAAGATCGACCACGCCGCAAACGAATTTCGGCGCAAAGATGCGGATGCAGCCGTAATCCAACAGATTGATCCCTGCCGGCTTGCCGCTGCGGCTAAAGACGGTGTAGTTGCCGAGATGCGGGTCGCCGTGAATGACACCGAAGCGGCTGAAGGGAAACCACCAGGCGGTGAACATGGCGCGCGCCAAAGAATTGCGCACCGGCAGCGGATCGTTCTTGTGCGCAAGCATGCGCGTGCCGTCGAGCCAGTCGAGCGTGAGCAGTCGCCCTGTCGAAAGCTCGGGCCAGGCTTTCGGTACGCGCACGATGTCGATGCCGTCGAGCATCGCTTGATAAAGCGCGACATGCTTGGCCTCGCGCCGGTAGTCGAGCTCTTCGCGCACGCGTTCGCCTATTTCCTTGCCGATCTCACTGGTGTCGATCGCTGAATCCAGCCGCCGCCGGATCGCCAGAAGCCACTGCAACTGCCGCAGATCCGCTTCGACCGCCGACTGCATGTCGGGATATTGCAGTTTGCAAGCAAGTGACGCGCCGTCGAGCGAACGAGCGCGATGCACTTGGCCCAGCGAAGCAGCTGCGGCCGGATGGTGCTCGAAGCTCTGGAATTTTTGCTGCCAGTCGGCGCCGAGTTCCGCCCTCATGCGCCGCTTCACGAAGGCCCAGCCCATCGGCGGCGCCTCGCTTTGCAGCTTTTGCAGTTCGACCGCATATTCGGGTGGCAGCAAATCCGGAATGGTCGCCATCAATTGGGCGACCTTCATCAACGGACCCTTAAGGTTGCCGAGCGCCGAAGCGAGCGCGGACGCTTCGCCGGCGCGGTTGGGCTCGCCGCCAATTAGGCGCCTGCCGCCATAACGCGCCGCCACGCGCCCGACATTGGCGCCAACACGGGCATAGCGCGCCGCGCGGGCGGAAAAGCGATTCTTCTCGCGATCAGACGACGGCATTATTTGCGCCTTGGGTAAGGATCACCTTGCCGCCGCTCTCGCCGCAGCCGCATATTTCCGATGCGGGCGCTGCGCGATCTCGATTGGCGCAACTTCTTTTGCGTTGGCGGCAAGTTCGTAGTCGGTGAAGTTAGGCTCCAGCCCTTTGCTGCCACGCTCGAGCCAGACAAGCTTGGCGCGAATATAGCTCATCATCGCTCCGACATGGGCCGCCTTTTGCTCGAGTCGCTTTAGCTGGTAGCGCATGATTTCCGCGCCACGCGAAGCGGTCAGCCGCTTGGCTTGATACTCGACGTTTAATGCCTCGATTTCGCGCAGCGAAAATCCCAACGACTGACCCATACGAATCATGCGCGCGATCTGAACATGCTCATCGCTAAAGACCTGATAGGGATTGGACCCTCCTTTTCTGCCGGTGAGCGGCTTTAACAAGCCACGCCGTACATAGAAGCGGACGGTATCTTGGCTGAGGCCGGCTGCGCGCGCGAATTCGGAGATCAGCATGTGAAAATGAGCCTTGACCATGGACCTTGGTCAAGGCTTATACCATGGCCCCGCTTGGATTTGGGAGCGGGCATAATGAATAAGGTCGCATTGATCACCGGCGCTTCCGCCGGCATCGGCGAGGCAACGGCGCGAGCGCTTCTCGCGGAAGGTTACAGAGTATTCGCGGGCGCGCGCCGGATTGACCGCATGGCAGGGCTGGCTGCGGCGGGCGCCACATTCTTGCAGCTCGATCTCACAGACGATGCGTCGATCATCGCCACGGTCGATGCGATCAAAGCGGATGCCGGGCGCCTCGATATCCTGGTCAACAATGCCGGCTACGGTTCCTACGGGGCGCTCGAAGACGTGCCTCCGGCCGAAGCGCGACGGCAGTTCGACGTCAATGTTTTCGGCCTGGCGCGGCTTTCCCAGCTGGTCTTGCCGCTGATGCGCGCGCAAAAATTCGGCAAAATTGTCAACGTGTCGTCGATCGGCGGAAAGATTTGGGAGCCGATGGGTTCCTGGTATCACGCTGCGAAATTTGCCGTCGAAGGATTGAGCGACTGCCTGCGGGTCGAGGTCGAGCGCTTCGGCATCGACGTCATTGTCATCGAGCCGGGCGCGATCAGAACCGAATGGGCGGGCATCGCCGCCGAAGGTTTGCGCCGGATGTCCGGACAGGGCGCCTACGCGACCGTTGCCGAAAACTATGCCCGCCTGCTCGACAGCACCGAGATTTCGAAATTGCCCTCGCCGCCCGAGGTGGTCGCCAAAACCATTGCGCGCGCTGTCACGGCTCGCCGGCCAAAGACTCGTTACGCCACCGGCGGCGGCGCGCGCACAATACTGTTCCTCAAAGCAATCCTGCCCGATCGTCTATTCGACCGCGTAATCTGGAATGTCTCGCAGAAATGGAGCTGAAACGACTGGGCTAACCGAGAGCCTCCAGCTCGTCGATCATCCGCGCAATCACGCCGAGGCCGCCCTGCCAGAACCCGGGATCGCGCGCATCGAGGCCGAAAGGCGCAAGCAGTTCGGCGTGGTGCTTGGTTCCGCCGGCCGCCAGCATGGCGAGATAGCGCTCGGCAAAGCCTTCGGCGGCGTGCTCATAGACCGCGTAAAGCGAGTTCACCAGGCAATCGCCGAAGGCGTAAGCGTAGACGTAGAACGGCGAGTGGATGAAATGCGGAATATACGCCCAGAAATTCTCATAGCCGGGCTTAAGCTCGATCGCGGGACCGAGGCTCTCGCGCTGCACGTCGAGCCATAATTCGCCGATGCGGTCGGCGGTCAATTCGCCGTGCTTGCGCTCGGTGTGGACCGCGCGTTCGAAACTGTAGAACGCGATTTGCCGCACCACGGTGTTGATCATGTCCTCGACCTTGGCCGCGAGCATGGCCTTTCGCTCTTTGGCATCGCGCGTATCCGCCAAGAGCCGCTTGAAGGTCAGCATCTCGCCGAACACGCTTGCCGTCTCGGCGAGCGTCAGCGGCGTCGGCGCCATCAGCGCGCCATTCGGCGCGGCCAGCACTTGGTGTACGCCGTGGCCCAATTCGTGCGCCAAGGTCATCACGTCGCGCGTCTTGCCCTGATAATTGAGCAGCACGTAAGGGTGTACTGACGGCGTGGTCGGATGGGCGAAAGCGCCCGGCGCCTTGCCCGGCCGCACCGGCGCGTCGATCCATCGTTCGGCGAAGAAACGGTCGGCAATCTCCGCCATCTCCGGCGAAAACGCGGCGTAGGCCGTGAGCACGGTCTTGCGGGCCTCGACCCAGCCGACTGCGCGCGTCGGCACCTGTGGTAGCGGCGCGTTGCGGTCCCAGTGCGGCAATTTCTTCTTGCCGAACCATTTGGCCTTGAGCGCGTAATAACGGTGCGAGAGCTGCGGGTATGCGGCGCGCACGGCGGCGACCAGCGCCTCGACCACCTCGCGCTCGACGCGATTGTCGAGATTGCGCGCGTCAGCGATGTCGGCGAAGCCGCGCCAGCGGTCGGAGATTTCCTTGTCCTTGGCCAGCGTGTTGGTGATGAGGGCGAACTGGCGGACGTTGTCCTTGAGCGTGTGCGCCAGCGCCTCGGCCGCAGCTTTGCGTTTTTTTCCCGAGCGGTCCTGCAACAGGTTCAGCGTCGGCTCGATGGCCAAAGTCTTGCCTAGTACCTTGAAGCGGAGCGATGCGATTGTGGCATCGAACAACCGGTTCCACGCGGAATAGGTGGTCATCGACTTTTCGTGGAACAACTGCTCGACGCGATCTTCCAGCTGATAGGGCCGATAGCGGCGCACGTCTTCGAGCCACGGCCGATAGTGGCCGAGTGCCTGATCCTTCATCGCCGTTTCCAGAAGCGCGTCGTCGACGCGGTTGAGCTCGAGCGAGAAGAACAACAAATGCGTCGACGCCGCGGTCAAGCGCTCTTGCACGTCACCGTAGAATTTGGTGCGCGCCGGATCGAGCGTGTCGCCGGCATGCATCAGTCCGGCATAAGAGCCGAGCCGGCCCATCAGATCGTCGATGGCTTCGTAGCTCTTCACCGCGCCGGCGAGCGCGCCCCCAGCCTGCGGCGAGGCCGCCAAATCGCCGAGCTTTCCCTTGTAGGCCGTCTCGAACGCAGCGCAGTCGGCGTCGGCCCGGCCGAGGTCGCGCTTGATCGCGGGATCGTCTAGCCCGGCATAAAGATCCGACAGATTCCACTCCGGCAGCGCGCCGAGCGCCTTTCTGCCCGCCGAGGCGTCGGTTACCGGCCGCTTTGCGGCAGTTTGTCGTGTCGCTCGCTTGAAACGCATGGAAGCTTTTGCGATAAGGTCTGTCCTCATCAACTAATGATGATGTGGCGCAGCAAAAAGGCGCGCGCAAGGCCGCCTAGTGTCGCGCCAGCGACTAGTGGTCCGATTCTAACATTCGCATCCCGGTTCGGCAGGCTATCATGCGAATGTTAGAATCGGACCACTAGCAAATATAAGTGCTAGTGGAGCTTTGGATTTGACATTCGCTTCGTATGTAGCGGCCCGGTGGGTAGCGAATGTCAAATCCGCTCCACTGGGAGGTGTGGCATGGCAAAAGTCCTTATCCCGCTCCCGCGCAGGGATTTCGATCCGAGCGAGGCCGCAGTGAGTTGGAGCGTGCTGAAGCAACTCGGCCATTCCGTCACCTTTGCGACACCCGATGGCCGGCCCGGCACGGCCGACGATATGATGCTCTCCGGTGAAGGGCTCGACGTGTGGGGGTTCCTGCCCGGGCTTAAGCATGTGGTCGCAATCGGACGGCTGATGCGCGCCAATGCGGAGGCGCGCGACGCATACGCGCGGATGCGAGATGATCCGGCGTATAAAGCGCCGCTGTCATGGCCGCAAATCCGTCGCGAAGATTTCGACGGCCTCCTCCTTCCCGGCGGACACCGCGCCCGCGGCATGCGCGAATATCTCGAGAGCGAAACGTTGCAGCGTCTGGTCGCGGATTTCTTCGCGGCAGGACTGCCGGTGGCGGCGATCTGTCATGGGGTTTTGCTCGCGGCGCGCAGCCGAGCTGCCGACGGGCGCTCGGTGCTCTTCGGCCGGCGCACCACCGCGCTGACCTGGGCCCTGGAGCGCGCGGCTTGGCGGGTCGGGCGAATCGTCCGCTTCTGGGATCCCAATTATTATCGCACCTACGAAGACGGCCCGGGAGAACGGGAAGGCCACATGTCGGTCGAGCAAGAAGTGACGCGCGCCCTTGCACAGCCTTCCGATTTCATCGACGTGCCGCGAAGCGATCCGGACTACCGAATAAAGACGAGCGGCATGGTCCGCGATATGTTCGACAACGAGCGGCCGGCCTTTGTCGTACGAGACGGCAACTATATTTCAGCACGCTGGCCGGGCGACGCGCACACATTCGCCCGCCGCTTCGCCGCCATGCTCGCCGAGGCATAGCACCAGGCCCGCGGCGTCCACTCATCAGTCTTCGTATTTCTCCGGCTTCGTCTCCGACACAAACACCCAGATCAGCGCCGTCGCCGCCGCGGCGATCGCGGCAAGCGGCAGGTAGCCGACGCGAGAGCCAAAAGCCTGAAACAAAAATCCGGCCGCACTCGTACTCGCCGAGGCGGCAATGGCGCTCATGGTGCCAACCGCCCCGACGGCGAGATTGAAGCGCCCCGTTCCAGCGGTTAAGTCGGCGATGACCAAGATCGTGAGCACGCCGATGACTGCGCCGGTAATTCCGCTCAAAATCTGTCCAACCACGAGAAGCGGATACGCTGAGGTAAAGGCGAGCAAGACCGCGCGGATCGGCTCAAGACCGAAGCCGAGCAAGAGCAGCGGACGGCGCCCTCGTTTCTCCGAATGAAATCCCACCCACGGCGCCAGGACGGCGACGACGACCTGCGGCGCGATGATCAGGCCCGACATCCAGATCGCCGCCTGACTGTACTTGGCGGCAACCAAATTTTCTCCCATCACGGGCAAGATGGAAGCGTCGGCAAGCTGAAAGAGCAGCGTCGCGGCGGTGAATAGGACGAGCTTGCGATTTTTGACAAGATCAAGAACACGAGCGGTTGTTACTGTGTCTTTGCTCTTCGCCGCATTGCGTGCTCGGGCGTAATCGATCTCCTCGCCGCGAATAAAGCTAAGCGCGATCAGCGCCGGCACACACAATGCCGCCGCGGCGAGAAAGATCGATCGGGTCGAAACGTAAGCGCCTGCAGCGCCCATCAAGGCCGCGGTCGATGCGTGACCGGCGGCGGCGTAACGATAGTTGCGGCCGGTGCGCACTGAAATGGCGCGCCGGCCGACCAGGCCGAGACTGATCGCGCCGATAGCCGGCGTGATGATGCCGGCGGTCGCGCCCTGAAGAATTTGCGCAAGGAAAACTGAGATGAAGTTTGGAGCCAAACCGAGAAGAAGCGCCGAAGCGCCGGTGATCAAGACGCCGACGGCAGCAAGGCCGCGCTTCCAGCTAATCGCGTCGGCGATCGCCCCACCCGGGATCTGGCTGATCATGCCCGCGATACCGGCTGCCGACAGCGCCAAACCGATGTTGCTTTGCGGCCAGCCCAATTCGGCCAAATAAAACGCCACAAACGTGCCAAATCCGGTCTGTACGTCGGCGATGAAAAAATTCATCCAGTCGAGACCGCGGCGACTCCGCGACGACACCGGCGCCCGCAGCGAATGTCGCGCTTCGCGGTAGCGTCCGGCGGTGGCCCGCAGGCGGGAATGTCGATGACCTGCGACGGTATGCATTCGGGCGATTTGCGGCAGCCTGGACCGAAGGTCCTTGCAGACGAGGGCAGAACGTCAGCGCGGCACCGGGAGTTCCGCGAGCGGGTTAACGGCCCTTTAAACACCCCTCGCCCACAGTGCCCCGAAACGGCACAAAAGCCGCTCGCGGAATTAGTCGAGGATTTTCATGGGCATCCTAGTCGTCGATGACGATCCGGTGCAGTGCCGGCTGGTCGAGGGCATGCTGCAAAAGCTCGGTTATGAAACCCGATCGCTCGACAACGGCGACGCCGCCTTGGTGCTCCTGACCGGGCCGGAGGGCCAGCGGGTGGATGCCGTCATCCTCGATTTGGTCATGCCGAACCTCGATGGGCTCGGCGTGCTCGCCAAGTTGCGCCAGGCGGCGATCGGTGTGCCGGTGATCGTGCAGACCGCGCATGGCGGAATCGACAATGTCGTGTCCGCGATGCGCGCCGGCGCCGTCGATTTTGTGGTCAAACCGGTCGGGGCAGAGCGGTTGCAGGTGAGCCTGCGCAACGCGCTCAACATGAGCGCGCTCGAAGGCGAGATCAATCGGATCAAACACAGCCGGTCCGGCACGCTTGGCATCGCCGACATCATTACCAAGAGCGCGGTCATGCAATCCGTGCTGCGCATGGCGGAAAAGGCGGCGGGCTCGAATATTCCGGTTCTCATCGCCGGTGAATCCGGCGTGGGCAAGGAATTGATCGCGCGCGCGATACACGGTTCCGGCGAGCGCCGTATGAAGCCGTTCGTTGCCGTCAATTGCGGCGCCATGCCGGAGAACTTGATCGAGTCGATCCTGTTCGGACATGAGAAGGGATCGTTCACCGGCGCCACTGAACGGCATGTCGGCAAGTTCGTCGAGGCATCCGGCGGAACTTTGTTTCTCGACGAAATCGGCGAACTGCCGGCGGCCGCACAGGTCAAGCTGTTGCGCTCTATTCAGGAAGGGGAAGTTGAGCCTGTCGGCGCGCGCAAGCCAGTGAAGGTCGACGTTCGGCTCGTTTCCGCGACCAATCGCGATCTCATTGCGGATGTCAAACAAGGCCGTTTCCGCGAGGATCTTTTTTATCGTCTGCACGTATTTCCGATCACGGTCCCGCCATTGCGCGAGCGACCGGGCGACATTCCGGCGCTGGCGCGGCACTTTCTGGCGCTGTTTGCGGCTGAGGAAGGCAAGCGAATCCGCTCGATCACGCCGGACGCGTTGAGGCTTCTGGCTACCTTCCAGTGGCCGGGCAACATCCGTCAGCTCGAGAACGCGGTATTTCGCGCCGTCGTTCTGGCCGAGGGCGACAGCCTCGGCGTCGGCGAGTTTCCGCAAATCACGGCACAATTGGTCGCGCCGTCCGCAATCCCACAACTGGAGCCGGAAACAGCAAACTATTCCGATTTCGGCGAGCCGCCGCTCTCCGCCGGCCTGGATCTGGAAAATGAGCCGGCCTCGTCGGCTGCGCCGAATTCGGCCGCAATTGATGCATTACCGTTGCTGGATGGCACAGGCTCAATCCGGCCCTTGGACAAGCTTGAGGCCGACATCATTCGTTATGCAGTGGCGCATTACCGCGGGCAGATGTCGGAAGTTGCAAGGCGCCTGCAAATCGGGCGCTCGACCCTCTATCGCAAATTGGAACTTCTGGGCCTTTCAGGCGGCGGGTGCCGGGAACCGGAATCGGAGGAAGAGGGCGTTGCCGCGGAGCGACAGCCGCGGAAAATCGTGCGAATCGGCGCGGACTGAGCTTATTCGCCTGGGACAAAGCCGCGTAGGTTCACGTAAAGTGAGTTCCAAAGAAAAATGACCGCAGTAAAATACCCTGATCGGGGATGGCCGTCCCGATCGGCGCTGCGGTTTTGCCATGACGCTCGATTGGGTGAAATCTGACGTTCGATTGGGGCCGAAAGGAGAAAAATGCAATGGCGAGCATTCGCCTCGATCGGTTTATAGCGTCGACTGCGATTGCGCTATTCCTGTGCGCAGGTGGAACGGCTCTCGCGGAGCCGCCTGCCGACGCCCAGGCCGCGGCTGCCGCGGCCGAAACGCCTTCCACAACTTCTGATCCCGCGGCAAATTCAGATCAGTCCGCCCAACCGGCGATGTCTTCGCCGGATACGGCCGCGGCCCCCACGACGGACACGGCACCAGCGTCGGCAGCAGAACCAGCCGCAAGCACCACCTCGCCGACGACAGCGGCCGAACCGACCGACCAGCCTGCAGCAGCATCGACCCAGGAGCCGGCCGAGGAGCGCGCCCCCACGACGGCGGAGACTCCGCCGGCCACCCCGCAGCCCGCCACCGCCGGCGGGGGAGACGAAGTGCCAGCCCCGACAGCGACGAGTTCGCGAGGCGCCGCGCCCCATGAACCCGCGGCGGCCGCTTCCACCGCCGTCGCCGATGGCAATGCCGCGATCACCGAAAAATTGCGCGAACTCGCCAACGGCAAGTTCGACCGCATGCTCGGCGGTAAGAGGGACAGAGCGGCAATCGATTCCTATTATTCGGGCCGCGATTACGCGCCGCTATGGCTCACCGACGGCAAGCCGAACGCGCGGGCGCGAGCTGCGGTCAACTATCTTGGCCACGTCGACGCCGACGGTCTCGATCCAGCTGACTATCCGGTCCCCGATTTCGCTTCTGCGAGCGATCCGGCCGCGCTTGCGGAAGCCGAGGTGCGGCTGACGCTCTCGGTCATCACCTACGCCCATCATGCCGAGATTGGTCGCGTGCACTGGTCGCGCGTCAGCGGCGACATCTATTACGAGCAAAAGGCACCGAACCCGGGCGACGTCCTCGGCAAAATCGCCGGCGCAAGTGACGTAAGCGAGGCGCTCGCGAGCTATGAGCCGCAAAGCCCAGGTTACGTCGCGCTGAAAGCCAAACTCGCCGAACTGCGCGCCGGACAGGAGGAGGCCGCACAGGCTCCGATAGCCAATGGGCCGTCGCTCAAAATCGGCATGCAGGATGGCCGCGTCGCCCAGTTGCGCGAGCGTCTGGGCGTCGCCGCCGAGGACAACAGCATCTACGGCAAGGCGCTCGCCGAGGCCGTGAAGCGGTTTCAGCAAGACCACGAACTCAAGGCGACCGGCTTACTAACACCGGCGACCATCGAAGCGCTTAACGGCCGCCAGCCCGACCGGCCGATCGATACGATCGTCGCCAATCTGGAGCGCTGGCGCTGGATGCCGCACGAGTTGGGCCGCACCTACGTCATGGTCAACCTGCCGGATTTCACGCTCCGGGTCGTGCAAGACGGCAAGCAGCTGTGGAAGACGAAGATCGTAGACGGCAAGCCGAATTTGCCGACGCCGATCATGAGCGCGGAGATGAAATACATTACGGTCAATCCGACCTGGAATGTGCCGCCCTCGATCGTCGCCAAAGAGTACATGCCGGCTTTGCAGCAGGACCCGACGGTGCTGGAGCGGATGGGGCTTAATGTCAGCACCAATCCCGACGGCACCGTCCACATTTCGCAACCGCCGGGCGAAAGAAACGCACTCGGCCGGCTGCGCTTCAATTTCCCCAACAAATTCCTGGTCTATCAGCACGATACACCGGAAAAACAATTGTTCGCTTATGAAAAGCGCGCATTCAGTCACGGCTGCATGCGGGTGCAGGATCCGGTGAAATACGCGGAAGTGTTGCTTTCTCTCGTGCGGCCGCGCGAAGGATATAGTGAGGACCGCATCCGCAGAATGTTCGGCAACAATGAGACGGACATCAGCTTTCCCACTTTCATTCCCGTCCACCTGACTTATCAAACCGCTTTCGTGGATGAGGACGGCAAGTTACAATTCCGCGACGACGTCTATGGTCGCGACAAAGTTCTGCTCTCAATTCTCAAAAGCGACGAGCGCAAGGTCGCTGACACTCCGATCGAGCGGAAAGACAACGCCGTTCGGCGCGAACTTTTGGCGATGCCTGAGCCGTCCTTTTTCGGCGGACGAAGCTACTATCCCGGCGGCGGAAACTTCTTCTCGCGGCTTTTCGGCGGGCCGTCCTGGGATCAGCAGCCGGCGCCGGCCTCGCGGCGCCGCTCGGCGCAACGACCGACAGAAATTCAGTAGCGCGCTGAGGTGATCAGTCGCTTCCGTCGCCTGAGTTCATTGAACCGTGGGCGCTATCTTCGTTTGCCGCGGCCGGCCTTCGGACGCTGTTTGGTCGGCTTGCGAGTGGAAGCCGCTCCACGGGCGGCTTTGGCTTTCTTCTTCACCGTTTTCCGCGCCTTCGACGGTGAAGCTTTGGCCTGACGCGCCGACGCGCGCTTGACCGCCCGCTTAGGTGTTGGCTTGCGCATGGCCTCATTTCGCGGCGCGCGGTCTTCTCGTTCGACCGGCGCGCTTTGCCGTTGCACAAAGTAAGCGGTCATCGGCTCGAAATAGTTTGATTGCCAACCGCCCTCCTCGTAACTCCTTTGCGCATCCGGCACGTTGCTGTGTTGTAGTGTCAAAAGCGTACCGTCACCGACTTCCTGGAGAAGGATTGTGACGATCGAATCTTCATCGTCCTCGCCGAACTCACTGGTGCGCCAGGATTGAACGATGCGCTCGCCCGGGATGAGTTCTAAATTACGGCCGCTGATATAACCGTCCCAGGCCGACACTTCGGCGCCCAGTTCCGCCGACATATTGGCCTCGCCGCCGGTCATGGCGGAGTGGGCCATGCTGTCGAGCCAAGCTTCGTAGATGTCCTGCGGCGCCGCCGGAATTGTCGTGGTCAGCATGAATGTGTATGCCATTCGTTTCCTCCTCGGAACACTGGCTTCGCGGATCTTGTCGGTGGACCACCGCAACGTAACTCCGCAACCGTGGCCTGGATATGCCGCGGGGATTGCCCGCGTATGAATTTTTAGCGGCGGCCTTGCGCAGGCCGCGCGGCGCCCTCGGGCTCGTACTGTCGCCCGAACACCACAGCATCCGACAAAAAACGGGCAAAGTTCGGCAAAGCGGGCGTCGTGTTGAATTCCGTCATGGCGTGGGGCATGGTTTGCGGGTTGACGCGATCACTCAGGGCGGGGGTCGCCCGGCGTAAACGCGCGTGTTACCCAGCCGGCACAAAGCACGCGGCCGGCGGACGTGGCAACCGGAACCGGCGCGTTTCGTCCTGTTCCAAGCAAGCAGCGACGGATTGGCGGCAGTGGCTGCGTTGGCGCATGCTTTTGGCGATCGAAGCGCTTGGCCGCGCATGGAGAAGCTTTTCTCCGGCGTTCATGCCCGCGGCGTGGTGCTGTTTCTGGCATTAGCGGTCGGCGCCTGCACTGTCGGTCCTGACTATCGCCCGGGCGCAGCGCCCACGCCATCGAGCTTCAAGGAGATCAAGGGTTGGCGAGTTGCTTTTCCGCGCGATCGGGCTGATCGCGGCGATTGGTGGGCACTTTACGGCGATGCCAAACTTTCCTTTCTCATCAAGCAAGTCGAGATTTCGAACCAAACAGTATTGGCGCAAGCCGCCGCCTATGAACAGGCGCGCGCGCTGATCAGGGAAGCGCAGGCGGCGTTGTTTCCCACTTTGACCGCGGCCTACAATGCAACCCGCTCCGGCGCAGGCAGCGCCGTGAGCGGTGCGGCGGCGGGCGCGACCGGCGCTTCCGCCGGCATCGTCGGTAACACCTTCGTACCGCAACTCTCCGGAACCTGGGATCTCGACGTTTGGGGCAAGGTGCGGCGGCAAATAGAGAGCAACGCCGCCGCAGCACAAGCGAGCAAGGCCGACCTCGACAACGCCAAGCTTGCCGCCCAGGCGCAGTTGGCGCTGGCTTACTTCAATTTGCGGGCAGCCGACTCGCTTCGCGACCTGCTCGACCGCACGGTGGTGGAATACAAGAAGACACTCGACATTGTACGAAATCAGTTCAATGCCGGATATTCGGTTACCGCGGCGGACGTCGCGACCGCAGAAGCTCAGGTCTTTTCCACGGAAGCTCAAGCCATCAATGTCGGCGTGCAGCGTGCACAGTTCGAACACGCGATCGCCATTTTGATCGGGCGTCCGCCGGCCGAACTCACGATCGAACGGCGTCTTCTCAGCGGCACAATTCCGCGAATTCCGGTGGTAGTGCCCTCGGCATTGCTTGAGCGCCGGCCGGACATCGCCGCCGCCGAGCGCACCATGCAGGAACAGAACGCGCTGATCGGCGTGGCGGTCGCCGCGTACTTTCCCGACGTCAGCCTGTCCGGGCTGCTGGAATGGACCGGCACTCATCCCCTGCCCTTTAATGTCGCCAACGAAATCTGGTCGCTCGGAGCCGCCGGTACGCAAGTGTTGTTTGAGGGCGGATTACGCGGCGCACAGGTCGACGCCGCGCGTGCCGTCTACTGGCAGAGCGTCGCCAATTATCGGCAGACGGTGCTCACGGCATTCCAGCAGGTGGAGGATCAGCTCGTCGCGGTTCGCCTCTTGCAGCAGCAGCTCGGGGTACAGCACAAAGCCGTCCAGGACCAGCGCCAAGCGGTTAACGTATATCTGAATCAGTTTCAGGCGGGCACGACCGCGTACACCACGGTGGTGACGGCGGAAATTTTACTGCTGTCCGACGAAGAAGCCGAATTAACAATCCGTCAGGACCTTTTCCTTGCGAGCGTTAATTTGATCGACGCTCTCGGTGGTGGCTGGGACGCAAACTTGCTGCCTTCGCGACAAGAACTCGAACAGAACTTCTCACTCCTGCCACAACTTCCACCTAACGAGACGGGCCCCCGGCCCGGGCTGCCGCCGGTTCCCGCAAACCATTGATCCGGCATTTGATTTGCAGTTAGTGGCCGGCGCGTAAGGGCGGCTTTCGGTCCCGGCGCCCCTTTCCCCTGGTGGGCATAGTGCAAGGTCACGCTTTTATTAGCGAATATTCATTAGCTAAGGCGGCTTGGCTGCCGTTATAAACATGCGGCCCGATGAACGAACGCTGAAATGGACGAACGAACGCGCAGAACGATCGGCGAGGCGCCGCCAGATCATCGAACGGTGCCCGCGCCGATCACCACGAAGCCGCGCGGCGGAAGAGTTCGCATCGCTATCGGACTGGTTGTCCTCATCGGCCTCGTCCTTCTCGGTTATTTGATCTTTCGCTCCGCGTTCACCGCCGCGCCGCCGACCTCAACCGGACGCTTGCAGCAAGGCGGAGCCCAGTCGGTCGGTGTGGCCACCGTCGGCCGCGGCGATATTCGCGTGGTGTTGAACGCGCTTGGAACGGTCACGCCGATTGCGACCATCACGGTGGTGACGCAGATTGATGGTCAGCTGATGGAGGTTCCTTTTACTGAAGGGCAGATTGTCCATAAGGGCGATACGCTGGCGCAAATCGATGACCGGCCCTATCGGCTGCTCCAGGCGCAATACGAAGGCCAGCTTGCGCGCGATCAAGGCGTGCTCGCGCAAGCGCAGGTCGATCTCGTGCGTTATCAGAAACTCGCTGAACAGAATTCAATCGCGCGCCAGCAATACGAGGACCAAGTCTACATCGTGCAGCAGGACGAGGGGACGGTGAAGCTCGATCAAGCGCAGATCGATCAGCAGAAATTGAACGTCCAGTACTGCCACATCGTTGCGCCGGTAACCGGCCGCGTCGGCATTCGCCTCGTCGATCCGGGAAACTATGTACAGGCTGCCAGCAGCACGACGATCACCACGGTCACTCAGATGCAACCGATCACGGTGATCTTTCCGATTCCCGAGGACAACCTGCCAGACGTGATGCCGCAATTGAATGCCGGCACGACACTTGAAGTGGACGCATACGACCGCGCCAACGTCAAACGACTGGCGATAGGCCGCGTCATTGCGCTTGACAGCCAGATCGACACAACCACCGGCACGGTCAAGGTGCGCGCCCAGTTCGACAATTCCGATAATGCGCTGTTTCCAAACCAATTCGTCAACGCCCAGCTTTTGATCAGCACCCTTCATGACGTGGTCACGGTCCCGACCGCGGCGATCCAGCGCGGCGCACCCGGGACCTACGTCTATATCGTCAACGCCGATGACACCGTCTCGGTGCGGCCGATCAAAATCGGGCCGACCGACGGCCCGATGGCAGACGTCATGTCCGGCTTGTCGGCCGGCGATCGGGTTGTGGTCGACGGCACCGATCGATTGCGCGACGGTGCGCGCGTTGCCATTCCAGGCGCCGCCGGTCCGCCGGCAACTAGGCCAGCCGCTCAGTCGCCCGGCACCGAGCGTGAGCACAATCGGCGCAACGGCCAATAAATAATGAGAGGAAAGCGCCGACTGCGGATTTCCGAACGGCGGGCGCCTTGATGCAGCCGGCGGCGAGCGCGAGCCGGATCCGAAATGCGGCGCGATAGTAAAGCCAGGCGATGAACGTTTCTGAAATCTTCATTTTGCGTCCGGTCGCAACGACGCTCTTGATGGTGGCGATCATGTTGTCCGGCATGGTCGCCTATTCCTTCCTGCCGCTGTCGACGCTGCCCGAGGTCGATTATCCGACCATTCAGGTCCAAACGTTCTACCCGGGCGCCAGTCCGGAAGTGATGACGTCTTCGATCACCGCTCCGCTGGAGCGCCAGCTCGGGCAGATGCCGGGATTGAATCAGATGACGTCGGCGAGCTCGGCCGGCGCCTCGGCAATCACGCTCCAGTTCAGCCTCGATCTTTCGCTCGACGTGGCTGAGCAGGAGGTGCAAGCGGCGATCAACGCCGCCAACAACCTGCTGCCGAGCGACCTGCCGATCCCTCCGGTCTACGCCAAGATCAACCCCGCCGACGCGCCGATCCTGACGCTTGCGGTCACCTCGAAAAGTGTATCGCTGACCGATCTTGAGGATTTGAGCGAGACCCGGCTCGCGCAGAAGATTTCGCAGGTGAACGGTGTTGGGCTGGTCAGCATCAGCGGCGGACACCGGCCGGCGGTGCGCGTACAGTTCAAGCCGCAGGCGCTCGCCGCCTACGGACTCAACATCGACGACGTGCGCACCACCATCGGCAACTTTAACGTCAATATCCCGAAAGGCAATTTTGACGGCCCGGCACAGGCGACGACCATCAACGCCAACGACCAGATGGACAACGCCGCACAATACGCCAATACCGTGATCGCCTACCGCAACGGCGGACCGGTGCGACTTTCAGATGTCGCCGACATCGTCAGCGGCGCCGAAAACACCAAGCTCGGCGCCTGGGCGAATACCACGCCCGCGATCCTGCTCAACATCCAGCGCCAGCCCGGCGCCAACATCATCCAGGTCGTGGATCGCATCAAAACATTGCTGCCGCAGATCGTCTCTACGCTGCCGGCGGCGGTCGATGTTGGCGTGCTCAGCGACCGCACAGTGACCATCCGCGCGTCCGTGTCGGACGTCGAGTTCTCGCTCGCACTCGCGGTCGTCCTGGTGGTGATTGTGATCTTCGTGTTCTTGCGGACGCTCCCCGGCACCATCATCCCGAGCCTTTCAGTGCCGCTGTCACTCGTCGGCACGCTAGGCGTGATGTATCTGCTCAATTTCAGCCTCGACAATCTGTCGCTGATGGCATTGACCATCGCAACGGGCTTTGTGGTCGACGACGCCATCGTGATGATCGAGAACATCGCCCGCTACGTCGAAGGCGGCATGAACCCGGTCGAAGCGGCGCTGCGAGGCTCGCAGCAGATCGGCTTCACCATCATTTCGCTGACCATCTCGCTCATCGCAGTGCTCATCCCGCTTTTATTCATGGGCGAGGTCGTCGGCCGCCTATTCCACGAATTCGCCATCACGCTCGCGGTCACTATCGTCATATCGGCGATTGTTTCCCTGACGCTCGTGCCGATGATGTGCGCCAAACTTATCCGCCATCATGAGGATGCAGAGCGCTCACGTTTCGATGTTCATGCAGAACGGGTGTTCGACGCGATCATCGCGGTCTACGGCCGCGCGCTCAACTGGGTGTTGGACCGACAGCCGCTGACGCTCGCGGTTGCCGTGCTGACGCTTGCGCTCACACTCCTGCTCTACGACTTCATCCCGAAGGGTTTTTTCCCGGTGCAGGATACCGGGATGATCCAAGGCATCTCGGAGGCTTCACAAAGCATTTCCTATCAGGCGATGGCCAAGCTGCAAAACCAGCTGGCCGAAGCCATTCTTCAGGATCCCGACGTGGCCGGCTTAAGTTCGTTCGTCGGCGTTGACGGCACCAATCAAACTCAGAATACCGGGCGCTTTCTGATTAATTTGAAGCCGCACGATGAACGCCGCCTGACGGCGACCCAGATCATCCGGCGCATCCAAAAGGAAATATCCGGCGTTGTCGGCATCACCTTGTACATGCAGCCGGTGCAGGATTTGACCATCGACGCCACGATAAGTCGAGCGCCCTATCATTTCGTGCTCGAAGACGCGAACTCCAAAGAATTCAACACTTGGGTTCCGCGGCTGACCGACCGGCTAAGCCAGCTGCCGCAACTGACCGACATCGCCAGCGACTTGCAGCAGCAAGGCTTGGCGCTCGACATCGTCATCGACCGCGCCACCGCCGCCCGTTTCGGCATCACCCCGGCGACTGTCGACAACGCGCTGTACGACGCCTTCGGGCAGCGCATCATCTCGACCATTTACACTCAGTCGAACCAGTATCGGGTGATCCTCGAGGTCGATCCCTCGCTGCAGCTCTCGCTCGAAGGGTTATCGATGATCTATCTGCCGTCGTCGTCCTCGACGACGAACGGGCAGGTACCGCTCTCCGCCATCGTGCATCTCGAGCGGCGCACCGGACCGTTGTTGATTACACATTTCGGGCAACTGCCGGCCACCACCATCTCATTCAACACTGCCCCCGGTGTTTCGCTCGGCGAGGCGGTCGACGCCATCGAAAAGACGGAGCACGATCTCGGTCTGCCGATCAGCTTCACCACCGCTTTCCAGGGCACCGCGGCCGCCTTTCAGTCTTCGGCGCTCAACGAAATCTTCCTCATCATTGCCGCGGTCGTGGCGATGTATATCGTGCTCGGCGTTCTCTATGAAAGCTTCATTCATCCGATTACTATTCTATCGACTTTGCCGTCGGCCGGCGTCGGCGCGCTGTTGTCGTTGATGCTATTGCATTACGACCTCGACGTCATCGCCATCATCGGCATCATTTTGCTCATCGGCATCGTCAAGAAGAACGCGATCATGATGATCGACTTCGCCTTGGATGCTGAACGCAACGAGGGCATGCCGCCGCGCGAGGCGATTTATCAGGCCTGCCTCTTGCGCTTCCGCCCGATCATGATGACGACCATGGCCGCGATCCTCGGCGCGGTGCCGCTGATGTTGGGGACGGGCACCGGGTCCGAGCTGCGCCAGCCTTTGGGCATCGCCATCATCGGCGGCTTGGCGTTCAGCCAGTTGCTGACGTTGTTCACCACGCCGGTCATCTATCTCTATTTCGACCGGCTGGCGGTGCGTTTCACCGGGCGGCGGCCGGCCAATCCGCTTGCCCCGCACGAGCCCGCCGAATGAATATTTCCGCGCCGTTCATCGCCCGCCGGGTGGCCACCACGCTGCTCACGCTCGGCATTGCGCTCGGCGGCGTGCTCGGATTTGCCAAATTGCCGGTATCGCCGCTGCCGCAGGTAGATTTCCCGACCATTTCGGTCACCGCGACGCTTCCCGGCGCCAGTCCCAACACGGTGGCGACCAGCGTCGCCGCGCCGCTCGAGCGCCATCTCGGGCAGATCGCCGACGTCACTGAAATGACTTCGCAAAGCGGCATCGGACAAGCGCGTATCACGCTGCAGTTCAACGTCACCCGCGACATCGACGGCGCCGCGCGCGACGTGCAAGCGGCCATTAACGCCGCCGCCGCCGATCTTCCGGCCAATCTGCCCAGCAATCCGACCTACCGCAAAGTCAATCCCGCCGACGCGCCGATCCTCATCCTTGCGCTCACCTCCAAGACCATGACGCAGGGGCAAATGTACGATTCGGCGAGCAACATCCTGGCCCAACGCCTCTCGCAGCTCAGCGGCATCGGCAACGTCATCATCGGCGGCTCGACCCTGCCGGCCGTGCGCGTCGATCTCAACCCGCAAGCGCTTTACAAATATGGGGTCGGCTTGGAGGACGTGCGCGCGGCCCTCGCGTCCGCCAACGCCAACAGCCCGAAGGGCACGATCGACGACGGCAACAGTCGTTATCAGATCTATACCAACGATCAGGCCAACTTGGCGGCGGATTATACGCCGCTCGTCATCGCTTACCGCAACGGCGCCGCTATCCGCCTTTCGGACGTCGCCACCGTGCAGGATTCGGTTCAAGACTTGCGTAATCTCGGGATGTCCAACGGCCAACCGTCCGTGCTCATCATCCTCTTCCGCCAGCCGAACGCCAACATCATCGAAACCATCGACAACGTGAAGCGGGAACTGCCGCATCTGGAAGCTGCGATGCCCGCCGACATTAATGTCAACGTCGCCATCGACCGCAGCACCACCATTCGCGCTTCGCTGCACGACACGGAATTGACCTTGGTCATGGCCGTCATCCTGGTAACGGTCGTCGTCTTTCTTTTCCTCCGCGACATTCGGGCGACGCTCATTCCCAGCGTGGCGGTACCAGTTTCGATCGTCGGCACGTTTGGCGTCATGTATCTGTTCAACTACAGCCTCGACCTGCTCTCGCTGATGGCGCTCACCATCGCCACCGGCTTCGTCGTCGATGACGCCATTGTCGTGTTGGAAAATATCTCACGTCACATGGAAGCGGGAATGTCGCGGATGGAAGCGGCGTTCCGCGGAGCGCAAGAGGTCGGATTCACGGTGCTGTCGATCAGCCTGTCGCTGATTGCCGTATTCCTTCCGATTTTGCTGATGGGCGGCATTCTCGGCCGCCTGTTCCGCGAGTTTACCGTCACGCTGTCGATCGCGATCCTGATATCGCTGGCGATCTCGCTCACGACGACGCCGATGATGTGCGCGCTGTTTCTGCGAACGCAGCCGTTACAGGAGCGACGGCGCTTCGACTTTTTCGCGCACGTCCACAACCTCTATGCGCGCTCGCTGACTTGGGCACTCCGTCACAGCCGGCTGGTGTTGGTGATTTTCATCGCCATGATCTGCCTGAACGTTGAGCTGTTTATTATCGCGCCAAAGGGGTTTTTTCCGCAGCAGGATACCGGCCGCATGGTCGGCTCGCTACAGGCCGATCAAAGCATTTCCTTCCAGGCGATGAGCCAAAAGCTGCGGCAGATGATGAGCATCGTGCAGGCCGATCCGGCGGTTGAGAACGTCGTAGGGTATACCGGCGTCGGCAGCGGCGGCGGCTATGCGCAGATCAATACCGGCAACGTCTTCGTTTCACTCAAGCCGTTATCGAAGCGCAATGCGACGGTGGATCAGGTCATCGCGCGGCTGCGGCCGAAGCTCGCCCAGGTGCCGGGCGGCCGACTCTACCTCGCCGCGGTGCAGGATTTGCGCGCCGGCGGCCGCCAAAGCAACGCGCAATATCAGTACACTTTGCAGGCCGACGACGTGCAGGAGCTATATGACTGGACGCCCAAGTTGGTCGATGCGCTGGAGCACAATCCGGTGCTGACCGACGTCAGTTCCGATCAGCAGCAACGGGGACTCGAGACCTATTTGGACATCGACCGCGACACTACCGCTCGGCTCGGCATCTCTCCGCTGCAAATCGACAACACGCTCTACGACGCTTTCGGGCAGCGGCAGGTTTCGGTGATCTACAGCGCCATCAACCAGTATCACGTCGTGATGGAAGTCGA
>Ga0335078_10002672_pt1 | contig 26897 bp, 23 predicted proteins | sample Lox_Sample_32_FD_206711 | JGI IMG/M metagenome (GOLD analysis project Ga0335078, IMG submission 206711) | Soil microbial communities from Loxahatchee National Wildlife Refuge, Florida, United States - Lox_Sample_3.2 | ecosystem: Environmental > Terrestrial > Soil > Wetlands | place: USA... | reverse complement strand
GGCTGGCGGAGGCATGTTCGGCAAGGCAGCAACGGCTGGCGGAGGCATGTTCGGCAAGGCGGCAGCGGCTGGCGGCGGCATGCCGGGCAAGGCGGCAGCGGCTGGCGGAGGCATGTTCGGCAAGGCAGCAGCGGCCGGCGGAGGCATGTTCGGCAAGGCGGCAGCGGCTGGCGGAGGCATATGCGGAATCGCAGCTGTGACCGGCGGAGGCATATGCGGAATCGCAGCAGTGGCCGGCGGGGGCATATGTGGAATCGCAGCAGCGGCCGGCGGAGGCATACCAGGCAATTCGGCAGCAGCCGGCGGCGGCATACCGGGCAATGCGGCAGTAGCTGGCGGAGGCATGTTCGGCAAGGCGGCAGCGGCCGGCGGAGGCATCTTCGGAAACGCGGCGCTTGCCGTGCAGACGGATGCGGTAAGAAGCACAAAACAAGCAACCTTCGCGATATTCAACATGCTGGAACCCATGGAAAAACTCTCCTTTTTGCGGTGAAATACGGCTCAAGAACTTTCGTAGTAAGCGTAGCCCAAAAGATGTAGGCAATCTATGAAGAAGGTAACACTTGCAGTTTTTTCCTCTCTTTAGTAACCAATAATTGAACTGTTTCGGGACGCTCACAGTGATGATTGAGGATTTGGCACATTCTTCGCTTTTTGAAGAGGGCGCGCCCGGAAAATCGCGAGTCTATCCTCGATGCGGGACCAGGCACAGGTATCGATGAGCAAACAGGTGGCGATTCAAGGCTGGCCGGGCAGAGTATCTAGCTCGAAGGTCCATGACTCCCCATGGCAAGAGATCCACAAGCGACGTTAGGGGTGAAATGCACAAAACCGTGTGCAAAGCCTGGCCAATGACGGCCGCTCCGATTTGGGACAGTAGACCCACGGTCCACGGCGGTTACCAGCCAATAAACTTTAGTGCCCTGTCCCAAATGGCGAAAACCCGCTACATTGACTAAGGAGCCCATGCACGCGGGGCATGGCAGGTGTTATGACTCTTTACAAAGCAGAGGCGCGGCTTCCGCGCGGTGCACAGGCAACCGCGAGTGGCCGGCAGGAGGTCCGCTGCGCAGTGCGATTTCCTCTCGCGCTGCCGGTAGTGCTTTCAACTGGAGATGGCGACATTCCGGCTTTGACCCGGAACATCTCTGCCAGCGGAGTGCTTTTCTCGCTGGATAGAGACCTATCTGTCGGGCAAGACGTCCAATTTTGCATGCGCATGCCGCATGCCGTTCTGGGTACGCCGCATGACGTTCTGGTCCACTGCACGGGACGTGTGGTACGCTGCTCCTCAAGCCACAAGGAACATCTCGCCGCGGCCACAATTGACGAATACCGATTTGCGGAGCAGTGAGAACCGGTTGGCATGGCAGTGGCCGACTATGGACATTCTGGATGATCATAACGAGGGCGAAGGCACAGAAACTCCCATAAAGCCCGGCACTATTCGTGTCATTCTCGCCGATTCACAGGCGATTTACCGGGTGGGTATACGCAAGGTATTTGCCCTTGAAGACGATATTCGCGTGGTGGCCCAGGCGGACTCGCTCGAGAACTTGCGTGCTGCCATCGAACGCTTTCCGACCGACATTGTTATTTTGGAAGGCAGCATGCTAGCCGGCACGGCCAATGCTATCCCGGAGGTGTTGCGGCTGGCTCCCAACGTGCGGTTGATTGTCCAAGCCATAGCCACCGACGAGAACCACACGGTGGAACTGTACCGGCGCGGCGTGCGCGGCATTGTTTCGCGCTCCATCTCGCCCGACCTGCTGGTGCGTTGTGTGCGCCGCATCGCAGCAGGCGAAACCTGGATAGACAATCAGTCGGTCAACTGGGTAATCGACGCCTATCGCGCGCAGGCGGCTGCCCTTGTGAGCCCGCGCAACCAACCCCGCCTTTCACCCAAGGAGATGTCGATTATTGCCTGTATCACCCAAGGCAAGCGCAACAAGGAAATCGCGTTCCAACTGGGCACCACCGAACAGGTTATCAAGAATTATCTGCGCAAGATCTACGACAAGCTCGGCGTTTCGGACCGGCTCGAACTGGCGCTTTACTGCCTGCACAACAAGATCATTCAATCGGACCTAGACGAAGAGTCGATCGCGCAGAAGGTCCTCGGCAGCTAGGATCCGCCCTGAAAAGTCTTCAGCGGATTTCCAGATTCTGCAAGATTATGCTCTTGGTCATTGGCCGGCGCAGGGTCGGCGCGCAAGTTCGAGCAGCCGGATCATCTCTGCCAGCTCGGCGCGGCGCATGTGTCTGAGAAGTTCTCCCGGGCCGTTGCGCACGACCGGGTCCATGGTCCGCAGTAGTTCCAGGCCAGGGTTCGTGATTGTGGTCAGGACGACGCGGCGGTCATGCCGGTCGCGATGCTGCCCGATGAGCTTGAGCTGTTTGAGGCGAGCTAGAAGGCGCGTAATGTCGGGTTCGGCGGCAATCATGCGCTCGCCGATGGCCGCACAGGGAAGCGCGTTGGGGTGCGCGCCGCGTAAGATCCGTAAAACGTTGTACTGGGTCGCTGTGAGGCCCCAGCCGCGAATTTTCTGCTGCATGGCGCGGTGCAGGCAATCGGAGGTGCGAAGCAGGTTCAGAAGCGCTTCCTCCTCCACGCTCGAGAAAGGCAGCTCCTGTCGAATTTCGTGCTTCAAGGTCGCCATTGACGAGAGCTCCGGGGGCCGGGCAGCCGACAGCCAATACTTCTAAGAAAAGCTACCGACTGCGGGCTGCCGGCCGCGCTCGCAGTGAGTCCTGAAATCACTCGCTTTACATGGCCAAGGATGAAATTGGCTTACTGCTTCACGACTTCTAGCTCGATGTCGAGCATAACCTCGTCACCGAGCATGGCAGCTGCAAACTTAGGCCCGATGCCGAACGCGGTGCGGTCGATGGCGGCCGTCGCGGAAAAGCCGGTGTGCACCTTTCCTTGCGGATCGGTCATTGACCCCCTGGGGCCTTCGACATCGAGCACCACGGGCTTGGTGACGCCATGCAGCGTGAGGTTGCCGGTGACGGTGAGGTGAGTGCCGTTCTTAGCCACGCTGGTGCTTGTGAATGTGGCCGTGGGCATAGTTCCGACGTTGAAGAAGTCGGGGCTTTTGAGATGGGTGTTACGTTGGTCTACGCCGGTATCCACCGTATCGACGCCGATGGTGGCGGTCACCGTGGATTTGGTGACATCGGCCTCGTTGTAGACGACGGTGGCCTTTACATTGCCGAAGCGGCCATGCACTTTGGACACGCTAAAGTGAGTGATGCTGAAGTCGACTTCGCTGTGGTTGGGATCGGAAACCCAAGTAGAGGTTTGCGCGAGAGCCAGGGGCGCAGCGAGGACCAGAATGCCAATGATAATTGTCAGTCGTTTCATCGGGGGAAAGCTCCTTTTCAAGTGCAGGGACCGTGACGATGTTGGGACCCGGAGACGCCGGATCATGAAGCGCGAGTCGGCGCAGGGCAAATTTCCTTGGCCTCCCGCTGAATAGAAGATGCCGCGACAAGATGTTCGTTGCAACAATTATTTTTGAGATTTCAGCCTTCCGCTTTCAGTCCGCAACTTCTCCGTGGCGTAGGCAACATCTTACGCCCGCGCAGGAACCGAGCTGAGAGCTGACAACTGATAGCTGACGGCTGTCTTCTGCTATCCTCGCGCCTATGTCCGTTCTCAGGCAGTTTCAGCGGCTCACGCGTCCGCAGCGCCGCGTTTTTGTGGCCGCATTTCTGGGCTGGACGCTCGATAGCCTCGATTTTTTCCTGCTGGTTTTTTGCGTCAAGGCGATTGCCGGCGAGTTCCGGACCTTGCCATCAACCGTGATGGGAGCGGTGTTTCTTACCCAAGCGTTCCGGCCGGTGGGCGCCTTGCTTTTCGGCATGTTGGCCGATCGCTGCGGCCGCCGGCCGGTGCTGATCGCGAACATTCTGGGGTTCTCAGTCATCGAACTGGCTTGCGCTTTTGCTCCTTCGCTCAACGCGCTTTTGGTGCTGCGCGCACTTTTCGGAGTCGCAATGGGCGGTGAGTGGGGCGTGGGTGCCGCACTTGCGTTTGAGTCCTTGCCCACGGAGGGCCGCGGTACGTTCTCGGGCATTCTGCAGGAGGGGTACGCGCTCGGCTCGATTCTGGCTTCGGCGACATTCGGGCTGTTCTTTGCCGGAGTCCACTGGCGCGGCTTGGTTCTGCCGGCGATCGGCTGGCGAGGGTTGTTCATTATGGGCGCATTTCCGGCTTTGCTGGCGTTGTATGTGCAAATGCGTGTTCCGGAGTCGCCGGTGTGGCTGGCGGGCCGCCAGAAAAGAATCTCGCGCGATGCGGCTTACGCCGCACCGGGGTGGCCTATACAACTCCGGCAGTTTTTGCCTACGTTTTTGTTTCTGGTGCTTTTAATGACGGCGTTTATGAGCTTTTCGCACGGAACGCAGGATCTGTATCCCACGTTCTTGGCGGTTGCGGCAAAGCTCTCACCAGAGACGATCGGCCTGATCGGCGTCGTGTACGGCTTCGGCTCAATCGCAGGCGGAATCGTGGTTGGCGCGCTCTCGGAGACGTGGGGCCGCAAACGCGCGATAATCACCGCGGCATTGCTGGCGATTCCGGTCATTCCTCTCTATGCGTACGGACATTCTGCCGTAACGCTTGGCATCGGCGCAGTGCTGATGCAGTTTATGGTGCAGGGCGCGTGGGGTGTGGTTCCGGCATATCTCACGGAGTTGTCGCCGGCTCCGGTGCGGGCCACAGCGCCGGGACTGGCCTATCAATTGGGCGCCCTCATCACCTCGTGGAACGGCAAGGGCCAGGCGCTGGCTGCCGAACGTTGGGGCAATTATCCGGCGGTGCTGGCGGTTACCGTGGCTGTGGTCGCCGCGGTACTGGCCGGCCTGACGGCAGTGGGACACGAGGCCAGGGGCAGGGAGATGACGGAGGGGTAAAAGCGCGGCTGGCCCCCGTCTTGGATTAATGAATTTCGATCCCCGCACAAAAAACCTTCCAACTGCCCCAGCGTATGAGAAAGGTAATCAAAAAGTAGTTACCCATTTGCGAAAAGGGTAGGTTCCCAAGGACGCATCTCTTCGCGTTTTCGTTTCCACCTTCGCGGAATTGTCTTTGTTGGTTTTAATAGGTAACTTTTATGACATCAGGACGCCCGCACGCACCAGGTTAAGCGGGGTCAAGAGATAAGCTCCCTTTCGGATACTCCGGGGGCCACAGCACCTGTTCAGCAGAGCTACGAAGGTGCCGTGAACCCCCGGAGATTTTTTTGCGCTGCGCCAGGGGCGCCTTCAACTCACTATTGTGTTGTCAATAAGCCGCGTGGAACCGACCCAGGCCGCGACGGCAAAGAGCGTCCCCGGAACGGCAATCTCAACCGGGTCGAGCGTCGCCCAATCGACGACCGCGATGTAATCGATGTACACCCGAGGCTCGATGGCGAAGACCCCGCGTGCCGCTTCGATCAGAGTCCCGGACTGGCGCTCGCCCTGGGTGACGAGTGAATTCACGTGGCGAATGGCGTGGCTGAGGGTGAGCGCCTGGGCGCGCTGCGGGGGTGTGAGATAGGCGTTGCGCGAGCTAAGCGCGAGGCCGTCGGCGTCGCGCACGATGGGGCAAACGATGATTTCTGTCGCCAGCCGCAGGTCGGCGGTCATGCGCCGCAGCACCGCAACCTGGGCCGCATCTTTCTGGCCAAAGAAAGCGTGATCGGGCTCTGCTGCAGCGAAGAGTTTCGCGACCACCGTGGCAACGCCGCGAAAATGGCCCGGACGGGACTTGCCGTCGAGGCGATCGCTCAGTGCGGGGACTTCGACAAACGTCGAATCGCTGCCATTGGGGTAAAGCTCTTCGACCGCCGGTGCGAAAAGCGCGTCTGCGCCCTCTGCCTCAGCCAGCGCGCAGTCAGCCTCGAAGACGCGAGGGTAGCGTGCGAAGTCCTCATTAGGACCGAATTGCGTTGGATTCACAAACAGGCTGACGACTACATGCGTGCAGGCGGTGCGCGCCGCGCGAATGAGCGAGACATGGCCCGCGTGCAGCGCCCCCATGGTGGGTACAAGACCGACAGTGTTGTCCCCTTCTACGCGTAGATCGCGGGACCAGCCGCGAAGTTCGGCGACGGTGCGGAGGATCTGCATTAGCCCTGGTTGATCTCTTCGCGCGCGTCGATGTTCACCACCGCGTCGTCGCGCTCGATCTGAATCAGCTGGCGTGCGGACTCTGGCAGGTGATAACTTTCCGCATCGGAAGGAAAGGCGTGATGTTCTACGTCCTCACGATAGCGCTCGACAGCGGAGCGGAACAGCGCGGAAGCGTCGCCGTAGCGGCGCACAAACTTGGCGGCGGGCGCAGAGGTCAGATTCATCAGGTCATGGAAGACCAGAATCTGGCCGTCGCAGTCGGGGCCGGCGCCAATACCGATGGTGGGGATGGGGAGGGCTGCGGTAATAGCTCCAGCCGCTTCGCGAGGAATGCCTTCAAGAACGATGGCGCCTGCGCCCGCATGAGCCAGAGCGAAGGCGTCGGCTTGGAGCTGCAGCACGGCGTCAACCGTGCGGGCCTGCACGCGATAACCGCCGATGCGGTGCACGCTTTGCGGCGTGAGGCCCAAATGCCCAATCACGGGAATCTCTGCCTCAATCAGCGCCCGCACCAGCTGCACGCGCGGGCCTTCGATCTTGACGGCTTCGGCGCCTGCCTCTTTGACGAAGCGTATGGCGGCGGCTACGCCTTCACTTACGGTGCCGTGATAGCTGCCGAACGGCATGTCGGCTACCACGAGGGCGCGGTGCACGGCGCGGCGCACGGCGCGCGTGTGGTGCAGCATCTCGTCCACCGTGACGGCCAGGGTGTTTTCATGACCGAGCACCACCATGGCGAGCGAGTCGCCAACGAGGATGAGATCGATGCCGGCCTCGTCAACAAGGTGCGCGGTCGGGTAGTCGTAGGCGGTAAGCGCGGAGATGGGCTTGCCTTGGCGCTTCATCTCGCCCAGTGTGGGCATGGTGACTTTCGAAAGAGAGAGGCTGCGCGATGCAAGAGCCGCAACGGCGGAAAACTCGGTGAGACTCACGATTGGCTCCAGTGCCGCTCCGCAAAATCAGGATGCGACCCGAACAGTACCAGTATAAGATGTTTCGGCTGTGGACGGGGGATTCAGGTCGGGTCTGTTCCAATGGATTATCCCCCAGAGGATAACAAGCTGCGGAAAAAGGCGAAATCCTCATACAATGGTATTAAGGAATAAGAAGTCAACGGCGTTGGATTCTGGGCTGGGTCCCAGCGATTGACCAGCGCGGAGGAATGCATGGCCTACGATCTGGCGATCGTGCTGCCCACGTATAACGAGAGCGGAAACGTGGGTCCGATGGTCGATCGTTTGGAGAAGGCTCTGATCGGCATCCACTACGAAGTAATCTTTGTGGATGACGATTCGCCTGACGGTACGGCGGACATGGTACGGCGGCTAGCCCGCGGCCGCGATAATCTGCGCGTGCTGCACCGCATCGGGCGGCGGGGACTGGCCTCGGCATGTATTGAGGGAATTCTAGCCGCATCAGCGCCGTTCGTTGCTGTGATGGATGCGGACATGCAGCACGACGAGAGCATTCTGCCGGAGATGCTGCGCCGCATACGCGAAGAACATTTCGACCTGGTCGTGGGATCGCGCAACATCGCCGGCGGCAGCATGGGCGAGTTTGCCAGTTGGCGAGTAAAGCTGAGTCAGTTGGGCAGGCGGTTGAGCCGGATGGGTTCCGAGCACGAGCTCAGCGATCCCATGAGCGGATTCTTTGTGGTACGCGTGGCGACCTTCGAGCGCTTTGCGCACCGGCTTTCCGGTATCGGCTTCAAGATTCTGCTCGACATCGTGCTTTCAGCGGGGCCGGATCTGCGGATTGCCGAGGTGCCCTACGCGTTCCGCGTGCGCGAGCACGGCGAAAGCAAGCTCGATGTGCTGGTCGGCCTCGAATACTTCGAGCTGTTGATCGACAAGCACCTGGGCGGCCTGTTGAATGTGCGCTTTGTGCTGTTCGGCATGGTGGGCGCGCTAGGCGTGTGCGTGCACCTGCTGATTCTGAACGCATTTCTGCAAGTGGCTGGAGTGAGTTTCGCCGAGGGCCAGACCGCTTCGACGTTCATCGTCATGATCTTGAATTTCTTGTTGAACAACTACGTCACCTATCGCGACCGGCGTCTGCGGGGATGGAAATTCCTGAGAGGGCTCGTCACCTTCTGCCTGGCATGTGGACTGGGCGTGGTTGCGAACGTCTCCATCGCCAGCCAGGCGTTTCATCGCGGCGTGCCGTGGGTGCTGGCGGCGCTCACCGGTTTGCTGTTCTCGGCAGTGTGGAACTTCGGCGTGACCTCGATGACAACGTGGCGGCAGGAGAGGCGCTCAAGCGAGCAACGCGCACGAAAACGGATCGAGGCGGCTGCGGAGCAGGCCGGGTTGAGCGGCAACAGAAGAGTGCCGGCAAAGACAGCCTGAGACGTGCCGCGGTTTGCCCGCATCCGCTTTTCTCCAGCATACTGACAAGCAGAATGATCTCTCCCTTGGCGGCAGGAATGTGCGCGGGACTGGGTGCTGCGGCCGGTGCAGGTCTGGCGGCGGGCGCGTTCGCCTACGCGTCGCTGTGGCCGAGCTCCCGCATCTTCGGCACGGCAATCACGGCGCCGGCTAGGCCGGGCGAACTTGTGTTCACTTTTGACGATGGGCCTAATGCCACGTGGACACCGCGTCTGCTCGACATTCTAGAGAATCAGAACGTGCGGGCTACATTCTTTCTGATGGGCAGTCGCGCTGCGGCGCAAGCGGATCTAGTGCGACGTATCGCCGCCGCCGGACACACCATCGGAAATCACTCCTGGTCGCATCCCAACCTTGCGCGCACGAGCGCAAGCCGCATATGCGACGAGCTGCGGCACGCCAGCGATACGTTACAACAGATCATTGGCGCACCAGTGAGATTCTTCCGGCCACCCTTCGGTGCGCGCCGGCCCGCCGTCTTTCGCATCGCGCGCGCGATGGCCATGGAGCCCGTGCTATGGAATGCCATGACCGCAGACTGGAGGGAACCCTCGGCAGAACGAATCGTGGAGCAGTTGGCAAGAAAAATTGGCGCGCTCGAGCGGCACGGGAGCGCGGCAAACATCCTGCTCCACGACGGCGGGCATCGCGACGCGGCGGCGAACCGCGCGCCGAGCGTAACGGCTGCAGGGCTGCTCCTGGAGCGTTATGCCAAGAGCCACCGCTTTGTGACGCTGGATGCGTGGCTAGAGGCGTGATGCTAAACGCGCTGCGGCCGGTTCAGCCCGCGAAGGACGCGAAGACCTCGCGCGCGGCGTCAATCGTCGCCTGGACGTCGGCGGTGGTGTGGGCGGAGGACATGAATGCGGCCTCGAACTGCGAAGGCGGGAGCCAGACGCCGCGATCGATCATGCCGCGATGGAATCGGGCAAACGCAGACGTATCGGATTTTGCGGCCTGCTCGTAGTTCGTCACCGGGCCACCGGTGAAGAACCACGTCCACATCGAGCCGACCTGGTTGGAACCAAGGACCACGTTCGCCTTCTGCGCTTCCTGGCGGACGCCGCCAACCAGGGTCGCTGTCAATTTGTGCAGTTTTGGATAGACCTCATCGGCGTGCTCTTGCAGATAACTTACTGTCGCGAGCCCCGCGGCCATTGCCAGCGGACTGCCGCTCAGCGTCCCCGCTTGATACACCGGCCCTACCGGCGCCAAGAGATCCATGAACTGCCGCTTGCCGCCGAACACGCCAATAGGTAGGCCTCCTCCGACGATTTTGCCGAGCGTAATCACGTCAGGATCGAGCCCATAGAGCTGACACGCGCCGCCCAGCGCGACGCGAAAGCCCGTCATCACTTCATCGACAATCAGCAGTGCCCCGTGGCGCGCAGTGAGCTTGCGCAAGCCGTCGAGATACCTCTCGCCGGGCGGAATGCATCCGGCGTTGCCCACGACGGGCTCCACAATAATGGCGGCGATGGCGTCGGGATGCGCTTCGAACGCAGCCTCCACCGCCGCGAGGTCGTTGTACGGCAGCGCCAGCGTGAGGTGCGCGATTTCTTCCGGGACGCCGGCCGAACCGGAAATGCCGAAAGTCACCACGCCGGAGCCGGCTTTAACGAGCAGTCCGTCGGCGTGGCCATGATAACAGCCCTCGAATTTGATGATAATCTTGCGCCCGGTGGCCGCGCGGGCCAGGCGAATCGCCGACATGGTGGCCTCGGTGCCGGAGCTAACGAAGCGCATCTTCTCCATGATGGGATTGGAAAACGCGATGCGCTCGGCCAGGTCGGCCTCGGCGGCCGCGGAAGCGCCGAAGCTGGGTGAGTTGCGCGCGGCGCGTTCGATAGCCTCGACTACCGGCGGAAAGGCGTGGCCCAGAATCATCGGTCCCCAAGAGCCGAAGTAGTCGATGTAGCGGTTGCCGTCGGCGTCATAGAGATACGCGCCTTCGCCGCGGTCAATGAAGGGCGGCGCGCCACCCACGGCGCGAAAGGCGCGTACCGGCGAGTTGACGCCGCCAGGGAAAAAACGCTGGGCGCGCTCCTCGAGGATCAGAGAGCGGGTACGTATGGGAGTTCTCACAAGGCCAGTATAGAAAATCAGAGGATCAGTTTTCCTTGTCTTTGGATTGCTTCACAACCGCCAGCGGCGGGTCCGATCAGTACGTAACCTGCGCACCGCGGCCAAGAAATACACCGCGTTAAGGCATTTCGCCCGGCAAAAAACCTGCATCTATTGAATGTGTGCGAACCATGCGGAGGTAAAGGATGCGTCTGCTTAAATCCCTTGTAGTCCTCAGTATGCTGTGCCTCTTTGGCAGCAGCTGTTCCCACGTGCCGGCCCAGATCAGCTTCGGCGTCAACATTGGCCCCGAACCCGTGTGTCCGTACGGATACTTCGACTATCCGCCCTACGATTGTGCGCCCTACGGCTATTACGGGCCCGATTGGTTTGTGAATGGCATCTTCATTGGCGCCGGACCGTGGTTTCACGGTCCACACGGATTCTGGGGCCATGTCGACAATCGATGGGATCCCCATTACGGCTATCATGGCCCACTGCCCGAGCGCGGAGAGCGGCCATTCTATGGTTTTCACGCCAATGAAGCACGCGACGGAAACGGCCACATCGGAAACGCTGGCCACGACGGAGGCAGGGAGCACGTTCCTGGATTCGTCGGACACGGCCACCCTGGAGGACGCCACTAACGGACCTCAGGTCACAAATTATTGTGGCGAGACTTGCTGCCGAAGACGAGACTCGAGCTGCGGGAACTTGAAAGCTCTTGAACTAAACCACCACCTTGAGGTGGTGGTTTAGTTCTACATTTCGTTGGCTGGTCGCGGAAGTGGGGTTACTTTCCGATGCAGAAGGTAGAGAAGATGAGCTTCAGGATGTCGTCGGGGGTGGTTTGGCCGGTGAGAGAATCGAGGGCCCAGAGCGCGCGATAGAGATCGAGCAGGATCATCTCATGGGGTATGCGGCCCGCATTCGCTTTCGCGGCGTCGGCGAGGGCGGCGAGCGCGGTGGCGACGGCCTGGTGCTGGCGGAGATTGGTTAACATGCCGGGTTCGGCTGCGGCTCCGCCGGTGGCGAGGGCGAGAATCTTCTCGCGCAACGCGGGGATACCGTCTCCGGTGAGCGCCGAGGTCGGAAGCATGGGGATTTTCTGGCTGGCTGGGTTTTCCTCAGGGGCTGAAGCCCCGCTCTCATTTTGCAGCGATTGCGGCACCCTTCGACTGTCGCTCAGGGCAGGCTCTGAAGTCGTACCCTGACACTTCGTGCTGTATCGCGGCATTCCATCCATCGATTTTGAATCGCTATTCGACGAATCGGACGCCGCGATATCCGGATCTACAAGGTCGGATTTGTTGACGGCGACAAGCGCTGGCCTTCCTTCAACCACAGTCAGCAGACGGCGTTCCTCGTCGTTGAGCGGCTGCGTGGCGTCGAGCACGACGAGCACCAGAGCGGCATCGGCGAGAGCTTCGCGGCTGCGCGCGATGCCGAGCTGTTCCGCTTCTTCGCGGCCTTCACGCAGGCCGGCGGTGTCGACGAGCTCGATGGGAATGCCGCCTATGGAAATACGCTCGGTGACGAGATCGCGCGTGGTGCCGGGAGTTGCAGTGACAATGGCGCGGTCGCGCTCGACGAGGCGGTTGAAGAGTGAGCTTTTACCTACGTTGGGGCGTCCGACGATAGCCAGGGTGAGGCCGTCGTGCACGACGCGGCCGCGGGAAAAGGAGGCTTCGAGCTTGGCCAGCGGCGAGGCGAGCGCGGCGATGTGGCGCGCGATCTCCTGTTCGGGCGTTACGTCCACATCGTCCTCGGCGAAGTCGATGCCGGCTTCGAGCAGGGCAATGAGCTCGACCAGCGCTTGTTTGACAGGTGCGACACGGCGGCTGAGCGCGCCGCCCATTTGGCTGGCTGCCTGGTGCGCCTGCGTCAGGGTTTGTGCGTCGATGAGGTCGCGGACCGCTTCGGCCTGCGTAAGATCGAGCCGGCCTGAGAGAAAAGCGCGTTCGGTGAATTCGCCGGGTTCGGCGAGACGCGCGCCCAGCTCGAGGGCGCGACGAAGGAGCAGATCCAACACCACCGGCGAGCCGTGTGCGGCAATCTCGACCAAATCCTCAGAGGTGTAGGAATTCGGTGCGGCAAAGAATGTGACTAGGGCCTCGTCGATGCGCGTGGCTTCATCGCCCTGTGAGTCGAGCACGTCGGCAAGGCGCACGTGAGCGTGTTCGAGGGGATGGCGGAGCCGCACCAGTTGCATGGCGATGGATGCGGCCTGCGGCCCGCTCAGGCGCACGATGCCAATACCACCCCGCCCCGGGGGCGTGGAGATGGCGGCGACGGTGTCGGTAACGGTGACGGGCGCGGACATGGTGCACTCAGTTTATTGCGCGAGACTACGGTTTATCTGGAGAAGTGGGGCATCATCCGCGCGCCCGCAGGCGCGGAAGGAGGGGCGATGGCGCGTTGCCGATAAAAGTTGGGCGCGGGGACTGCTTGTTTCGCGGGTATGCTTAAGCCAGACGGGGAACGGGCGGAACAGAAGGATACTACCAGTTAAAGCGTTCGGCCACAGGACGCGCGCGCTGCGCCTTATTAATCGTCCTGAGAAGTTTCCCGAATTCCAAAGCCGCATCCTCGCAATTGGGGTTGGCCATGAGTTCTTGAATTAGTTCTCTCATGGAGTGCAAATACCATTCCGGCTTGTCATCAAAATCCACGGATGATAAGTGAGAGAGCAACTCCTTTGAGAGTACGTCGAATGCACCGTCCCTTGACTCAAATGCGGCGGATTTTAGAGCCTTGCGAATGGACGGACGGCCCACGTACGTATCAAATCTCTTTTCAAAGGCCCAATGAATAGCAGGTTGAACAATTTCTCGGTAGCTTTCCGTATCAATGAGCACTCCGCGTGTGATCAGCAGCTCAAGGAATCGCTCGCCTGCGAGGTGAAGCATGTCATTATCCGACAGCAACACGCCGTTCACCTTTTCCATGATTAGAATCCGCTGTCCGGCGGGAAGCGCCTTGAAGCCGCTTGCGGTGTATTCCTCAATAAGGAGCGCCAATTCATGCAATTTACCATGCGCGAGTACGTCAGACAGCGGTTTTATTGGCTGGGCAAGTGCTCCCGTCAGCCGTGTCAAGAATACTCGTGCACTCGCTAATCGCCTATCCCTGTCTGGTTCCGTGCACTCCAGAATAAGATCATCGATAGACGAAGGTATGGCCTCGTTCGAAGATAAATCTTCATAATTTCCGGGGGCCATCCTTTTCCCCGCTAGAACTTCATAAAAGGTAACTCCCAAGGAAAATACGTCAGCGCGCGCATCAAGGACTTCGCCCGCCATCTGCTCGGGTGACATGTACCCGACGGAACCAACCACGTATCCCTTTTTGGTGAGTCGTTGGGCTTCCTCCCGAGACAACGCGATACCGAAGTCGACAAGATAGGCCGTTTGCTGGTCTGGGGTGATGATGATGTTCTCAGGCTTAATGTCCCTGTGGATAATATCCAATTTGTGAGAATGTTCAAGAGCAGAGCCAATTTGCAAAAACCACTGTCTAGCGAGCCCAATTTGTGAAGGCCCGTTTTCTTGCATAACTTTCCGAAGATTCTTTCCTTCAATGAATTGGAAGTATATGTTGAATGCATCCTGTGTGAACTCAACGTCGTAGACAGCCGGTATATTCGGATGCGAAAGTTTCGCCAATATTCGGGCTTCGCGCTTGAACCGTTCCTGTTCTGCCTCAGAAAATTCCTTGAGGATCGGGTCAAGGCTCTTGATGGCCACGTCCCGGTCAAGACTGGTATCGTGTGCAACGCGAACTTTCCCGAAACCGCCTGAGCCGATTTCGCTTTCTTGCGAATAAACGTAGCGTTCCGTCATATTCGGCCACCATCTGGGCTTGGGATTGTGCGATGGCCAACATCCTAGCACAAAAGAGCACTCAGCCACGCCGCACACTGGCCAACCTTTCTCCAATGGGAGGCGGCAACGCATTACCATGACAGTGCATTCAACGCGAATCACGAAGCGCGGCCCTCTACAATAAGGCGATGCCAGAATTGCCCGAGGTGGAAACTGTCGCGCGCAGCGTGGACAAGCGCGTGCGCGGCGATCGCATCGTCGAGGCGTGGTTTGGCAGCCGTCCGCAGACCTTCAAAACTCCGCCGGCGCGGCAGGCGAAGGGCCTCGCGGGGCGCATGATTCTGGCTGTGCATCGCACTGGGAAACACATTGTTTTTGAGTTGGGCGGAGGCCAGCAGCGGAATGACGGCGGTCCATTTTTGGCTGCCCAGGCTGTTTCATTCCCACCCTTGCCGCAAGAAACGCGGCAAGGATGGGGCACGGCGAGGGCACAGGCAGGCCTGAATCCCGCGAGCACGGCGGATGCGCAGTGGATCGTGCATCTGGGAATGACGGGACGGCTACTGGTTACCACGCCGGATTTTCCGGTCGCTTCGCATACACATGCACGGCTCGAACTGGCCAGCGGGCGCGAGTTGCGGTTTGTCGATCCGCGCCGCTTCGGCCGGCTCGAATTCCGCGACCTGCGCGGCGATGCCGCTCGATTTGAAGCGCCAGGGGCCGAACCGCTTGCTGTCGGTGCGCAGGAGTTTGCCGAGCTCTTCCATGAAAGAAACATGCCCATCAAGGCGGCGCTGCTGAATCAACGCCTCCTGGCGGGGGTGGGCAACATCTACGCCGACGAGAGTCTGTTTCAGGCCGGCATCCGGCCGCGAAGACGGACCAACCGGCTGACCGCGGCCGAACTGGAGCGGTTGCGTCTGGCGCTGCGACAAATTCTCACCCACGCCATCCGGCTTGGCGGCTCGTCGATCTCCAATTATGTGGACGCCGATGGGAAGCGGGGCTTCTTTCAGATGGAACACTGCGTCTACCAGCGTACCGGAGAGCCGTGCCGCCGCTGCCAGACTCCGATCCGGCGCATTGAGCTGGCAGGGAGAGGAACCCACTATTGCCCGATGTGCCAACGTTGAAACGAAGCCGAAGTCAGCTTTCTGGCACTAGCGGCTACATTTTTTGGAAGGATTTTGGTGCGAAAGCTCCTGGAATCCACAAAGACCGCATAAAGGATCTCCCATAAGTCTTTAAGAGTCAGTTGACTTACGAAAGGCATATCGATTGCAGTGTTAATGGTGCCAGTGATCAATCGGCCGCTGAAGGTAGGCCCAGCGAGCCAGAGACACACAGGGTACCCGGCACGAGCAACCGCCTATGAGCGGCCCTCAAAAGGGAGAAGCCAGCCGGGAAGCCCGAAGTAAAGGTGGCAGTGCAGCCGCCTGACATCTAGCTGGGAGGCCAGTGACCAGCGCAGGAGTATTGAGGCGCCACCCACGAAAGGTGGCGCTTTTGTGTCAGAACGTATTTTTGCCGCTGCTACAGTCGCTATTGCGAATACCACTTTGGATTCCCCGCGCATCACCTCAGTCACCTCGCTCAACACAGCCCCCTTGCCAGTGGAGAGCCTTCGCTGTAGTATCAGAGTTGCCTATCAAGCGGCTGACGCGGGCCACCCAGGGCATGGGGAGAGCAAGCTCGCCGTCGAGCAACGAAACATCGCCAAGCAGTTGAGATCGTTCAAAGTGGACTGCGCGCGACGATTGCTCACGTAGGAAATGGCATCACCTGAGAAGAGCAGCGGCCGCGCCGAGTCGAAACCGGCGAGCGGACGGAGTTGATAAACGGCTCCCGCGACTAAAGCGGCAAGCGCATTTTCACAGAGGGTCGAGCGGTGGAAGGACGCACACTGGGGCTCGTCTACCGGCTGCAATGCGGCATAGTCTGAGGCACCCCTGCGCATGAATCCGAGGGGCAACTTCATTTTCGATGAGGGCCATGCGCTGCCGGAAATCTGCCGCGTCAACACTCCCGGCCGGAGACAATGCGGGTACCTGCAATGCGGTTCAATCACTGTTAGCAGCACGCACTGAGCAATACACGAACGAGCGAAGCACCAGGAAGTACACGTATCATGACAACAGAGCCGACCGAGCCCCAGCCTGAACAGGGGCCTACTCCTGACAACGGTCAGGTGCAGTCCAAAGGGCACCGGCGCCGCCGGCGCCGCCGCAAGAACAAGTCAAGCCAAGCCGCGCTGCAGGCGCTACAAACGCAGGGCCCGCAGACGCAGGCCCAGCCGCAGATGCAGGCGCCGCAGCAACCCGCTGCACCGAGGCCTCCCAGCCAGCACCAGGGCCGGAAGAAGAAGTTTTTTCAGAAGAGTTCAGTTCCTGCGGGGCAGCCCGGGAACAGTGTCTCAGGGCCTCATCAGGGCAAGCGCAAGGGGCGGCAGAAGGGACCGCGAGCGTTTGTCGGCCCGATGGACCACAGCTATCGCGTCGCGAACGGAAACGTGGCCGACGGTCCCCCTTCCACCATTCCTGTAACGGGCAATGGCCAAGGCGGCGGATATTATCCAGATCCCTATACCGCGCAACCTGCGGCGCCCATTCGCGAAGACGCTCCCACGCGCATCTTCTGTTTTATTGAGGATCTCTTCTTCCAAGCCAAGATTCAGGAGACGGCGCGCAAACTGGGCGTGAAGGTGGAGTTCGTAAAGGGCGACAAGGAGGCGGTGGATCGTATCTATGACGCCAAAGAGAACGTACGGCCTGCATTGCTGGTCTTCGACCTGAACAACATAACCGTCAAGCCAATGGGACTGATTCCCAAGTTCAAAGCGAAGTTCAAGAAGGCGGTGTCGATCATCGGCTTCCTGAATCATCTGCAAGGCGACCTGAAGATGAAGGCTCTGGAGTCGGGCTGCGACGTGGTGATGCCGCGCTCGGCCTTCTCGCAGAGCCTGCCAGTCCTCCTGCGCCGCTATGGCGTGGAAGAGGAAGAAGAGTACTCACGGCAGCCGGCGTTCTGAAGTTACGGAGTAGGCACCAAACGGGTGCCCGTTGGCTATTTGCGCACGCCTTGATGAGAATCCGCTCGAGTCATGTATTCCGTTCACCCCACTCCTTCAGTGCGAGGAGAATCGGGCCCAGTTTCCGGCCTTTAGGTGTCAGGAAGTATTCCACTCTGGGAGGGTGGTCCTGATAGGTGCGCCCGGAGATCACTGAATTGGCTTCCAGATCCTTCAACCGTGCCGCTAACACGCTCGGCGTCAAGCCGGGTAGAGCTTGCTCAAAATCCTGAAAACGGCGCGATTCGAATCGAAAAAGATCGCGGAGGATCAGGATCGTCCACCGATCTCCGATGACGTCGAGCGCGCGTCCAACCGGGCATTTAAGCAAGTACTTTCTGGTCATTACCGAAACCTGATTCGAATCCATGATATCCAATCAACTTGTAAATGACTAGCGACTATGATATTCATAGTCAGTCGCTGGTTTTGTCCGTCTTCAGAGTGAGGGACCGGAGGAAATCTTGATTCCCATGACGCCTAAAGCCCTTGAAGCCTTTTGTCTTCTTGCAGACGTCGTCATTGTGGCGCTGCTGCTAAATGGGCTCAGAATCGCCTTGCAACGAACCGATTCGACTGCACTCGTGCGCGCGGCCTGGGTGATTGCGGGGACCTTGCTTGCCTGGAATGTGCTGTCGTTCCAACTGGCCACACACGGCATCTTTGTGGCCAGACGCGTCGCTTTTTACGCACCGCACACCGCTGCTGCAAAACCGCTGAGAATTGTTCTTGCGGTTTTCCCTCCGATCCTGTTTGCGGTACTCCTTCCCGTCGTTATTGGTCTTTGGCTGATCCTTCGATCGAAAGCGATGGCCAGGATCGTGGACGCGATGCCCCTGTCCTGGCTTGTGGGAGTGCAGATCTACAGAGTTGCCGGCGCGATCTTTCTCGTGTTGTGGGGTGCCGGCCAATTACCATGGCAATTCGCAATTCCTGCTGGAAGCGGAGATGTTCTCGTCGGTCTCGCCGCTATTCCGGTTGCCTGGGCAGCCAGCCAGGGGTCAAAAGCGAGTAGCACGGCGGCCTACGCGTGGAATTTGCTCGGAATCGCTGATTTTGTTGTCGCTCTGGGAACGGGGTTTCTGACCTCTCCGTCGCGTTTTCAAATGTTGGCCCTCGACCACCCAAACCTCCTCGTCTCGCGCTTTCCGCTGGTGATGATTCCGGCCTTCATGGTCCCGCTTTCGTCCATCATGCATGGAATCTGCCTGTGGAAACTACATCGTATTGCGTGACCATCCGCGTAGAACTACACAAACGTTCCGTCCCAAATGGAAATTATTACCTCGATAGGGCGGGGCGAGAAAACGAGGTTATCCCGGAGGCCAGGTGAGGGCGCGGCCACCGAGCAAATGCAGATGCAAATGGTCGACCGTCTGTCCGCCTTCCTCGCCTGTATTCGCCACGATGCGATAACCCTTGGCCAAGCCCATCTGGCGGGCGATCTCCGCGGCCGTCCACATCAGGTGGCCGAGGAGCGCAATGTGGTTCTTGCTGGCCTCATCGAGTGATCCTATGTGCTCGCACGGCACAATCAGCACATGCACGGGCGCTTTGGGATTGATGTCGGCGAAGGCATAGACGAGTTCGTCTTGGTAGACAGCTGTCGAGGGAACCTGGCCGGAAGCGATCTTGCAGAACAGGCAACTCATGGCGTGACCAGTGTACACGGGCAACTGTGGTCCGCAAGCGCTTTTCGCCACGAGAATTGGCGTGGCAAGTCGAGGCCTATCCCAGCTCCGAACCGGGGCATTCGATGTAGCCTCAGATTGCAGGCTATTTCCCGCTCGTCCAATCGCGTGCGGCTTCGATCAGGTGCTCGGGCCGGCCGAGATCGCGCCAGTAGCAGCCGTCGGCGCGGAAGCTGAAGATGGACTCGCCCTGGGCGGCGAGACGCACATATGCATTGACAATGGAGAAAGCGCCGTCTTCGAGCTTTGCAAAGATACGCGGCGAGACGACGTGGATGCCGGAGAATGCGAGCGGCTGGAAGGATTGCGCAGAGCTGTCGGAGGGGAGTTCGCTCTTTGTCGTAGCGCCGCGGCCGCGGAGCTGGCCCCCTGCGTCGAAGAGCAATGGGCGCGTAGTCGGGCGCTCGGCGACGGCGAGAGTTGCGAGAGCGTTGTGTTGAACGTGAAACTCCACCATCCGCGCGAGATCGATGGTGCTGAGGACGTCGACGTTGTGGACGATAAACGGCTCATTGGCCCCCGTGCCGGATCCCAGAAAAAACCATGCGGCTTTTTTGAGGCCACCGCCAGTATCGAGGAGGACAGGCTCGTGCGAAATTTCAATCCTCATGCCGAAGTTGCGGTTGGCGGTGAGGTAGTCGACGACCTGATCAGCAAAGTGGTGAACATTTACGATCACTTCGCGCACGCCGAACACGCTTAGGCGCGAGAGCGTGATTTCGAGCAATGTATGGCCGGCGAGATTGACCAGTGCCTTGGGACGGTCACTGGTAAGCGGGCGCAGGCGCGTGCCCAGGCCCGCGGCAAGGATCATCGCTCTCATTGCCGCAAATTCTCCCGGCCGAGTTTCTCAAGCTGCGCGTGCGTGACCTGGACTTCCACTCCGTGCGTCCTGCGCAGATGCTCGGCCAGTTTCTCGGCGAGATAGACCGAACGGTGTTGACCACCGGTGCAGCCGAACGACACCATCAGGTTCGAGAAGCCGCGTTGCCGGTAGTTAGCAACGCTTGCGTCGATTAGCGAGAAGCTGTGCGCAAGAAAGTCATGCACGGCCGGCTTCCGGTCGAGATACTCGATGACTGGCGCGTCCTTGCCTGTGAGCGAGCGAAACTGTTCTTCGCGGCCAGGATTGGGCAGGCTGCGGGCATCGAAGACAAAGCCTCCGCCGTTGCCCGACTCATCGACCGGCATTCCTTTGTGAAACGAGAAACTGAAGATGCGCACCGTCAGGCCGGTTGCGGGCGCGGAAGAGAGATTCGCGAGCGTCTCCGCGGCCTGCATGGCCTCGAGCGCGTCGAGCAGCGAGGGCAGCGCCACCGGCAGACGGACATTTTGGGACAACCAGCGCAGGTTCTTGAGCGCGTAAGGAACAGACTGCAAAAAATGCGCCTTGCGCTCGTAGAATCCCCGAAAACCGTACGCCCCGAGCGCCTGCAGAATGCGCACGTAGACGTAGGCGTAATAGTGCTCCATAAAGGCGGCGCGGTCGAGATCGATGGCGCCGGCGAGGCAATCGAGATAGTGGTCGAGCAACACCTGGCGCAGAGCCGGAGGCAGATCGGCCTTGCCGTCGTAGAGCAATGACGCGATGTCGTAGTGCAGCGCACCTTTGCGGCCGCCCTGGTAGTCGAGGAACCACGGGCTCCCGTCGCGCAGCATCACGTTGCGCGACTGAAAGTCGCGGTAGAGAAAATAGTCGTGCGGCGCGGCGAGCAGCAGCTTGGTCAATCGGCCGAAATCGATTTCGAGCGCCTGCTCATTAAAGGGCACGCCCGCAAGGCGCAGAAAGTAGTACTTGAAGTAGTTCAGATCCCATGCGATGGACTGGCGGTCGAAGCTCGATCGGGGATAGCAAACCTTGTAATTGAGGTCACGGCCTGCTTGAATCTGAAATCGCGGCAGCAGCGCGACGACCTTGCGATACGCTTCGACGACTTCGGGCGCAATCGCATCTCCGGAACGATGGGCGCTCAGGAAATCGAAGAGCGTGGTGTCGCCCAGGTCCTCTTCGAGGTACGCGCCCTGGCTCAAATCTTCCCCGAAAATATCGGGCACGGGCAGGTTGTGGCGGCGAAAGTGGCGGGAAAACTCGAGGAAAGCGACGTTCTCTTCGTGCACGGAGTAGAGAATGCCCACGGCGGAGCGGCCTGAGCCAGCAAGCCGAAAAACGATGCGTCCCGAGCCGCCCAGTTGACCTTGCAGCGGCTGCACGTGTTCAGCCGGCACATGAAAGTACTGCTCGAAGAGGCGTTTCAATGCATCCATGAAATGCTTTCCTGGTCCTCATCAAGGTGCTTGGACCAAGATAGTCGATGCGGGGGAAGGGGGTGCAAGGCGCGCAGCAGTCTACGGCCTCATTCCGCTTCGTGCCGCGTGTCCACGCCATCGAAGCGCGTGTATCGCGAGTCGAAGTGCATTTGCACCGTGCCCGTGGGACCGTTGCGCTGCTTGGCGATGATGATCTCCGCCTTGGCCTTGTCTTCGGCCGAAATATCCTCGTCGCGGTTGTAGTAGGAGTCGCGGTGAATGAAGACCACCACGTCGGCGTCTTGTTCAATCGATCCAGATTCGCGCAGGTCGCTCAGCAAAGGGCGCTTGTCGTCGCGCTTTTCATTGCTGCGCGAGAGCTGCGAGCAGGCCACAACCGGCGCCTGCAGCTCTTTAGCCATAGCTTTGAGGCCGCGCGAGATGGCCGAAACCTCCTGCACGCGGTTTTCGTAGCCTTTCTTCACGCCCGGGATGGTGGCCGACATCAGTTGCAGGTAGTCCACGATCACCAGGTCGAGGCCGCCGACGTTTTGCTTCAAGCGGCGAGTCTTGGCGCGCATCTCTGCCAGCGACCCGCCGGCAGAGTCGTCGATGTAGATGTGCGAATCGACAAGGAGACCGAGCGCGGACTGGAGCTTCCCATGCTCTTCGCGGCCGAAGAAGCCCTGCTGCAGCTTGCGCTGATCGACGCCTGCCTGCGAGGCCAACATGCGGCGCACCAAAGACGCCTTGCTCATTTCGAGGCTGAAGATGGCCACGATCTTCTGATCGCGAACTGCTGTATTCTCCGCGATGTTGATGGCGAGGGCGGTTTTGCCCATGGAGGGCCGGGCGGCAATGATGATGAGCTCGCCCTTCTGCAGGCCGCTTGTCATGCGATCGAAGTCCGTAAAATGTGTCTCGAGTCCGGTAACCTCGCGGCCCTGCTTATATAAGTTATCGATAGAACCGAAGTAGTCGCGGATGATGATGTCGAGCGGCTGCAAGCCCTGGGTGAGGCCCGACTCGCTTACTTCAAGCAGTTGCGACTCGGTTTCATCAAGGACGCCGAGCGCTTCCTGGCTCTGGTCGGCGGCCTTGGCGATGGCGGCCGAGCAGATGCCCATGACCCGGCGCAACAGGCTCTTATCCTTGACGATGCGGATGTAATCCTCGATAACAGGCCGACGCGGCAAACCCTCAGTAAGCGAGGCCAGGTAGGCCACGCCGCCCACGGCCTCAACCTCCTTGTAACGCGCGAGCTCGTTTGCCAGCGTGACAATATCGACCGCCCGTCCGGTGTCGATTAACTCACCCATACGTAAGAAGATACGGCGATGCGAATCGAGCGAAAAGTCGTCGGACTTGAGGATTTCGGCGGCCTCGGCGTGGGCAGCGTTGTCGAGCAGGATCGCCCCCAGGATTGTCTTTTCCGCGTCCGTGTTCGCGGGCAATCCGGCATCCAGGGTGAGATCGGGAACGGTGGCCATAGGAATGAGTGTAGGACAATTCGCGTCGACAGGTCGGGTGTGAATTGCCGCGCCGATTTGTGAAAATCGGGAACCGGACGCTAGCCTTGGCTCACGACAACTGAGTAACCGCAAAACCGCAATGTATCGCTGAATCCAGTTGGGGGCCCGATCGGGAATTCGAACGCTTCCCACTTGAGCGAGTTGAGCCATCGCATTACGCAGCGAGGCGATCCGTCCGACCGCGATACAGTGAAAGGTTGTGCAGCTCCGCTCGAACATCTTCCGCTTGCGGCAAAAATCGCTGGCGCGCGCCGTCCTCCTGTCGCTGGGGGCCTTTGCCGCCAGCCTGCGCCTGGCCGGCTTCCCACATATCGAAGACCTGCACGGCTCGCGCTGGCAGATTGCTGCGCTTCTGGTAGCGGGGTGGGGCATGGCCGAGACAGCGCGATGCCTGCAGCGCAGATGGAACCTCTATCACGCCGGCGTGCTCATCCTGCTCTACACCGACCTGATGATCCTCGCCGGGATCGTGGTGCTGATGGCTGTGCCATAGCAGAATGCATTCACTCCTCGTTTTCGCAGTAGAAAGCAATCACGAGCCGCTCGTGATATTCCCCTTTTCTAAGCTCACAGCGCATGGTCCGCTTTGCCGTGTAGCATGGGCACAGTGCAGGTTCAGCCGGCGATTCAAACGGCGCGAAACCCATGTTCCGCCCAGCCGCGCCGGCTGAGAACTCTATGCAATGGAGGCGCCAATGCTGAAGGGATTTCGGGATTTCATTCTGCGTGGAAATGTGATGGACCTCGCGGTTGCCGTGATTATTGGCGGCGCGTTCGGTAAGATCGTTAGTTCACTCGTCGGCGATATCATCAACCCATTGATCGGCGCCACCGTGGGCAAGCCGAACTTCGGCAGTCTCGTGCTGCATATCGGGAGTGGCGTTCTCACGATCGGCAACTTCCTCAATGTCATTATTGAGTTTCTGATGGTGGCGGCCGTGGTCTATTTCGTCTTTGTGCTGCCCATGAATACCTTACTGGCGCGCTTGAAGAAGCCCGAGGCTCCGGCCGCGCCCACTACCAAGCCCTGCCCAGAGTGCCTCAGCGAGATTCCGCTGGCCGCGCGTCGTTGCGCACATTGCGCACAGCCCGTTTCATGACCGTATTGCGTCGAAATTGTAAGGGTCGATTTTATGAACGCCCGCACCGTATTTGCTGTTTTTCTCTTGCCGTCTGTAATCCCCGCCGTCTTGCCGGCCGTCCGGCTGGCGGCGCAGGCCGCGCCGCGGCAAACCTCGCAGGGTTACTCCGGCTTCAGCACGGAAGCGCGGCTTGAAGAAGAATTCCTGGCTGTTCCCAGTCCCAGGCTTGCGGGCGAAGAACTGAAAACTCTCACAGCGGCGCCTCACCTCGCCGCGACGCCCGAGGATCGCAAGACAGCGGAGTACGTGGCGAGCAAATTCCGTGCCGCCGGGTTTGAGACCCAGATCGTCCCGTACCGCGTTCTGCTCAATCAGCCCAAAGTGGAGCGCGTCGAAGCCCGGGACGAAAACGGCCATTTGCTGACGCGGGGTCCTACGCGCGAGCACGTCGAGGGTGACCCCGCCGCCGACGATCCTCGCGTGGGGGTGCCTTTCAATGGCTCTTCGGGTTCGGGCGATGTGACCGGAGATGTGGTGTACGCGAACTACGGCCGCGCTGAAGATTTCAACGAACTGGCGGCCCGGAATATCGATCTGCACGGCAAAATCATCCTCTGCCGCTACGGCTCCAACTTTCGCGGTGTCAAGGTCTACCTGGCCGAGCAACGCGGCGCGATCGGAGTTCTTCTCTATTCCGACCCGCAGGACGACGGCTACGCCAGAGGCCCTTCCTGGCCGGCCGGACCGTGGCGGCCTGAGACCGGCGTACAACGCGGCTCGGTCCAGTATTTGTTCAAGTATCCCGGCGATCCCGAAACTCCCGGTGTTGCGTCCACGCTGGATCTGCCTGACTCCGCCCGCATCCCGAATCCCGATGGGCCCGGCGGAAGCGAGCCGCACATTATCTCGATTCCCATTAGCTACCACGACGCAGCGCCGATTCTCGAGGCGCTTAAGGGGCCGAGTGTGCCGGAAAGCTGGCAGGGCGCATTGCCTTTCCAATATCACATTGGCTCGGGCGGGGTCCGTGTGCACCTGGTTTCTCAGCAAGACTATCAGCGCCGCATCATCTGGGACGTAATTGGCAAGATCGAAGGCTCTCAGGATCCGAACGCATGGGTCATCGTCGGCAATCACCGTGACGCGTGGGTCTACGGTGCAGTCGATCCCTCAAGCGGTACGGCCGCAATGCTCGAAGCGGCGCACGGCCTCGGCGCCTTGCTCCGCAAGGGCTGGCGGCCGAAGCGAACCATCGTCTTTTGCAGTTGGGACGCGGAAGAGGAAGGCCTCATCGGTTCCACCGAATGGGTGGAGCAGCAGGGCCGCGCCCTCGATCATGCAGTGGCCTACTTCAATGTCGATGTTGCTGTCTCAGGACCGGACTTCGCCGCTTCCGCCGTCCCCTCGCTCAAAGAATTCGTGCGCGGGATCGCGCGATCCGTGCCCAGTCCGATTGGCGGCACGGTGTATGAAGCATGGCGCCTCAAGCCCAACGCACACAGTGAGGGCCATGAATCCAATGCGCCGCGAATCACGGGAGAAGCGGTGCATGTGGGCGATCTCGGTTCAGGTTCCGACTTCACGCCCTTTTTCCAGCACGCGGGCGTACCCGCCACCGACATTGAATCCACTGGCCCCTACGGCGTGTATCACTCGGCCTTCGACAACTTCGCGTGGTTTACGCGAAACGCAGATCCGCACTTTCGCTATCTGCAGCAGATGGCGCGCGTGCTCGGCCTTGAAGCCATGCGCATGGCCGATGCCGACGTGCTGCCTTACGACTACATCGCCTACGCGCGCGAAATCAGCGCCTATCTCGAAGCCGCCAAGCGCCGCGCATCCGATGCCGGGCTTGGCTCGCTCGACTTCGCCCCAGCCCAGGCCGCGGCTGAGCTATTCTCTGCGGCGGCACAACGCACCCAGGCCGCCGAATCGGCGCCTTTAGGCGATCTGGCCCGGTTAAACCTTGCGTTGCGCCAAACCGAGGCTGCGCTGCTCTCAGACGCGGGGCTTCCCAATCGTCCCTGGTACCGCCATACGATCTTCGCCCCTGGCGAGCACACCGGCTACTCCGCTGTGGTTCTGCCCGGCGTCAACGAGGCTATTGACGCGCGCGACGTCAATGTGGCCGCGCAGCAGTTGCAGGTGCTCACACAAGCTCTCAATCGCGCGGCTAGCATCCTCGAAACGGCTCATTGAAAGCTGGAGGAGCGACTCGAGCATAGTCCGATTTCTCACCGCCATCGCGGCGTCGGTGCGCAATCGCGCGTGTAGCGCCGGCCTCCTGACCGGCTGTAGCGTGGGTCTCCCGACCCACGCTCTCTCACGCCGGCTCGGCACAAATTCTCTCGATCGAACAGATTCGGAATCTTGTGAGAAATGCGCGATAGACCTTCGGGGCCGAGCGGTAGTGAGCGGCAGCGCGTGGTCATTCCGTAGGCGTATCCTGCCCCGGCGCGACGGCGAGATCGTGAAGGAAGAGGCGGGGCGCGGGTGAAGATTGGGGCAAATGCCACGACTGAACCTTGATCTCAGGGGCGACGCATCTCAATTTGGTTTTCGAGGTCAATACGCGGCTCCGCGCGGTTGGTGCCACAGATTAGGCGCAACTCGGATCGCGAGAAGAACAAATGAAGCTTCCGGCGGAAAAAACGATAGGCCTTGCGGTGCAAAACAGCTGCGAATCATCTGCATTGGTCTGCCAAACCTCTTGATCAGAATCAACGCGGTCACCGTTTTGCCGGAAAAGTTAAGATGCGACGGCCCTGACCTTGATCTTCAGCAGTCCTAACTGTGGGAAGCAGCGCGGTTAGCCGGTTTTGGGCGGAGGGATGATGCACTGAAGGTATGCGGGTATTGGAGGCGTTGCTGGGCGGATGG
>Ga0335078_10002671_pt1 | contig 26898 bp, 18 predicted proteins | sample Lox_Sample_32_FD_206711 | JGI IMG/M metagenome (GOLD analysis project Ga0335078, IMG submission 206711) | Soil microbial communities from Loxahatchee National Wildlife Refuge, Florida, United States - Lox_Sample_3.2 | ecosystem: Environmental > Terrestrial > Soil > Wetlands | place: USA... | reverse complement strand
CTCCAGCAGACGCTGACGAAGGTCGAGGAGGGCGCATGAAAAGCGACGTGGGCCGATTGCCAATCGGCCGCAGGCTGCCAGCCTGCCCCCCAAAGAACTGGCGCAAGCGGCGCGAGGGCGGATTCGCCCTTTTGCTCGTCTTCCTGATGGCCGCCATCATCGGCATCATGCTTTTCATGGAACTGCCGCGCGTGGCTTTCGATTCGCAGCGGCAGAAGGAACAGTTGCTCATCGAGCGCGGCGAGCAATACCAGATCGCCATCCGCCGCTACATGCAGCGCGGCATCAAGAACGGCATGAGCCAGGGTCCGCCGCCCACCTGGCCGACCAAAATCGAAGACCTGGAAAACACCAACGGCCGCCGCTTCCTCCGCAAGCGCTATATCGACCCGATGACCGGCAAGGACGAATGGCGGCTGATCCACATCAACAACGGTGTGCTCACCGATTCCGTCAATACCAAGAACAACCAGCAGACCAACCAGCAATGGGGCAACGGTCCGCAGGGGATCACCGAGTTCGCCGGCTTGGGACAGACCCCGGCCAGCAGCTCGGCGCAGGGTTTGAATGCCGTCAACCGGCGGCGCGCCAGCGATAGCAACCCCGTGGGCGGCGATACCTCCGGAACAGCGCCGGCCGACGCCACGGGAGTTCCGCCAAATCAGACGGCCGGAGCGCCGGTGCAGGGTCCGCAGCCGGGCCTGCCCGGCTTCCTTCCCGGCGGAACGGCGGTGAATGGACCGGTGTCGCCGCTGCCCGGCGGAGTCCAACCGGGATCGTCGGGCCAGCCGCCTGCCGGCGCTTCCAATAATCCGGGAGGCTTTTCAGGATCCGGCGGGATGTCAGGCGCGTCGTCCTCCTTCGGCGGCTCCACGCCCACCAATCCGGCAACGCCTTCCCGCGGACTGCCGGAAGGCTTTCCGGGAGCGCCGGCCAACTCGGCCTACGGTGGGAGTCCTTACCCGGTGCTGGGCCAGCCTGGACAAGCCGGCGTCCCGCCGGCCGCGCCGCCGCAATCGGTTTCGCAGCTGCTTAATAACATGCTCACGCAGCCGAGGCCGGGCGGAATGCCGGTGGCCAATAGCGGGGGGTTTGGGACGAGCTTTACCACGCCGCCCGGCGTCACTGCCGGCAGCCCTATCGGCGCACCCGTGGCTGTTCCAACCTCCGGCATGGGCACGACCATGGGCGGTGGGCTGGCGGGCGTGGCCAGCACGCTCGACGCGGATTCCATCATGGTCTGCGGCGACCACACCAACTACCACGAATGGGAATTCATCTTCGATCCGTCGAAATGGAAAGCGCCGGCCAATCCCAATACGCAGCTCGGCGGAAAACCGGCCGGCAGCAGCAGCAACAACACCGCCGGCAGCCTGAATACCGGCAGCAACTCGGGACCGGGACAGGTTTCGACGGGCGGCAGTGCGGGCGCCGGACCAGGACCCGTGACCGCACCCAGCGGCGGACCGAACCTCGTGGGCGGCCCTCCGCCCCCGGGCAATCCCCCGGGCGCTCCGGGCCAGGGCATGGCCGGCATGAACAATCAGGGGAATTTCGGGAACGTCTGCGGGATGGAAGCGCGTCCCGGCGCGCGCTAGCCGCCCGCCCTGTTACCCTGTTGTATTGACCGATCAGACCAGACGCGTAGTCGTCGCCATTGACGGCCCGGCGGGCGCGGGCAAGAGCACCATCGCGCGCCGCCTCGCCGGCCGGCTGCGTTTCACCTACATCGACACCGGCGCCATGTACCGCGCGGTCGCGCTGTGGGCCCTGCGGCAGCAGGTGGACCTGGGCGACATGCACCGTCTCGAGCAGCTTGCCCTGGCGGCCGAAATCGAGCTGACCCCGGGGCGAATTCATCTCAACGGCGAAGACATTACGGAAGCGATTCGCACCCAGCAGGTGGCCGATGGGGCGTCGCGCGTCTCGGCGATTCCCGGGGTTCGCCGCGCCCTGGTGGCGAAGCAGCGGGCCATCGGCGAGCGCACCAGCGTGGTGATGGAGGGCCGCGATATCGGCACGGTGGTGTTTCCCAGTGCCGACGTCAAGATCTACCTGGATGCCGATCCGCGGGAGCGCGTGCGGCGTCGGCTGCGCGATATCCGCGCGGCCGGCGGCGACATTGCGGAAGCGGAGCTTGCCGCCCAGATCAGGGAGCGCGACCAGCGCGACAGCACTCGCCGCGACGCGCCCCTCACGCAGGCTCCCGATGCGGTATACCTGGATTCCACGCCGCTTTCGGCGGACGAAGTGGAAGAGGCGATCCTGCGCATCGTGCGCGCGCGGATCACGAATGGAAAGGAGTTCAAGAAGGACTCGGCACTCTCGAGCCAGGAGACGGAATGAAAGACCTCCTCGTCATGAAATTCGGCGGCACCAGCGTCGGCTCGGCCGAACGCATGCGTGTTGCCGCCCGGTTGGCGGCGGAAGAGCGCCGCAAGCGGCCGGTCGCCATCGTCGTCTCCGCCATGTCGAAGATCACCGATCTGCTCCTCGACACCATGCGGCACGCCGAGGCGGGGAACCAGGCCGCCATCGATGCCGGCATCGCCGCGCTGCGCTCGCGCCATGAGGAAGCCTGCCGCGAACTGTTGCCGGAAAAAGCCCGGGCCGCGACACAGGAACGAATCCACGAGCTGATCGCCGAGTTCGAACGCATCGTCAACGGCATGGCGATGCTGAACGACCGGCCGCCGCGTTCGGTGGATGAAGCCGTCGCGGTGGGGGAACGGCTGTCGGTGCTGCTGGTGGCGGAGTATCTCAAGTCCGAAGGAACGCCCGCCGCCGCCGTCAACGCCTGGGACGTGGTGGTGACCGACGCGGTGTTCGGCAACGCCTCGCCGCTGATGGAGCCGACGCGGACCAAGGCCAACGGCATTCTGCGGCCGCTGCTGGAAGAAGGAACGCTCCCGGTCATCACCGGCTTCAACGGGGCGACCGCCGACGGCCGTCCGACCACTCTGGGACGGGGCGGCTCGGATTTCTCCGCGTCGATCGTCGCGGCGGCCCTGGATGCGTCCGAGTTGTGGATCTGGACCGATGTCGACGGCATCATGAGCGCGGACCCGCGCCTGGTTCCGGACGCCGAAGTGCTTGCCGAAGTCACCTATGCGGAGGCCGCCGAACTGGCCTACAACGGCGCCAAGGTGCTGCATCCGCGAACCCTGGCGCCCCTGGCGGAGAAGAAGATTCCGGTGTGGAGCAAGAACAGCTTCGCGCCCGAAAAGCCGGGCACGCGGATCGTAGCCGCGATTTCGGAAGCGGCGCGCGGCGCCCGGGCGATTACGTCGATGGCCAACGTCGCGCTGGTCTCGGTGGAACCCTCCTCGCCGGAATTGACAGGCGCGCAGGTGATGGCCCGGTCGCTGGACGCCATCGCGCGCGCCAATGTCGAGGTGCTGGCGCTCACCAGCTCCAGCTACCGGCAGAATTTCTGTTTCCTGGTGCGGGGAGAGGAGCTCGACCGGACCATTCAATCCATGGAATCGGCGCTGGCCCTCGAACTGGCGCACGGCTACGTGCGGCCCATCCAGGTGGATCGAAACGTCGGGCTGTTGGCGACGGTCGGGGAAGGCATGCAAGGCAAGCCGGGCACGGCGGGCCGGATTTTTTCGGCCATTTCGCGCGTCAAGGTGAACATCATCGCCATCGCGCAGGGGTCCAGCGAATTGACCATCGCCATCGTGGTAAGCCGCGACGGTCTGGAGCGGGCAGTGCGCGCGATTCACGCCGAGTGCGGGCTGGGCAGCCGGCCGCCGGTTCCGGTATTCCGCCAACTCCCGCGGCGCAAACGCAGTCCCGGATCGGCGCCGGAATCGTAGAAACGGGACAAAATGTCCCGTCGCCGGTCCGTAACCGCATTAGTTCCAGCGAATATGCCAACCGGTTCGGGCCAAAATGTCCCGCCGGACGCAGGCGAGACGGTCGTCCGCTTGCCGTCCGTCGGGCGATGCATGGCGCACACCGACCGTCTTGGCTACGAAGCCGGCTGATATAATGGAGGTTCCCCTTTGAATATCAGGAGTTCTCACAAATATGTTTAATCTGTTCCGCAGCCGGGAAAAATCGGTGCGCATTGTGCTCGGCGGTGTTCTGGTGGTGGTGGCGCTCTCGATGCTGCTGTACCTGGTCCCGAGTTACAACAGCGGCGCTATCGCGGCCGACACCACCGTCGCCAAGGTTGGCAACGACGAGATCACCATCAACGATGTCCGGCAGCACATTCAGCGGGTGATGAAGGGCCGCCAGATGCCGCCCGAGGTTTTGCCGAACTACATTCCCCGCATGATCGACGAAATGATCAGTGAGCGCGCGCTCGAATACGAGGCCCGCAAGCTCGGCTTCCAGGTAACCGACCAGGATGTCGCCACGGTGATTCGCCAGAGCATGCCTCCCGAGATGTTCCCGGACGGGAAGTTCAATAAGGATATCTACGCCATGTATCTGCAGCAGCAGGACATGTCGATCGAACAGTTCGAGAGTGATCTGCGGCGCCAGATCCTGATCCATCGCCTGCTGGACGTGGCGGTGGAAGGCACGGTGGTTTCCGACCTGGAAATCACCACGACCTATAAAGCCCGCAACGACAAGATCAAGATTCAGTGGGTGAAACTCGACCCGGATCGGTACAAAAAGGAAGTGGAACCGAGCGTCGACGATCTCAAGGCCTATTACAAGGTCAACGCCGGGCGGTACCTGATCCCCGCCAAGAAGAGCCTCACCGTGCTATATCTCGACCCCATCAAGGTGCAGGACACCCTGACTCCCTCCGATGCCGACCTGCAGGCCTTGTACCGGCAGAACCTCGATCAGTATCACGTTCCGGAGCGGGTGAAGGTAGGCGAAATCCTCTTCATGACGCAAGGCAAACCGGCCGCCGAAGAGGCCAAAGCCAAAGCGCAGGCCGACGACGTCCTCAAGCAGGTGAAGAGCGGCGGCAATTTCGCGGACCTCGTCAAGAAGTACTCGGACGATACCGGCAATAAGAACGGGCACGCCTTTAACGATCCGTCGCTAGGGCCTGGAGAATACTGGGTGCAGCGCGACGGGCAGTTCGTGAAAGAATTCGAAAACGCCGCATTCGCCATGAAGCCCGGCGATAGCGCGGTGGTGAAGACCCAGTTCGGCTACCACGTCATGAAGGTGATCGATCATCAGCAGGCGCGGGTGAAGCCGTTCGAAGAGGTCAAAGCGGACCTCGTCGCACAGTGGAAGACGGGCCGCGCCAACCAGATTCAGTCCAACGTTCAGGATAAAGCCGAAGCCGCGCTGCGGGCGGATCCGACACATCCGGATAAAGTCGCCGCTGAACTCGACATGCAGGTGATACGCGTCGACAGTTTCGATCCGGGGACGGCAATCCCGGATCTTGGGCTTTCCCCCGAATTCAACCGCGCCGTCGACGAGCTGAGGAATCCCGGTGATGTCTCGCCGCCGGTGCAGATGCCGACGAATAAGATCGCCCTGGCCGTGCTCACCGGAGTTACTCCGGCGCGTCCCAAGACGTTCGAGGAGGCGGAAAAGGAAATTCACGACGCCATGGTCACGGCCCGCGTGGGCCCGGTGGTGCTGCGACACGCCCAGGAACTCTACGACAAGGCGAAAGCGATGAATGGGGACCTGGAGAAGGCGGCCAAGTCGATGGGTCTGGAGGTGAAGACTTCCGACGAATTCGCTCGCGGCGGAACGATCAAGGACCTGGGCAGCGCCAACCCCTTCCACGACGGATTCACCCTCCCGGCGGGCTCGCTCTTCGGACCGGTTCCGCTGATGTCCTCCGGCACGGTGGTCGCCAAGGTGATCGACAAGATTCCAGCCGATATGAACGGGCTGGCGGCGCAGCGTCCGCAGATCCGCGACGAGATCAAGAAGAAACTCGCCGCCGATCGCGACAGCCTGTTCGAAGCCGGTGTGATGACGCAGTTGGAGCGCGAAGGAAAGCTGAAGAAGAACAAGGACGCGATCGAGCGCCTGATTGCGGCGTACCGCGGATGATCCACGGCCTGCTGGACCTCTACCGCACGCTGACCACCCCGGATAAGCTCATCACCTTCCTGGGGACGGTGCTGTCCGGGTGGCTCGGCTATGCCGTTTTGTTCGGCGTGGTTTATTCCGAAACGGGTTTACTGGTGGGGTTTTTCCTGCCGGGCGATTCGTTTCTGTTCACGGTGGGCGTGGTGGCGGGCGCCGGCGCGCTGAAGATCGTCGAGGTCAACCTGCTGCTGATGACGGCGGCGCTGCTGGGCGATTCCACCGGGTATTTGCTGGGCCGGCAGACCGGCCCTCGCATTTTCAGCCGCAAGGATTCGCGGCTGTTCAAGCAGGCCTACGTGACGCGCACGCATTCGTACTACGAGCGCTACGGCGGCAAGACCATCATCATCGCGCGCTTCGTTCCGATTGTCCGGACTTTCGCCGCATTCATGGCGGGAGTCGGCCAGATGCGGTATTTGACGTTTCTGCCGTTCAGCGTGTGCGGAGGGGTGGGCTGGGTTTTTATGATGACGATGCTCGGTTACACGCTGGGCAGCGTGCCGATCGTCAAGCAGAACTTCGAGAAAGTGATTTTTGTGATCATTTTCCTGTCGCTGCTGCCCACGTTCATCGAGGTCTACAAGGCCCGTCGCGGCCATTAGCGGCTGCGAGGATTTCAATTTCACTTCCCGATGGGCTGGTCGGGCGGCCGGACTGGTTGCGTGTCGCTTGAACGGCCCAAGCCCGGACGCACCAAAACACGATAAGGCAGGCGGCACGCTATGGAAAGAGCCGTGTCTCGTGCCGGGGAACCTGCGTCCACGCTCCGGAGTCTAATCCTGCGATGCTGGATGTCCGCGGCTTGACGAAGAAATACCGGCGGCACGCGGTGGTAGATCAGGTGACGTTCACCGTGCCGCACGGACAGGTCACCGGCTACCTTGGCCCAAACGGGTCCGGCAAATCGACCACCGTGAAGATGCTGGCCGGACTGCTGGACCCTTCGTCCGGCCGGATTCTGTGGAACGGGCAGGACATTCGCCAGGACCTGATCGGCTTCAAACGCAAGCTGGGCTACGTGCCGGAGGATCCGTATGTTTACCCGCACCTGAGCGGGCTGGAGCATTTGCAACTGATCGGACGGCTCCGGCAATTGCCGGAACATCTGGTGGAGCGCAAAGCCAACGAACTGCTGCGGCTGCTATGGCTTTACGAGCACCGGTTCACGCCGATTTCCGCCTATTCCAAAGGAATGAAGCAGCGCGTCCTGATCGCGGGCGCACTGCTGCACGACCCGGAATTGCTGATCTTCGACGAACCGCTGAACGGCCTGGACATCGCCTCGGCGCTGCTCCTGCACGAGTTGATCGCGGAGCTGGCGCGCAACGGTAAGACCATCCTCTATATCTCGCATGTACTCGAGATCACGGAAAAGGTATGCTCGCGCGTGATCATCCTGTATCAGGGGAAAATCGTGGCGAACGACGAGGTTGGCCGCCTGCGAGACCTGATGCACCTGCCGTCGCTGGAACAGATCTTTCGCCAGCTCTCGCAACAGGAAGACGTGGGCGCTTCGGCGCGCGAGATCGTGACCGTGATGCAGGAGGCGTGATGAGCCTGTTCGTGCTGCTGGCGCGGCATTTCTTCGGACGGTTTTTCGACAACGACATCGTGTCGCAGACCACCGATATGCGAACCAACGCGGTGCAGGCTTTCGGCCTGGCCGCATCGCCTGGAATCTTTCTGGCGTTTTACATGCTGCCCACCGGTGTGAGCTATGACCATCCGTTCGCCGGCGGTTGGCTGCTGGTGATCGATTACTACCTGTTCGTGCTGTATTCGATGCTGATGATGGGTCTGCTGATGGTGCTCGAATGGGACGCGCTGTTTCCCGACCGCAAGGACTACCTCGTGTTGACGCCGCTGCCGCTCGCGAGCCGGTCCGTGTTTGCCGCCAAAGCCGTGGCGCTGGTAGTGTTTCTGGCGGCATTCACGGCTGGAACGAACCTGTTCGGCACGCTGTTGGCGCCGTTGGTAGGCACCGGCGGCGCCAGCGCAGTTTCGGTTTGGAAAGTGGCAGCGGCGCACGCCATGGCGGTTCTGGCTGCGGGCGGATTTGTGGCGCTGGCCATTGCGGCGCTCCAAGGCATCCTCATGAACGTGCTCACGGGGCACGCGTTTCGCCGCGTCTCGCCATGGGTGCAGATGGCGGCGATGGTTCTCATTGTCCTGGTCCTGTTCACTACGCCGATGATCTGGATGCTGCTGCGGTCGCTCATCGAAGGCCGATCGGCCGCGGCACGGTGGTTTCCGCCTTTCTGGTTTCTGGGGCTCTACGTCGACCTCTTGCCGGGGCACCCGGGCGGGCCGGTGTTTCATGAACTGGCGGTGCGCGCTTTACGGTCCGTCGAGATCGCCGCCGCGATCTTCGCGGTCACCTACCTGGCCGGTTACCGGCGGCATGCGCGGCGCGTCATGGAGAGCATCGAGTCGGGATTCGATGGTCCGGGACGGCTGCGGCGCGCCTTCGACCGCCTGGTGAATCGCTGGCTGCTGCCGCATCCGCTGGAGCGAGCCTCGTTTCACTTCATCAGCAACACCATTTTGCGAAATGCGCGGCAGCGGTTGTTTTTGGCGGTTTATGCCGGAGTGGCGGTTGCGGTGGCCCTGCCGGCGCTGGTGTGGGTGCGGAGCCATCCCGCGCCGGACAGATCCCTGGTCGAGTTCACGCCCGCGGGACTTCTTACGTTGCCCCTGGCGCTCTCGTTTTTCGCGATCACCGGATTGCGCGCGGCCTTCAATTTTCCCGCCGAGCTGAGAGCCAACTGGATTTTTCAAATGGCGGAAAGCGAGGACCGCGCCGCACACATCCGGGCGGTGCGCAAATGGGTGATCGTAATGGCCCTGGCCCCGCTCACCGCGGCCCTGGCCCCCTTCGAGATCTGGATGCGAGGATGGCGGCTGGCAACCATTCACCTGACATTTGCGCTGGCATTGGCGCTGGTGCTGCTGCACCTGCTGCTGGTGTGGTTCCGCAAGATCCCGTTTACGTGCTCGTATTTTCCCGGCAAGACGAGCATGGCCGTGGTTACCCTGATCTATATTGCGGGCTTCGTTTCGTACGTATTGTGGATGGGAAAGCTGGAGGCGCGGCTGATCGATGCCCCGGCCGGCCTGGCGATTTACTACGCGCTGAGCATCCTGGCGCTGGCCGGGCTGGAACGGCTGGAACAAAGGGAACTGAGCATCGACGATGTCCTGATTTACGAAGATCAGCCGGATCCGGTTGTACGGAGCCTTGAACTGGGTTAGCCCCCATGTCCTTTGTCGGCCGCGGCGCTGCCAGGATCACAATGTCTCCGGACTGCGCATGATCTTGGGCCGGTTACCATGGGCCATCGTCGAACGGGATGTCAATCGCTGGTGGAGAGATATCTGAGGCGCGGACCTAACCAGTCGCTCGCGTCGCGCCAAAAGACCTGTCGTGCAGTCCCACGCGGGCGCCCACTGTCCGTTTGGATTATGGAGTTGGTTACCTCACAGCGGGAGAAGTCCAGACTTTTTGTTTTGACTGTGGCCAAGTATTCTGAGACGGCTGCCGCTTCGATCAACACTCTGCCCGATCCCGCCCAATGACGGTCCTGCCCGTTCTTCTTTACGCCTGAAACCCAAAATGACTCGCCTGTCGCCGTGTCGACGTATTGCCGCCTGCTTCTCCACGACGTTGCCCCTTCAGCTTCGCGAGACCACGACCGTTGAAATACAACGTGCGCCCGGACTTCGATTGCGTTGCGTACCCTATCCAAGCAGGGCCATCATCGGAATGGCTGCTCTTAAGCTCGATGTACCTGGGGATCTTCACGATCAGAGTGCGCCACATCGGAGGTGCGTTGAACAGCGGTAGCGCGCCCTTGATCTTCCTGAACCTCATCACATCGCGACATGTCGGCATATCGTAGAGAACTGCCGTCCCACGCCCGCGGCCAAAACTGATTACACGTGCGCGCGAGCAAACACGATAAAGTAGGGACACGCTATGAAACAAGCATGTCTTCTGCCGGCCGCGTTGCTGGCACTTGTGTGCGCGGCGGCCGCGGCTGATCCCTCGTATCCCGAACTACTCAAAGCTTTCCCGTATCGCAACCTCGGACCCTTTCGCACCGGCGCCTGGGTGGCGGCGCTGGCCGTTCCCGAAACGCCGCCTAAGGCGCACCAGCGCGTCATGTTCGCGGGGGCGCGCACCGGCGGCGTTTGGCGCACCACCAATTCCGGAACGACGTGGGAACCGGTGACGGACGGCGTCGGAATCGCTTCCGTGGGCGCGGTAGCCGTGGCGCCCTCCGACGCCAATACCGTATGGGTCGGAACGGGCGACAATTCGCTCACGCGCAGCGCCTACTACGGCGACGGCGTCTACAAATCCACCGACGGCGGCACTACCTGGACCAACATGGGCTTGAAGGATTCGCAGCATATCGCGCGCATCGTCATCGACCCGTCGAATCCGGACATCGTGTGGGTGGCGGCGCTCGGCCACGAGTATTCGCCCAACCAGGAACGCGGCGTGTTTCAGACCGTAGACGGCGGCAAAACCTGGAAACGCCAGTTGTTCGTCAATGTCACCACCGGCGCCGTCGACCTGGTGATCGATCCGCACGATCCCAAGGTCCTGTACGCCGCCATGTACGACGCCATGCGTTATCCCTGGAAGATCCAGGACGGCGGCCCGGGGAGCGGCATTTACAAAACTTCGGACGGCGGCAAGAACTGGCAGAAGCTGGAAAACGGGCTGCCCACGGGCACCCTGGGCCGCATCGGCATCGATATCTGCCGCACGCATCCGGACGTGCTCTACGCCGTCATCGACAATTTCAATCTCTACGAGGGCCCGCAGCGCGGCCGCGGCGGAGCGGGCGGACCGGAAAAGATCGGCGGCGAAGTCTATCGCACCGGAGACGCCGGCCGCACCTGGCAAAAAGTGAGCGCGCAGGCCGACGACGTCAGCCGCAAGGCCGGGTACTCGTTCAACCAGATCCGCGTCGATCCCAACAATCCCGACCATCTCTTCATCACCGGCTCCAGCCTGATCGTATCGACGGATGGCGGCAAGACATGGGCCGGGCTGAATGGCGGTGGAGGCCGCGGCCGGCTTCCGTTCCAGAGCACATTCGGCGACTTCCGCAGCTTGTGGATCGACAGCCAGGATTCCGATCACATGGTGGCCACTTCCGATGGCGGCGTCACCGTTTCTTATGACGGCGGCCGCACCACCGACCATTTCTCCAATCTCAAGCTGGGCGAAGTCTACGCCATCGGAGTCGACATGGATCAGCCCTACCACATCTACGAAGGCCTGCAGGATCACGAAAACTGGAAGGGTCCGGTGGATGGCTGGTCCGGGTCGGTCAATATCGATGATTGGGTGACCACGGGCGAAGGCGACGGCATGTACAACCAGCCTGACCCCACCGGCCGCTGGCTGTACAACGACCAGGAATTCGGCACGCTCGGCCGCGTCGATATGGTAGAGCGCACGCGCACCATCATCGACCCTACCAAGCCGGCGGCGCCGCATCCTTTCGCCAACGCGGCACGTCTGGGCCCGCCGGGAGTCAACGGACCGGACAAAATTCTGTATCGCTTCAACTGGACGGCGCCGGTGCGTCTCTCGCCGCACGACCCCAACACTATTTATTACGGCTCGCAATTCCTGCTGCGGTCGAAGGATCGCGGCGATCATTGGGAAGTCATCAGCCCCGATCTCACCACCGACAATCCGGAAAAGATCAACACGCGCGACACTTCCATACAGCACTGCACGATCGTGACGATTGACGAATCGCCGGCAAGAGCGGGCGTGATCTGGGCCGGCACGGACGACGGGAAAGTCCAGGTGACCCGCGACGACGGGGCTCATTGGAACGACGTCACGGCGCAGCTGGCGGCGGCCGGCGGTCCCGACGATGCCTGGGTCACGCGCGTCTACGCGTCGCGCTTCGACGCGGCCACGGCGTATGTCACCAAATCGCGGCGGCGGCAGGATGACTTCAAGCCCTACGTTTTCCGCACCAGCGATTCCGGCGCGACATGGACCAGGCTCGTGAATGGATTGCCGGCGATTGCGGAGGCAGCGGCGATCGTCGAAGATACGGCTGACGCCGGCCTCCTGTTCCTCGGGACCAGCGCCGGCGTGTATGTCTCCTTCGATCGCGGCGCCAACTGGTTCTCCTTCAAATCGAATATGCCGCCGGCGCCGGTGACCGATCTGCTGGTACATCCGCGGGAAGGCGACCTGGTGGTCGGCACGTATGGGCGGGGGATCTGGGTGACGAACATCGTGCCGCTGCGCGGGATGGGCGGCGGTTTCCTGTCCAGCGAGGCGGATCTGCTCCCGGTGCGCTCCTTCGCGCAGATGCACGAAGGCGCGTGGGGCAACTATCGTCTGCTGGGCGATCGGCATCCGACGACGCCCAACGAACCGAACGGCATGGTGATCGCCTATTATCTGAAGCATGCGCCGCCCGCGGGCGAAATCGCAGCCGCCGCTCCGCCAACCGGACGCGGCGGACGCGGACGCGGCGGGCGCGGAGGCGCGCAATGCCTGCCCGATGCCGGCGATGGGACGCGCCCGTCACTCACGATCTCGGATTCCAGCGGCCGCGCGGTGTGCATTCTGATTCCGCCGTCGCGCGAAGGAATGAATCTGGCGGTATGGCCGCTCAACGGCGCCGAAGGTCCGGCGCAACCGGGCGAGTATACCTTTACGTTGAAGGCCGGCGGCAAGACGTACACGCAGAAGGCGCGGCTGGTGTCGCGGGCACCAGCGCCGAGATGAGTCTCGGCGCGGCACGCACGAGTGTGCGCGCCACGATTCTTACACCCGGGCGATCACCAGCGACCAATCGCCTTTGTGACGGGCTTCGATGACCGGCGGCAAAGCCCTCGATACCTGCTCGACTTCATGGCGCTCGAAGCCGCTCGCCAATAGCAAGCCTCCCGGACGCAGCACGCGAACGAAATCGGGCGCCAGGGCAACGATCGTCTGCGGGTTGATGTTGGCTACCACCAGATCGGCGCACGCGGCCGCGACGGCATCGACCGAGCCGATGAAGGCGCCGCCCGCGATCTTCACGGCGATCGGGTCGATATCGCAGGCGGCAACTCTTCCCGCTCCGAGCAATCGGGCGGCGCGGCCCAGAATTCCCGAGCCGGTGCCGACATCGAGCACGGTCATGCCCGGCTCGACAAAATCCTCGAGCGCTTCCACGCAGAGCTGCGTGGTGCCGTGCAGTCCGGTGCCGAATGCCAGGCCGGGGTTGACCACGATGCGGAACCGGCCGGGCGGCGTAGGATCATCGCGCCATTCCGGCACGAGATAGAAGCGGCGCCCCACTTCCATGGGCTGCAGCAGATCGCGCGCCGCCTGCACCCAATCGCGATCTTCTTCCTGCCGCAGGCGAGCGCCGGGATATAGCTTCTTGAGCGAATCGCGATCGGCGGCATCTTCGAAAAAGGCGCGGAGGCGCCGCGCATCGAGTTCTACTATGCCCGCGGAGCCCTGCTCCCAAAGCTCCGCGATCAGCAGGTCGCGGTCATCGGCATCACATTCGATTTCGAGGGAGAACATTGTTATCGTGGAATTTTACCCGCCATGAAGCTACAAGGTATTTTCCCACCGATTGCGACGCCATTCGACCACAAAGGGGATCTGTATCCGGCCAAAGTGCAGCACAACGTGGAAAAGTGGAACCGCACCGCGCTCTCCGGCTACGTGGTGATGGGGTCCACCGGCGAAAGCGTGATGCTCACCACGGACGAGAAGGTCCAGATGTGGGAACTGGTGGCGAAGCATGCCGCGCCGGAAAAGCTGCTGATCGCCGGGACGGGGATGGAAGGCGTGCGGGAAACCGTCTGCCTGACGAATCGCGCGGCCGAGATGGGATACAAGGCCGCCATGGTGCGAACGCCGCACTACTACAAGAATCTGGTGAACCGCGCCGACGCGCAGACACTTTATTTCCGCGCCGTCGCCGACCAGGCCAAAATTCCGCTGATTATCTATAATTGGCCGCAAGCCACCGGTGTCGATATCCCGGTGGAGGCGGTCGTGGCGCTTTCCGAACATCCCAACGTCATCGCCATCAAGGAAAGCTCAGGGAATCTGGAAAAGGTGATGCAGATGATCCGCGAAGTGCGGCACGGTTTTCAGGTGCTGGTAGGCTCGGCGCCGACGCTTTGGCCGTCGCTGCTGATGGGGGCGTGCGGAGCGATTCTGGCCTATGCCAACGCAGCGCCCTATTCCACGATCGCGATTTGGGAAGCTCATCGCACGCGCGAAGAAGCGGCCGGATTGGATTGGCAGAATCGCATCGGGCGCGCGTCGGCTTTGGTGACGACAAAGTACGGCATCCCCGGGCTGAAGTACGCCATGGACCTGAACGGCTATTACGGCGGCCCGCCGCGCCTGCCACTGAGCGTCCCCACCGAGGCGGCCAAACACGAAATCGAAGAAGCATTCCGCGATCTGAAGGGGTAGCTCGTGAAGCATGGATTCAGCGGACTGTTCCTGATGGCGCTGGTTGGCGCAGCCGCCCTCGCTCAAGATGCCGCGACTTTCGAAGCCGCATCCATCAAACCGAGCCTGGCGGAACCCGGAAGTTCATCCGCCATCAATACCGAACGAGGCCGCATCGCGGCGCGGAACGTTACGCTCAAGCGCTGCATTCGCGGGGCCTACGACATCCCGGAAAGCAATATCCTGGGCGGCGAAAAGTGGGCGGATGAGGATCGCTTCGATATCGATGCCAAGGCGGACAGCCCGGCCGGCGATCACGAATTGATGCTGATGCTCCGCGCGCTTCTCGCCGATCGATTCAAGCTGACCTTTCACCGGGAAAGCCGGCCGCTGGCGGGCTACGCGCTGGTGGCGGCCAAGGGTGGGATCAAGGCCAAACCGGCGCCGCCGGGAACTCCATCCGCCGGGACCTCGCGCCGCGGCGGTGTCGATGCCACGGCGTGCAGCATGAGCTGCCTGGCGATGAAGCTGTCCGAAGCCATCCATGCACCCGTGGTCGACGAGACGAAGGTCCAAGGCCTGTTCAATTTCAACCTGCAATGGACCCCCGGCGACATGGACGTCGCGGTCTTCAGCGCGATTCAGGAGCAGGCCGGCTTGCAACTGAAGGGCCGCAAAGTTCCGACGGATGTAATCGTTATCGACCGGGCCGAGCGGCCTGCCGCGAACTGAGATTCAGAACATCAGCTTGGCGGACAATTCGGCCTGCTGCAGCGTATTATTGAGAACTCCCAGGATGCGGCCGAAGTTCGGCGAGCTGGCGAGCGTGGTGTTGCCGCCGGCGGTCATCTGCCCGCTGGGCACTCCGAGATTCTCGGTCCCGAAGATGTCGAACACCTGCACGCCCAATTCGAGGTTGAGCCTCTCCTTGATGCGGAACGGGCGGGTGAGGCGGACATCCATGCCGTTATACGCGCTGCTGTCGATGTTCGACGAGGTCAGCGGCGTCAGGCCGAGCGTGGCGCGATAGGCGTTGACGATGGCCAGGTTGAGATTGCGATTTCCCTGGTTACGAGTCGTGCCCGGAACATACTGGCGGATGCCGTCGACATCGGTGGTGTTCGAGAGAGCGCTGAAAGGCAGCGCGGAACGCACCGTCCAGAGCGCGCCGAAAGTGAAACCCGCGGGCAGTTGCACGATGCCGCTGGCCACCAGGTTGTGGCGGCGGTCCGCATTCGCGGGCCCCCAATCCAGGCCGTAGTTGGCCGCGGTAGTCACCTGTGCTTCGGCGTTGTCGTCCTCATTGCGCGCGAAGGTGTACGACACCAGGAACTGATACCGCTTGGCGAAGCGCTTCTCGGCGCGCACATAGAGCGCGGTGTACTTGGCGCGCCCGATCGGGTCGTGGTCGAGGATGCGGGTGAACTGGGGATAGGGGCGCACGCCGTTGACCGGATAGTTGAGATCCACCACCCGGTAATCGTGCACGGTGTGCTCGTAGACGCCGTCGACATGCAGCGAGAATTCGCGAGCCAGTTGGCGGGAATAGCCGAAGTTGAACTGCTGCGAGTACGGGTTGCGGAAAGAGGGATCGAGGATGGTGGGGCTGGGCGGCGTGGTGGAACAGAACTGGGTGGGGGTCAGCCCGCCGTAAGGATCCGGATAGGCCGGCTTATTGATCAGCACGGCGCATTGCGAGTAATCGCGCAGCTCCGGAAAATTCTGCAGGGTCTGAATATTGGCGTAGTAAATGCCGTATCCGGCGCGAACGACGTTCTTGCCGTCGCCCAGCACATCCCAGGCAAGCCCGAGGCGTGGGCCGAAATTCTTTTTCGCGCCGCGCTTGCTGGGATCTCCCATGCCGGGGATCGGGACGACCGCGGAATAGGGCCTGCCGGCGAGATCGGTGAGGCTCAGATTCTCGTCGAAGGAGCCGAATTCGCGGTCCCACCGGAGCCCCAGCGTGAGGGTGAGATTGTGGCGGGCCTTCCAGGAATCCTGCACGTACAGCCCGAGTTCGGTGGTGTCGTCGCGGGTATATACCGGCGGCAGCGTGGCGGTGAACGTCAGCGCGTCGTTGGACGCGGCCAGCGCGGCGAGCGACGCCGGATCGTTGGGATTGAAGTAATGATCGTGCGCGAAAGTGTACGTGCCCTTATCCTGGTTGGGCGCGTCATCGCCGAAGGGGACGCGATTGGCATCGATTCCCAGCCGGATGGTGTGCTTGCCCCGGACGATGCTGACGTCGTCCTTGCCCTCCCAGCGCGTCTCCACGCCGACATCCGAGTAGCCGAATCCGTAGCTGAAGCTGGGAAAATTGAGCTGGGTTTGCAGTTGCGCCAGGCGCGCCGCGGGGTATTGTCCTAACTGCGTGAAAATCGGCACACCGGAGGGTCCCAGCTCATAAGACGAATAGGCGTATTGGAAGCGGGCTTCGTTGACGATCGTGGACGAAGCCGACCAGGTGTGGCCCAGCACCAGGCTGTGCCGCGGGATCTGGCCGTCGTAGCAGGCGGCATAACTGGTGCCCCCGCAGCCGTTCCAGGTAATCAGGTTCCACTCCTGCGAATAGCGCGCGAACAGGACCTGGTTGTTGGTGACCTGGTAGTCCAGGCGGGCGTTGACCATCTGGTCGTGCTGCGGACGGTCGTGTTCGCCGGCGAAGCTGCCGTAATCCGCGAACACTGCCGGGGTGAGGCTGATGTTGAACGAGGTGGTCTGCTGCGTCCGCTCGAAAGCGGCGTAGAAATGCAGCTTGTTGCGGATGATCGGACCGCCGATATCGCCGCCGAACTGATTGCGCCGGTAGGGCGCCCGGTCGAGGCCGACCAGCGCGTCGGCGGCCTTGGTGAACGGATCGTCGCGATTGAAGACGGAGTTGCGGATGTAATCGAAGGCCTCGCCGTGGAACTGGTTGGTGCCCTGCCTGGTCACGATATTGACGACGCCGCCGACCGAAAAGCCACCCTGATCGGCGTCGTACTGCATGGTATTCACCTTGAACTCCTCGACGGCGCCCATGGGGAAGTTCTGGCGCGGCTCGCCCATCTCGGCCCAGGTATTGGTCACACCATCGACCGTGAAACCGTTCGACCAGTAGTGGCCGGCGCCGCCCATCTGGACGCTGTTGTAGAACGTCCTGGAGGAATCCTGCGACGTGCCCGGCTGCAACAAAGCCAGGTTGAGATACTGGCGGGTGTTGATCGGCAGATCGTTGATCTGCTGCGCGTCCACCACGCCGGAAACGTCGCTCTTGCTGGTGTCCACCACGGGCACCTCGGTCGTCACCGTGACGGATTCCTGCGTGCCGCCGAGCTCCAGCGGAACGTCGCGGTCGACGTGCATGCCGATACTCACAACCAGGCCGGTGATGGTGGCGGTGACAAAGCCCGCCGCCGTCACTTTCATCGAATATCGTCCGGGCGCCACCGGAAAGAAGCGATAGCGTCCTTCGGAATCGGTCTGGATGTTGCGCGTGACTCCGGAATCGGCATTGACCAGCGAGACTGCGGCGTTGGGAACGGCCGCACCCGCCGGGTCTTTGACGATGCCGGTCAGTTCGGCTTCGACCGACTGCGCCAGGACCACAGCGGCCATGAGAAAGATCAGGATCGAAATCGAGACCAAAGGAATCGAAAAGAACTTCGGAATTCGATAGGACATGAGTTGACCCCCAAGAAAATCCCCTCAACAGGGTCTTGCCGCTCGTCGAATCCGGCCCTCGCCGGCGTCAGAGACGGCGTTCCAGCCATGGCGCGATAACCAGGGCTCCCACTTTGGCTTTCTGGGATTATACACCGAACTGTCAAAATCGGATTATTGGGAGGATAGACGGGCGGGTGGGCCGATTGTCACCCGGTCCTGACGGACGGCACACCCCGACCGTCTGTGCTATTACGCGGGGGTGTAACTGTTGTCCGCCGGAACAGTATTTACCTGTTCTGGAGGCCAAGCCATGCTGCGAGACATTCGCTTCGCCATACGGCAGTTGTGGAAAAGCAAGGGATTCACCACCACGGCGGTGGTGACCTTGGCGCTGGGGATCGGCGCCAATAGCGCCATCTTCACGCTGATTCACGCGATTCTGCTGAAATCGCTGCCGGTGGCCGATCCACACCAGCTATTCCGGTTGGGGGATTCCGAGAACTGCTGCGTCATCGGCGGAGCTCAAACGCGATTCTCGATCTTTTCCTACCCGCTCTACACATATCTTCGCGGCCACACGCCCGAATTCCAGGAGATGGCCGCGTTCCAGGCGGGTCTCGAGAAGGTCGGCGTGCGCCGCGCCGGCGCGCCCGCGTCGGAGCCGTTCACCGATCAGTTCGTATCGGGGAATTACTTCACGATGTTCGGCTTGCGTCCATTCGCCGGGCGGCTGCTTTCTCCCGCCGACGACGCTCGCGGCGCGCCGCCGGTGGCGGTGATGAGCTATCGCGCGTGGCAGCAGCGCTATGCCGGGGACCTGTCGGTGATCGGTTCGACGTTCATCATCGATGGCGCGGCCTTCACCATCTCCGGCATCGCGCCGGCGGGCTTTTTCGGCGACACGCTGCGGCTGGATCCGCCCGATTTCTGGATGCCGCTGGCCGATGAGCCGCCGGCGCGCCGCCAGAATTCGCTGCTCGATCGTGCCGATCAGCACTGGCTGTACATCATCGGCCGCGTGAAGCCGGGGGCGCACGTCGCGGCGATCGAGACGGAAGTCAATCTCGAGCTGCGCCAGTGGTTCCTGGCCAACGGCTGGGCGGCGAGCGGCAACGGCCAGCGCGAGCTGGAGCGCCAGCACATCGCGCTGGCGCCGGCCGGCGGCGGCGTGGCGCAGATGAAACAGGATTACGAGCATGAACTCCGCCTGCTGATGGGGATCACCGCCTTCGTGCTCCTGATTGCCTGCGCCAACCTCGCCAACCTGCAGTTGGCGCGCGCGGCATCCAACCTGGCGCAGATATCGATTCGCGTGGCGATCGGCGCGCGGCGCTTCCACCTGATCCGCCAGACGCTGATCGAAAGCCTGATTCTGGCCGTCGCGGGAGGCGCGGCCGGGCTGTTCCTGGGGGCCGAAATGGCCGCGCTTCTGATGCGGCTGGCCTTTGGAACCCGCACTTTTATTCCGATCGAAACAGCGCCTTCGCTTCCGGTGATGGGGTTCACGTTCCTGGCAGCTTTGGCGGCCGGCGTAATCTTCGGAGTGGCGCCGGCCTGGTCGGCATCCCGCGCCGACCCCGCGATCGCGCTGCACGGCGCCGGCCGATCGACGGGCCACACGTCTCTGCCGCAGAAATCGCTGGTGGTGCTGCAGGCGGCGCTTTCCCTGGTACTGGTCGCGGGCGCCGGCCTGATGGTCGAGACGCTGCGAAACCTACAGAATCAGCAGTTCGGATTTCGTGTGGAGGGCAGCATGGTGGCCAATGTGAACGCCGGTTTCTCGGGCTATTCCGCGGACAGGCTCTCGGCGATCTACGGCGACATCGACCGGCGCCTGCGGCAGATTCCCGGGGTTCGCGAGGTCGGACTGGCACTCTACAGTCCGATGTCGGGAAACAACTGGCAATCGGGCGTGACCCTCCAGGAACATCCGGGGCAGATGGTTTCGCCAGCATGGGACCGGGTGAGTCCGGGGTTTTTCCCGGCGGTCGGATTTCGGGTGCTGCACGGGCGCATCTTCGACGATCGGGATTCGCCGTACACGACGCGCGCCGCGGTCGTCAACCAGGCCTTTGCCGACCGCTATTTCCCCAACGAGGACCCGCTTGGCAAACGGTTTGGACTGGGCGGCGTGGAATACAGCGCGGATTACGAAATCATCGGCGTGGTGAGCAATGTTCTGTTCCGCAACCCGCGCCATCCCGATCCGCACCCGATGTTCTTTCTTCCGCTGCGGCAATTCCCGAAGGGAGCCGGGCGATCGAACATCATCCACAACATCGTGCTGCGCACCGCGGGAGCGCCGCCCGATTTGACGGCGCAAATTCAGCGGGCGTTCGCGGCGGCCGATCTCAACCTGACGCTGGTCGATGTCGTGCCGATGGCGCAGCAATTGAGCGATCTGCTCACGCAGGAGCGCTTGATAGCCCGCCTGGCGGCGTGTTTCGGGCTGTTGGCTTTGCTGCTGGCTTCGGTTGGCCTGTACGGCGTCACCGCCTACGCGGTGTCCCGCCGGACCAGAGAGATCGGCGTGCGGACGGCTCTGGGAGCCACGCCGGCTCGCATTGTCGGCATGGTTTTGTCCGGTGCCATGACGCAGATCGGGATCGGGCTGGCGATCGGCATTCCCGGCGCTCTGGCCGCCGGGCGAGTCCTGGGCGATCAACTGTACGGCGTGAAGACATCCGATCCGATGGTATTGAGCGCGGCCGCGGCGGCGATACTGGCTTGCGCGGTCCTGGCAGGTTTCATCGCGGCGCTGCGGGCTGCCGGCATCGATCCGGTGCGGGCGTTGCGGGCGGAGCGTTAGATTCCAGCCCGTAAAATCTGAGAATTGGTTTCGCAGATTCGTCCTTGGGCAACGCAGCGCTTGCAGGGCGGGCAAGCTATCAGCGCGCATTGGTCAGGCAGCGATCGGCTTACGGATTGGATTTGAGGTTCAGGTTGATCGCTGGCAGCGGTCAGCGTGTCCTATGCCCAAGCGGCTGTCGCGGCTCGCTTTCCTGATTGCCACGAAATGTCAGCCAGTGCCAGGCGCGCGCACCTGGCTTTGAAATCCATCAGTTTCTCCGGAAGCTTGGGGATCAGCTCCAGGCGGCGGTGGATCTCCTGCCTGGTTCGAGCCGCCAGCTCGAGGTCGAATTCGTTCATCCGCAGAAGCGTTTCATAGAGATCGGCGCCCCATATGCTGGTCCAGTATTCGCTCGATTGCTCCGCCGCCGCCGACCCGAAGGGGCTGACATTCCGTGGAAGATACTCCATGCGGAGAGAAGGGAAAGCAGGCCGCAGAAAATACTCGCCGGCGACCAGGCTCTCATCGAACATTTCAACGAGCCCTGGAACTGCCATGTCGCGAACGACCGCGGTGGCGCGATCCAGGTCCTGTTCGTCGGCGGGGCGGGTAAATGCTCCACCGCTCGATAATTGCATCACCTGAACGTCGCTTACCTGGTGTGGGGCTTCCTCCACAAGATGCCGGATGAATTCGCGGGAAGTCGAGGTTCGCGCCCAAGCCGCATAAGGATGATCCACTCCCGCGCGGCGGAAGTGGTTGTAACAGGACTGTAGCCGATTCAGAGGATGTCGCAGGAAACAACAATCGAAGAAGACGCACTGACGGTCGACCGGCTTCGGGTAACGGAGATGATGGCTGGAGATCGCGCTTACCTTGGGATGCTGGCCGGCGAACGCCAACAGATCGGCCGCGTCGAGAACGGTTTCGGAATCGCGGCCATGCACCGTCGCGAACCGTTCCGGAAACTCACGCTCCAGGATCGATTCAATAGTGCTGCCTGCGTTCTTGAATATATGGTAATGAACGAGGATGAAACGGGAGCGCTCCGCAGGCACGATAACTTCCAGGCGCATATCGGCTCCTTTTCTAAGTTACTAACACTGAGACGTAACTTATGTTTCGTTGGTGGGATCTTTTATGCGCTTGGGAGGGAAATCTTTCGAGCTATGGAAATCCGCAACTAAGGTATATCCCGGAAGCCGGGAATAGCGGGACAAGCCTCCGGACCTGTCCCGCTCGCGTTCACGCGGTCTGGGCCTGTTCCCAGAACTTCATCTCGTCCGCCGAGGGTCCGTACATTCCGGGGATGGCGACGTCGTTGAGCCGCAAGAACACTCCCAACTGGGCGCGGTGGTGGATCAGGTGATTCATGAGGACGCTTCGCATGACTGCGGCGCGCGGCATGGACAATACGTCGTTTCCCGCGTAGCGGAAGGTCCAATTGACCTGCCAGTCCGCATCCGTGGCCTTGGCGATGCGCTCGCGGGCTTCGGCAACACCCTTATCGAAGATGGCGAGCAGTTCGGAGCGCGTGGTGGCGAAGGTTGGTTTGTCATCCGGACTCATTTCGAGCACTTCCAGGTCGAGTGTCGATTTGGTCCAGCCGGGCAGCTCTGCTATGTGGGTAGCAAGGCGCCCAAGGTTCATCGACTTGGGGTGTGGCTGGTAATCGAACTTGCCATCCGGCACACACTCCAGCAGCTTGCGCGTGTTCTTCATCTCTTCGTCAAATTCGGGCAAAAGGTTTTGGCTGAAAGACATATTCTCTCCTCTTGGAAACCGTACCAGCCCTTGCGGACAGATTCGGTCCTCAAGGTGTGCCACACTGGAAAAATGTTGGGGACCTCGGCGCGGCTGTTGCGGCTGCTCTCGCTCTTCCAGGCACAGCGCTATTGGTCGGGAGCGGAACTGGCCGATCGCCTGGACGTGACGGCGCGCACGTTGCGGCGTGATGTCGACCGGTTGCGGAGCCTGGGGTATCCGGTGAATTCCACGTCGGGCACGGCGGGCGGTTATCAGCTCGGGTCGGGCGCGACAGTGCCCCCATTACAACTCGATGACGATGAAGCCGTAGCCGTCGCGCTGGGACTCCGCACGGCGGCCACCGGGTCGGTGGAGGGCATGGAAGAAGCCTCGGTGCGCGCGCTGGCCAAGCTCGAGCAGGTGCTGCCGGAGCGGTTGCGGCGGCGCGTGGCGGCGCTCCACGGGTTTGTGGTTTCGCTGCGCGGCCCAGGGCCGAAGGTGAACGCGGCTACGCTCTCGGCCATCGCCGGCGCCTGCCGCGATTCCATGAAACTGAGGTTCGGGTACCAGAGCCGGGACGGGACGGCGAGCAAAAGGGAAGTGGAGCCGCATCGCCTGGTGCACACCGGAAGGCGATGGTACCTGGTGGCCTGGGATCTCGAGCGAAACGACTGGCGGACTTTCCGCGTGGATCGAATCGCGCCGCGCCTGACCACCGGAGTCTGCTTTCCGCCGCGCGACCCGCCGGAGGGCGGTTTCGCCGCCTACGCATCGCGCAGCGTCGCCTATACTCCTTACCCGCACCGGGCGCGCGTGAAGTTCCATGCCGCCGTCGAGAAGGTGGCGGAGAACATACCGCCCTCGGTAGGCACGCTGGAAGCGATCGACGACCACACCTGCGCCCTGCACACGGGCGCGCTCTCGCTGGAAGCGCTATCGGTCTGGATGGCTCTCATCGGCTTCGATTTCGAGGTCGAGGAACCGCCCGAGTTCGCGGCCCGCATCCGGATGCTGGCCGATCGTTTTCGCAAAGCGACGGAAGCACGGGCCGCGGATTAAGCTATACCGGCGCCAGCTCCAATTCGCCTTCGCGATAGGCCGTCAGGTAATTCATGCAGCCGGGATCGTGGCCCAGCAACATGTCGAGGGCAAGCTGGTACGGGTGCGACCCTGTATCCGCCTGGAAGATGCGGCTCAGATTGCTCGCCACCGGGTCGACAATGCCGCTGTCCGCCCCGGCTTCCACCGCCAGGTTGATGAAGACTTCGTTGATCAGCTTGCGGCACGGCATGCCGAAGGAAACATTGCTCAGGCCGCCGGTCAGGTGGATCCGCTCGCCGTACTTCGCCCGCAGTTCGCGGAAGGCGTCCAGGCAGTGATTGACGAATTGATCATCCACCGAGATGGGAAAGACCAACGCATCGACGTACATGCGCTCGAGGGGAATACCCGCGGCCAGGGCGGCTTCCACCACTTGCGAGGCGTTCGCGACGCGGTCCGCGGCCGTCTGCGGCATGCCCCTGCTGCCGGCGGCCGTGATCACGACCGGCAGTTGGCAGCGGCCGGCGATTTCGAGAGCTTCCATGCGCTCCAGCGAGGCGGAGTTGAGCAAGGGCTTTCCCGCCGCGCCCTGGCAGGCGTGGATGCCGGCCAGAAGAATCTCCAGGTTGGAAGAGTCGATTGAAAGAGGTACGGAAGACACCGGCTCGATGGTTCGTACCAGCCACTCCATGGCGGTTTTTTGCTCGTCGCGATTCCAGGACAGTTCATCAACGTTGAGATCGAGGAAATCGGCGCCGGCTCTGATTTGTTTTTCGGCGAGCGTCTGCAGATAGATGAGGGCTTCGTCCGCCGCGGCGCCATCGCCGGACATTCCCATCCGCACCGCGGCCATCACGTGCTTTACCTTGCCTTCCTGGTAATCCTGTCGGGTTTTGAATTCTTCGGGAATCGCCAGATAGCGGGTTTCGCCGGAACAGGTGGTGTAGCGAACCGCTTCCCGGCCGCTGGGGGATGTCACCACCAGCTTTCCTTCGCGCAGGCAAACTCGCGTGGTATGGATGTTCTCGCCGATGACGTAGAAAGGCCGATTGAGGCCTTGGGGATTCATGATGATTTTCGACTCCTGCCGCGATGATCGCGGCCGAGAAAGGCGTTGGCCCAGCCGCTGGTTCCCTGGAGCGCGCCGTCGCGGTAGACAACCGGCCCATCGAGCATGCGCTCTTCTTCGCCATAGGCTTTCAGCCGGTCGTAGGCGCGCGACCAGATGCATTCCTTGTCGAAGACTTCGCAGCGGCCGCCGTGCGTGCCGCCGCAGGGCCCGTTGCGCTGGTTTTTGGCGCATTGCGACTCGGGACACAGATAAGCGGTCTCCGGCAGGGAGCAATCGCCGCAATCCCGGCAGTCGAACGTCAGCACTTTGAAAGCGTGCTCGGCGCGGTGGAGCGCGCCGGCCAATTTCGGAGAGCGCTCGGCGATCTGATACAGCTTCTGCCCGGCGCGAAACCCCGCGCTGCCTTCCTCGAACGCCGCATGGTGGATGAGGCGATTGGCCTTATAGGTGAAAGGCGCGGAGGGCGCGTGCTGTTTGGACCGCAGATACTCGCGATTGACCTCGGTGGAAGACAATCCGGTCTCGCCATCCGGCTCGAAATAGAAGAACTCGCCGGGTTGTGAGAATCGAAGCTCGCGCGCGAAGCCGCGCCAATCGCCGGGGGCGAACGAATCCAGAATCTGGAAGATCCGGTCGTAGTCCTCCAGACGAAGGTGGCCGCCCAGATACATGCCACGGTATCCGAGGCCGCGAGCGATGGCGCATTGTCTGGCGGCAAATTCGAGAAAGAAGGCGCGGCCGCGGTCGGGCGAAGCCGCATGCTTCTCGGCGAGGCTCAACAACTCATCGGTAACGGTGACACCCGGAATCTTGCCGGCGTGGAAGTGGCGGGCGGCGGTTCCGCTGAGCACGAAGATGTTGGCGATGGCGGGAACGCGGAGACCGTGCGACGTCATGTAGAGCAGCAGTTCGTGCATTTTGCGCGCGTCGTAGCCGATCTGGCTGACGATGAAGCGGGCGCCGGATTGGATTTTCCTGGCCAGCTTGAAATACTGCGGCATGACCTCCGATTCCAGCCGCTTATAGTTCGAGACCACGGCGCCCGGGAAGAAGTCGCCGCCTTGAATTTCGGAGAGCAGCTTCAACAGGCCCACCGAATCGGTATCGAAGACCGGGGATGCCTGGCCGTTGTAGCCGGGCGCGGGATAGTCGCCCGTGAGGGCCAGGACGTTGCGGAATCCTTCGCTGGCCAGCATCCAGCAGCGGCTGACGATGGCGTTGCGGTTCCAGTCTTTGCACGATAAGTGAATGATGACTTCCTGGCCGCGGTACAGAAGGTCGGTGCCCATGGTGTCGGCGCTGAGCATGGCGTGGCCGCCGGGATTGTCGGTGATGCTGAGGGCATCGAAACGGGAATGTTCGGCGAGTTCGCGAGCCAGCGTCAGCACCTTGGCGCCGTTGAGATCGGTAATCAGGCCGCGCGAAGTGGTGAGCTCGGCGATAGTCACGAAGGCCTGGGTTTCTTCGAGGAGGTGGCGGAGAGGACGCTTGGTCCAGGCGTTAGCAACCGAACTCGAGGCGACGCGGCACTCGGAACTGGACATTTAGTACGGTCCCCGAACTAATGGCAACATATATCGGAAACGAAGTCAACGGGAGAATGCCCGCCACTTCAAGCACACTCTCGCCATCCCGCGAAACGCCGCTCCAGCACCAATGCCACCGATCGGTGGTCCGGCGGTGTTCGCGGAAAAGGTAATGGTCAAGCCGCTGCCGGCTATATAGAACTCATCCGGCCCAGTGGCAATGAAGATACCGTGGGGTGTTTGAACGCGGCCCGATTCAGGGGCCGGCTCGCCCGGAAAGAGCCGCCGCGGTCCTCCGCCCCTGCGTACATCCGCGTCCATCAGCGGCTATTACCTTGGATCGCTGCCAAGCATGATCGGCCGGAGATCGACGCCGATGGACGCAGATGGAACATCCTTGGTCTTATCCGTGTAAATCCGTGTGCATCCGTGGCTAATTCTCTTTGCGGGGTTGCGGATATCGGTGGACTGCGGGCGGTTTTGAGACACGGCGTCAGTTAGACACGTGCGGTCCGCTGAAAGCTGCTCGACGGACGAATCCTTATCATTGCACACTGAACCCGGGTGAAAAGGAGGCAAGCTCCGATGA
>Ga0335078_10002670_pt1 | contig 26899 bp, 21 predicted proteins | sample Lox_Sample_32_FD_206711 | JGI IMG/M metagenome (GOLD analysis project Ga0335078, IMG submission 206711) | Soil microbial communities from Loxahatchee National Wildlife Refuge, Florida, United States - Lox_Sample_3.2 | ecosystem: Environmental > Terrestrial > Soil > Wetlands | place: USA... | reverse complement strand
CATCACCACGCGAAGGTTGTCCTTCCAGGCCGCGGCCGCCGCGATGTTTCTATGGCTTATGATTCGATGGTATCGTAAGTGGAAAGCCCTACAGACGCGTTACGATTCTGTCACCGGATTTGACAAGGAAGGGCGAGTATCGGTACTCTTAATACTTTGCAGGTAATGAAGCGGAGAAGTGTGTCGATGAGTACGGAATTTCCATCCAAGAACGCGATCACCCGTCAGTGGCATGTGCTGGATGCCCAGGAGATGGTTTTGGGCAAACTGGCCAGCAAGGCTGCCATGCTGCTGATGGGGAAGACGAAGCCCTCCTACACGCCGTTCCTGGACACAGGCGACCACGTGATCGTCATTAACGCCGATAAAGTGCGGGTCACGGGCCGGAAAGAAGAAAAGAAGCAATATCGGCATTTCACCGGCTATCCCGGCGGGTTGATTTCGAAGAGTTTGAAACGCGTCCGGCAGGAGCGGCCGGTGCGGCTGATTGAGGATGCGATTTTCGGGATGCTTCCGAAAACCAAACTCGGCAAACAAATGTATCGGAAATTAAAGGTCTACGCGGGCGACAAGCACCCGCACGCGGCGCAGAAACCAGTCGCGATGGCCGCAAAATAAACGGAAGGTAGAGTTTTAGTGGCAGCGATCGTTCAGTATTTGGGTACAGGCCGCCGCAAGAAGTCGGTGGCGAGAGTTTTTCTGCGGCCCGGCAAGGGTGAGATCAAGGTCAACGACCGTCCTTTCGAGAGCTATTTTTCGACGGAGACCGCCCGCGCCATGGTGCGGGGGCCGTTGGCGGCTACCGAGACGATGGACAAGTTCGATCTGCTGATTCTCGCCGATGGCGGCGGTGTGGCAGGGCAGGCGGGAGCGGCCCGGATGGGCATCGCCCGGGCTTTGGTGGAGTTCAATGCGGAACTGCGGGCGAGGCTGAAGAAGCTCGGCTTTCTGACTCGCGATCCGCGCGCGCACGAACGGAAGAAGTACGGCCAGAAGGGCGCTCGCAAGCGGTTCCAGTTCTCCAAACGATAGGGTTTTCACGTACGAGGGACCGCCAAGGCGGCCTCTTTGCGTGTTTTGGACGGCTTTCCAGTTCGCTACGGCTGCGTAAATCTCGCTTTGGGCGCGCCGCCGATGCGGAAATCTAGGAGGCAAAAGAAGGGCGTGGAACCCTTCTATTTTTGACGAGGAGGCATTTTGCCCGCAATATCCATGAAGGAATTGCTCGAAGCTGGCGTTCACTTCGGGCACCAGACCAAGCGCTGGAATCCGAAGATGAAGGAATACATCTTCGGCGAACGCAACGGCATTTACATTATCGACCTGCAGAAGACCTTGAAAATGTTCAAGGATGCGGCCCGTTTCGTGGGAGAAATGGCCGCGCAGGGCAAGAACGTTCTGTTCGTGGGAACCAAGCGCCAGGCGCAGGAGGCCATCGCCGAAGAGGCCACGCGCTGCGCGATGTTTTACGTGAACCAGCGTTGGCTGGGTGGGTTGCTCACGAATATGGCGACCGTGCAACGGTCCATCAAGCGCTTAAAAGACCTGGAAGCGATGGCCTCGGTGGAAGGCGGCTACGCCGGCCGGCCCAAGAAGGAGATCATCCGCCTGGAGCGCGAGCGCAAGCATCTGGAACAGAACCTGGCAGGTATCAAGGATATGCCGGGGCTTCCGGACGTGGTTTTCGTCATCGATTCCAACAAGGAAGCCATTGCCGTGAAAGAAGCGCGGCGGCTGGGCATCCCGGTGGTGGCGATTGTCGATACCAATTGCGATCCCGACGAAGTGGATTACGTGATTCCCGGAAATGATGACGCCCTGCGCGCCATCCGGCTCTTCGCGAGCAAGATTTCCGACGCGGTAATCGAAGGACGCGCCCTGGCTACCGAGCAGGATTTCACCGCCGACAAGATCGTGCAGGATGAAACGCCGGCAGGCGAGGGGATGGGGGATTACACGGAGTACGTGGATCCCAAGTACGCCGAAAAGATTATGGCGGAAAGCCTGAGCCTGGAGAACGAACCGGCGCCGCCATCCCGCAAGGGGCCGAGTTCGGAAACCACCGAAGCCCCGGCCGATAATGCGGCCACCGAGAGCGCGCACTAGACTCCCCTTGTGGGGCAGGTTTGCAACCTGCGGCGGATTTCCAATCCGCCTGGATGCGCGTGAGAGAGATAGGCAGAGAATCGGGGATGGCCGATTCGAAATCGGCCGCAGGTTGCAAACCTGCCCACATTTATAGAAGGAACCAGCAATCATGGCGGAAGTTACCGCGATACTAGTCAAGCAGCTCCGCGAACGTACCGGAGCTGGAATGATGGAGTGCAAAAAGGCGCTGGTGGAAGCCAAGGCCAGCATTGAAGAGGCCGAAACTCTTTTGCGGAAGTGGGGCATCGCGTCGGCCGGCAAAAAGGCGTCGCGCTCCACCAGGCAGGGGTTGATCGGAACTTACATCCACGCCGGCGGACAACTCGGCGTATTGGTGGAAGTCAACTGCGAGTCGGATTTCGTAGCCCGCACCGACGATTTCAAGGAGCTGGTTCACGACGTGGCGATGCACATCGCCGCCGCCGATCCGCGTTTCATTCGCAAGGAAGACGTCACGCCGGACGTACTCGAGAAGGAGCGCGATATTCAGCGCGCCCGGGCGCTGAACGAGGGCAAACCTCCGGCCGTGGTCGAGAAGATGATCGAAGGCCGCATGGGCAAGTTTTACGAAGAGATTTGCCTTCTGGAACAGCCTTTTGTGAAGGAACCGACGATAACGGTCGGCCAGCTGGTGAAGACCAAAATCGCCAAGCTCGGCGAGAACATGACGATCGCCCGTTTCGCGCGTTTCAAAGTCGGCGAGACCGCCACGGCGGAAACCGGCGGTGAGGCCTCCGAACCGGTGGCGGCGAATTAAAGAGCTCACATCATAATCCCATGGCCGCCTTCCGCCGCATTCTGCTCAAGCTGAGTGGTGAAGTCCTGGCCGGCGGCGCCGCGTTCGGCATCGATGCCGGCCGGGTCAAGGAATTGGCCACGGAAGTCGCCGAGGTCGTCGCGGCCGGCGTCCAGGTCGGCGTGGTGGTGGGCGGCGGGAATATCTTTCGCGGCGTGGCTGCGGCGGCCCGCGCGATGGACCGCGTGACCGCCGATCACATGGGGATGCTGGCGACCGTCATCAATTCCCTGGCGCTGTCGGACGCTTTCGAGCAAATGGGCCATCCGACGCGGGTGATGAGCGCCATAGAAATGCACGAGGTGGCCGAGCCGTACATACGCCGCCGCGCCATTCGCCACCTGGAAAAGGGGCGGATCGTGATCTTCGCGGCCGGCACCTCCAATCCGTACTTTTCCACCGACACAGCCGCCACCCTGCGCGCCCTGGAGATCAAGGCCGACATTATCGCCAAAGCCACGCGGGTCGACGGCGTTTACGACAAGGACCCGCTGAAGTTCTCCGATGCCGTCCGCTACCCCGAGATCACGTATCGCGAAGTGCTATCGCAGGGTTTGGGCGTGATGGATGCCAGCGCGATTGCCATGTGCCGCGACAACGGACTGCCGATTGTGGTGTTCAATCTCAACCGAACAGGAAATATAATGCGAATGTCGATGGGCGAGCCCGTCGGAACCGTGATCCACTGAAATCCGGGCCTCGTCCGATTTCCGGAGATACTGCGCTATGAAAACCGACCAACCTGCAGCACCCAGCAGTACCAATTTCCAATCCATCAAAGAAGTCGAGGCCAATCAGAAGGCGCGAATGGAAAAGGCCGTCTCCGACCTGCAGCACGACATGGCCGCGATTCGCACCGGCCGCGCGTCGCTGGGTCTTCTCGACCACATTCGGGTGGATTACTATGGCACGCCGACGCCGCTCAACCAGGTGGCCAATCTGCATGTCCCCGAACCGGCGCTGATCACCATCCAGCCGTGGGACGTTTCGCAGATCGGCCCCATCGAGAGGGCCATCCGCACGTCCGACCTCGGATTGAACCCGGCGAACGACGGCAAAATCATCCGCCTGCCGATCCCGCCGCTGACCGAGGAGCGGCGCAAAGAGCTGGTGAAGAAACTGCACGGCGCCGCCGAACACCATCGCGTGGCGGTGCGCAACATCCGCCGCGACGGCAATGAGGCGGTGAAAAAGCTGCTCAAGGACAAGAAGGTCACCGAAGACGAAGAGAAAAAGGCTCACGACGAAATCCAGAAGCTCACCGATTCGTACATGCAGAAGATCGACCAATTGGCGAAGACCAAGGAAAAAGAGATCCTGGAAATCCGGTAGTGGGCTCCAAACGGCAGCGGCAGCGCCGGGAATCGCCATCCCCTGGCGTCGCAAAACAGGTTCCCGGCAAGGCGCCTTCGCGGCGGATTGTAGATTTTCTGGAGCAGCGCAGCCGGATACTGGCGATCGCCGCGGTTCTGCTGGCCACCGTTCGCATCGCCGCCACCTACCACGTTTTTGACCATACTTCGGACGAGCCCGCGCACGTCGCCTGCGGGATGGAGTTTCTAGACAAGGGCACCTACACCTGGGAGCCGCAGCATCCGCCGCTGGCGCGCGTAGCCGTGGCGCTGGGCCCGTACCTTATCGGAGACCGCCCGGCCGGGACGCCGCACGACGCCAGCGGGTTCCCCTTGTTTCGGGAAGGGGCCAAGATCCTGTATGAGGGCAATCATTACGAGCTGGCGCTTTCGCTGGCGCGGGCGGGCGTGCTTCCTTTCTTCTGGATCGCGTGCGGGGTCGTCTATCTTTGGGGCAGCCGGTATTTCTCGCGTTCGGTAGCGGCCCTGGCGGTGATCTTCTTCAGTTCCCTGCCGCCGGTCCTGGCGCACTCGAGCCTGGCCACCACCGATATCGCACTCACAGCGTTCTTCGCCGCCACCTTCCTGGCGGGCCGTATCTGGATCGGGAACCCGACTCCGCGCAACGCCGCATGGTTGGGCATCGCGGCCGGCTTGATGGTGCTGTCGAAATTCTCGTGCCTGGTTTTTTTCCCGGCCAGCGTCCTCCTGGCGCTGGTCTGGTACTGGCGCCGCATGCGGCTGTCGATTGGAGTGGTCGGCAAGGCGGCGGGGGAGCGGGCGCCAACACTGGCGATGGCTCTAGGTATCGGATTGGCGGTGGTCTGGGCCGGGTACCGCTTCTCGTTCGGGCATACCCCGGTTCTCAGTTTTGCCGTGCCGTTTCCCGAACTTTTTTCCGGGATCAAACAGGTGGCGGACCACAATGCGCGAGGACATCTGGACTACCTGCTGGGGACGGTGGGCGCATACGGCTTCTGGGACTTCTTTCTAGTGGCGATCGGCGTCAAGACCCCGCTGGGATTCCTGGCACTCCTGGCTGTTGGTGTGGTGCTGGCGTTCCGCAAAAATCCGCCCTTCCAGGAGCTCTGGCTGCCGCTGGCATTTTCGTTTGGAATTCTGGCAGTCGCGATATTCAGCCGGATCAATATCGGGATCCGCCACGTGCTGCCGGTATATGCCGGCTTTTCACTGGTGGCGGCGGTGGCGGCGTTGCATTTGTTGCAGGCTCCACGCAGCCGTCTGGCGGCGGGCGCGGCGGCCGTCTTCTGCGCCTGGTTCGGCATATCGTCGCTGATCTCCCATCCCGACTACCTGGCGTACTTCAACGAACTGGGCGGCAGCCACCCGGAGAACATTCTGGTGGATTCGGACCTCGACTGGGGCCAGGACCAGAAGCGGCTGGCGCACCGCCTCAAGGAACTCGGCGTGACGGAGGTATATTTCTCGCCGTATATCATCGCCGACCTCTATCGCGAAGGCTTCCCAAGAACCTTTTTCATCAACCGCACGGTGCCTTCGCCGGGGTGGAACGCGGTCAGCGTCACCGAGTGGAAGGAGCTGCGCCAGACCATCTGGCCGGATAGGATTCCGCCGCTGGAACGGGTGGGCAAATCGATGCTCCTCTGGTATTTCGATCCGCGATCGGGCTTGCCGCCGCCGATTCGGAAGGAAGTGCACGATTGGGATCTCGAGAATTTCGGCCGCGGCCAACCGGTTCAATAGCCGACCGACATCGGCGGCCGGCACCGGCCGCTCCGTCGTCAGCGGCTGAAGCCTCGGACGCCGCCTTCATTCATATCGAAGCGCCACGGTCGGGCTAATCCGGCTGGCACGCCGCGCCGGGATGTAAGAGGCGAGCAAGGCGACCGCGCCAAGCACGGCGGCCATCGAGGCGAACGTGACGGCATCGAGCGAGCTGACTCCGAATAACAGTCCGGAGAGATAGCGCGTGAGCACCAAGGCTCCGAGGAAACCGGCAACCGTCCCGGCGGCGGTCAATCGCAATCCGGCCTTTCCGACCAGGCTCAGGATATGACCGCCTCGAGCGCCGAGCGCCATGCGAATGCCGATCTCCGCGGTTCGCTGCGCCACCGAATACGAGATGACGCCATAGATTCCAACCGCGGCCAGCACCAGGGACAGCACCGAGAACAGCGTCATCAGAATGGTCAGAAAACGCGGGCGGGAAATGGAACGGGCCAGCAGGTCTTCCATCGTGCTGAGCCTGGAAATGGCGATTGTCGGGTCGAGCGCGCGAATTTGCGCTCGTGCCGGGCCGGCCAGGGATCCGGGCGCGATCCTGGTGCGGATCAGCAACGAAGCGGACGATACGAAGTTGTTGGTCACGGCGGGCACGGTGGACAGTTGTTGATACGGAATGTACAGCTCGCTCCCGGTGGGCTTATCGAGCCCGCCGTTTTTGACGTCGGCCACCACGCCCACGACGGTACGCCATTGCGAATCCAGCCGGAGCTCGGTCTTCAGTTGGTGTCCCACGGCGCTCTCGTGGGGCCAAAATGCGTGCGCCAGAGTTTGATTGATCACGACGGCGGGCGCGGCCGCCGGGGTATCGCCGGAGGCGAGGGAACGGCCCTCGACCAGGCGGATGCCGGCCGTGCGGAAATAGGCCGGATCGACGCGGTTCCAGTAATCGATGGTAGGCGTCGGGCCGCCGACCGCGGCCGGGAGATTCTTGATCGCGGTGGTGTTCGCCTGGATCGGCCGGTCGGGCGGCATTCCGCTAGCGATAGCGGCCGATTCCACTCCCGGCAGGGCGTCGATTCGATCGATGAGAGCCGACCAGAATCCATTCGCTTGCACCGCTGTCTGGTAGGCAGCCGGCGGGAGCGAGAGCTGCATGGTGAGGAGATGGTCGGCGACGATCCCGGAATTGACTTCGCGCAACCGCCAGAACGCCCTCGTCATAAGACCGGACCCGATCAGAAGAACCAGGGCCAGCGCCAGTTCGGCGCTGACCAGCGCGGAGCGAAAACGGTTGGCGGCGGCCGAACCGGTAAGGCGGCCGGCCGCGGATTTGAGAGTCTCGTGCAGCCTCGCGGTCCGGGCGTGCAGCATCGGCGCCAGGCCGAAGAACAAGCCTGTGGCAACCGCCACCGCCACTGAAAAGAGCAGCACATGCCAGTCGATGGCGATTTCGTCGGCACGGGGTATAGTGCCGGCGCCGGTGGCTGCCAGCAGGCGCAGGCCGCCTTCCGCGAAAAGCCACCCGGCGACGGCTCCCGCCCCGGAGAGGAGCAGGCCCTCCGCCAGGAACTGTCCGAGCAGTTGACGGGCGTTTGCGCCGATGGCCGTACGGATGGCGATTTCGCGGCCGCGGGCTTCGGAACGGGCCAGCAGCAGGTTGGCGACGTTGACGCAGGCAATCAGCAGAACGAATCCCACCGCGCCCAGCAACACCAGCATCGCCGGCCTCACCGCGCGAATCACTTCGTCCTGAAATCCGGTCACCACAATCGGGTGCCCAACGGGATCGAAACGGTGCTGGGACGGCGCGATGGTTTTGCTGGTATGGATCGCGTATCGCGTCATTTCGGACTGAGCTTGCGCCAGCGATACGCCCGAACGAAGGCGCGCCACCACGGAAAGGAAATGGCGCGGGCCGCTCGGTATCGCCGGATCGAGCCCCAAGGGACTCCAAAGCTCGGATCGATTGACTTCGCCCGGCGGGAAGTTGAACCCGCGGGGCATGATGCCCACCACCGTGCAGGCGCCTCCGGCTAAGCGGATGTCGCGGTTGAGCACTTTGGGGTCGCCGCCGAATGCCCGCTGCCAAAGGTCGTAGGAGAGGACGGCCGTGGCCGGCAGATTCGGCTGGTCGTCAGCCGGCGTCAGCAGGCGGCCCAACAAAGGCTTGACCGCCAGCATCTCCAGGATCCCGCCGGTCACATAGGACACGGTGGCCCGGACCGGTTCGTCCTGGCCGGCGAGATTGGCGGTGGTATTGACCCAGGCTTCCATGGCGTCCCATGAATGGGTGTCGCGTTTGAGATCGAAGAATTCCGACGGGGAAAGCCAGAAGTGGCGAAATCCGCTGTTCGATATGGAGGAGACTTCTTTCGGAAACTCGGTGAATACGCGCACCAGGCGGTCCGAGTGCGCGTAGGGGAGCGGCCGCAACAAGACGGCGTTGACGACGCTGAAAATCGCGGAAGTAGCGCCGGCGCCGAGTCCGGCGCAGAGGATCGCGGTGGCGGCGAACAGCGGTTTGCGCGCCAGCGTGCGCAGACTGTAGCGGAGGGTGTTCATGAGACTTCCAGTGGATCGTTAGACGGGTGTTCGATGGAAGCGTTAGCCCATCTCCGCGCCGGCCACGATCCAAACCGATTCCCACTCACTGCGTCAAACCAACCCAAAGGGGGGACCACCGTGAACACTTTGTGGCACGACCTCGTCTACGGTTTTCGGGTACTGGCAAGAAAGCCGCTGTTTACCGCCGCCATCGCGCTTTCCCTGGCCGTGGGAATCGGCCTGAATACGGCCATTTTCACCCTCATCAACAGCATTCTCCTGCAACCCCTGCCATTTCCCGACGCGAAGCGGGTGGTAACGCTTCTCACCATTCCTCCGGGACATCCCGATCAGCCCAATGGGGTCTCCGTCCCGGAGCTGTTCGCGTGGCAGGCGCAGGCGCATTCGTTCGCGGCGATGGGCGCGCTGCGAAATAACGCGATGGATTTCGGCGCGGAGGAGAACGGCGTGCCGGCGGAGCGTATCCAGGGCGAGTTTGTGACTCCCGGCCTGCTGCGTGCCCTCGGCGCCCGGCCCCTGATGGGGCGCCTCTTCACCGAATCCGAGGATGAGTTGGACCACCCGGCTCCCGTCATCCTCATCAGCCATCGCATGTGGATGGGCCGCTTCGGCGGCCGAACCGACATCCTGAATCGCAAAGTGCTGGTGAACGGGCAGAACACCGCCATTATCGGGGTGATGCCGCCGGACTTCCGCATCACCGACGAGAACGGCGAATACCTGGCGCCGCTGCCGCTGAACCACTTTCAGCTCCGCGGCTCCATGCGCTACCTGACGGTGGCGGCGCGGCTGAACGCGGGCGTCAGCCCGCAGCAGGCACAGCACGAAATGGACGCCATCGCGACCCAGCTTGCACGGCAGTTCCCCGCGCGCGAGACCGACCACGGACGACCGTGGACGGTTCGCGTCCAGGGCTTTCGGGAAGCCATCTTCGGATTCATCGGAAGGCCCCTGCTGCTATTGCAGTGCGCGGTCGGCTTCGTGCTTCTGATCGCCTGCGCGAACGTGGCGGCGCTTTTAATGGCGCGAGCATCGTCGCGGCAGGCGGAGGTTGCCATTCGCGCCGCGCTGGGCGCCGGCCGCGGGCGCCTTTTCCGCCAGTTTCTGACGGAGAGCCTGCTGCTCTCCGTCCTCGGCGGCGCAGCGGGGGTCTGGCTGGCGTGGGGTATCGTGCGTGGCCTGGTCGCAATGGCCCCCAGGTGGCTGCCCATGCTCCACTCGATCCGCATCGATTCGCACGTGCTGCTGTTCAGCGCGGCCATTTCCCTGCTGACCGGCGTGATTTTCGGCATCGTTCCGGCGGCTCGCGGATCGAAGACGGGATTCATCGAATCGCTCAAGGCCGCCGGCCGCGGAGGGACCTCCGGAGCGGCGCGGCATCGCCTCCGGGCACTATTAGTCGCGGGACAACTCGCGCTCGCCCTGATGTTGCTGATCGGATCGGGCATGCTCGTCCGCAGCTTTCTGCAACTGCAGCGCGCCGATCTCGGCTGCGATCCACACGGGCTGCTCACCTTCCGCTACCGCTTCCCGGAGAGTCGGTTCGCCAGGCCGGTGGGCGCTTATCATGGCCTGCCGCTATGGGAATTGAGCGAGGCGCCGTCCACGGCGATCATGCGCGTGTTCGAGCGGCTGCAAACCGTGCCGGGACTGCGTTCCGTCGGCGGGACCGTCTATCCGCCGCTGACCGGGGACGATCCCGTACCGTTCGCGATCGAGGGCCATGAAACGCCGAATCCCGACGAGCTTACCGCGGATTATTATCCGGTGACGGCGAATTTCTTCAGCACCATGAAGATTGCCCTACTGCGCGGCCGCGACTTCTACGATCGCGATACGCCTGAAGCGCCATGGGCGGCAATCATCAACGAGACCATGGCGCGGCGCTTCTTTCCGGATGAGGACCCGATCGGCCGGCGGATCCGCGTCGATCTTTCGGACCAGGATCAGCCTCGGGAAATCGTCGCGGTGGTGCGCGACATACCGGCCAGCCATCCGCAAACCAGGCAGGACCCGTCGATTTTCGTTCCTTTCGCGCAGCAGGCGGCCCACAGCACGGGGCCGTACACCGGACTGCATATGCAAATGACGTACCTGATGCGGACCGACGGCGATCCCATGAAGGCGCTGCCCGCGGTCCGCCGGGCGGTCGAGGAAGTCGATCGCAATCAGCCGCTGGTTGACCCGCGCACCGAAGACTCGTACCTGGCCGACCAGGCAGAGTACCCGCGTTATTACTCGATGCTCCTGGGATTGTTTGCCGCCGTCGCCACGGGGCTGGCTGCCGTCGGAATCTATGGCGCCATGGCCTACGCGGTCGAGCAGCGCACGCGCGAGATCGGCATTCGCATGGCGCTGGGAGCGGCGGGATCGGACGTGCTCCAGCTGATCTTCCGCCAGGCGCTGGCGGTCATTGCCGGCGGGATTGTCCTGGGGCTCGCGGGCGCGGCTGCGCTCACGCGGTTCATTTCGTCGGAGATTTGGGAAGTGCAGACGAAGGACGCGGGGACTTTCGCCGGCTTAACCGTCCTCCTGGCGATGGTAGCGATGGCGGCGTGCCTGGCGCCCACGCGGCGCGCCGTGCGGGTGGATCCGACGGAGGCGTTGCGGCACGAGTAGGGGCCTTCGGCCGGGACTACAATCCCAGCGCATGGCGGGTTTCGGCGCGCGCGGCGTCCAGCTCCTTCTGAAACTGCGGATTGTTCATCATGATGCCCATCATGGCGTAAGCCGTGAGTTTGCTGGCGACCGTGTCGCTGGTGTAATGGACACCGCAGACCACCCGGCTGTGAGCGTAATCATCGGCCCGGGCCAGAATCGCGTCGCGTTTTTCCGGAACCATTTGAATCAGGGCCAGGGCCTCCAGATAACCGGTCAGCGAATGCCCGCTCGGATAGCCGTAGTCGGTGACATCGGCGTTTGTCTTGCAGACGGGCTTCACCGCGGTATCGAGGTTAAACGGCCGGAGGCGGCGGAAGCGGCGCTTGGCGGCCCCTCCGATCACGCTCTCGTCGTTGTGCAGGTGGCTCGACAGCAGCGCGGTCCGGGGCAGGGCTTCGGCCGTGAACTTGTCTCCCAGCACGTCGCGGAAGATGAAGATGTCCTCCTCGGCGTCGTCCGCTTTCGCGTGCGCCACCTGGGCCGGCTGTCGGGTATCCTGCAAGTGCCGCACTTCGGCGAGTTCGGCTTCCGCCGGCGGCGAATGGTCGGCCGGCGGATTCGGCAGAATCGACCAGGCGTCCAACTGTTCCGGCGAAACGAAGACCGGCTTGCGCGGAGTGCCCTTCTGGACGGCGGTCTGGCCGCTGAGGACGCACAGCGCGAGAGCGGCGCTGATGAACATGCGGTAACTGGTTTTCGTCATATCTGTTCTCCCGAGCTTACGGCGCTTAGAAGGAGAAGCGGGCGTACACCTGAATGCGCCGCGGTGTTCCGGCTCCGATCGGCGATGTGTTCAGCGGCGCCGTGATCTTGCCGAAGCTGCTGGACGAACTGATGTTGGCGTTGGGAGCGGCCAGCAGCGGATGGTTCAACACGTTGAACGCCTGAACGCCGAATTCCAGCCCGAGCCGCTCGTTCAGCCGCCACTTTTTCGAGAGCGCCGTATCGATCTGGAAAATGCCCGGCGCGCGCAGCACATCGCGCCCCAGATTCCCCCAGGTGCCGTTGGCGGGCACGGCAAACGCGGCGGGATTCAGCCACAAGCCGGTCGCGCCGTAGTCGAGGTAGAGCGGCACGCCCAGCACCAGGTTCGGCCGCTGCGCCGATAGCGCGTTGCCGTCGAGCAGCGCCGAGGCGGCGCGCGTCACACTGACGTTGAACGGCAAACCGGTGCGCGCGACCGATGTGCCGCTCCAGTCCCAGCCGCCGTACCAGTGGTTCCGCGCGAATGGAAGCTGATAGGCGAAGTTGGCTGTAAACGCGTGCCGCACGTCGTAATCGCTATTGCCCATCTCGCAGGAACGGCACGCCACGTTTTCCGGATAATTGCCCGAGCCACCGCCCGCCGAGCCGTCGTTGAGCGCGTGCGACCACACGTAGTTGGCGCGCAGCAGCAGTCCGTGCCAGTTATTGATCTGAAATGTGTTCACCAGCCCGTGATACCGCGACACGCCGTCTTCCTCGCGAACGTCGATATCCTGGCTCAAATTCGGAAACTGCGGCTTGCCGGTCGCGGGATTGATCACGTTGACGTACGTGCGCGAGAAGACGTGAAAGTTCTCCTGACCGTTATAGCCCGTTTGCAGCGTGATGTTTTTGGTGAGGGCATGTTGGATGCTCAGACCCCACTGCTGCGAGGTTTCGTTGTGATGGTTGATGGGAATCGACCGCGGCGCCGCGGCCAGAGCGCTGCCGGTATTGATAAACGGCGTGAACGGGTAGGAAAGGCCGGGCGTGGAAGCCGCGGTAAGCGTGTAGCGGGAGGCATCGTTGTTGGCCGGGGCGTACTGGTCCCCGAGCTGCGCATCCCCGTAGAAGATCCCTGCGCCCACGCGAATTACGGTGCGCCCGCCCAGCCGTCCCGGCGCCCAAGCAAAGCTCAGCCGGGGAGCGAAGTTCAGGGTGGGCGGATTGAAGAATCGCGACCCCGGCGCGCAGTAGCCGCCGCAAGCCTGCACATCGAAGGGCACATCGCGGTTGTGGATTTCGCTGAACACGTTATAGAACTCGTAGCGCAAACCGAAATTCGCGGTGAAGTCCGGACGGACCTTCCACTCGTCCTGCACGTAACCGAAGTATTCGATCTTGCGCATCTGCTTGGTCGGCAGCTCGCCGGAACCTGCCACCGTATTGAGCCGGTCGTTTTGGAAGTCGCTCAGGCTGGCGAAGCTCGCCGTCCCGTCGGAGAGGTTGAAATCATGCACAATGAGCTGCACGCGGCGGATCTCGACGCCGGCTTTCAGCGTGTGCGCTCCGCGCTGCTGCGACCACTGCTCCACAATCGATTGCGTGATTCCGAAAGCGATGCGTTCGTTGCCGCCCGGTATGGAAGAAAGCGACGGGATGCTGAAAGTCGCGGGCGCGCCGGACGTCGGAATCGAATGCAGCGGCTGCGCGTAATTTCCGCCGATGCGCAGTTCATCGGTCATGGTCGGACTCGCCAGGTACAGAAAATCGAACAGGCCGCTCGACGGCGCATCGTAATTCTTGGTGCCGTAAGGCAGGGAGCTGTTGGGCGTGAACTGGTTGGTAGAGTCGCCGCTGGCGCGGAAGTAGGCGCTGAGCTTATCGCTGAAGCGATGATCGATGCGCAGCAGGCCGGTGTGTTCGTTCTGCGTCGCCAGGCTGATGCCGGTCCACTGCGCCACATTCGGGTCCACCGCGCCCTTGGTGATGACCGGCGTTTGCCCGATCGGGTAGAGGTTGATGAGCGGCTGCACCGCCGGCACCGCGGCTGCGCGAAAGGCCGGCGTCGGCACGAACCCGATCTGGGTGATGTATTGCCGCTGGATGATGGCTTCCCAGGAAAGGAAGAAGAATGTCTGGTTCTTCTTCACCGGCCCGCCCAGCGTGGCGCCGAACTGATTCATCTTGAACGGCGGAATCGAGGTCCCGTCGAAGGGGCTTCGCGAATCGAGGGCGCTGTTGCGCAAATATTCGAACGCGCCGCCATGCAGCAGGTTGGTGCCGCCCTTGGAGACGATCTCGATTTGGGCGCTGGTCGCGCCTCCCGTCTCCGCCGTGTAGAGCTGCGAGTTGACGCGAAATTCAGCGATTGCGTCCTCGGATATCATGAGGCGGCTCTTGCTCTCCGACTGGTTGCGCACCGCGGTGGCATCCACGCCGTCCACGCGGTAATTGATGTCGTCGCCGCCCTGCGCGAAGAAGCGGACGCTCGCGCCGTTCCCGGCGCCGGTGTCGATGGCGCCCGGGGTCAAGGTCATCAACCCGCCCCAGTTGCGGCCGTTGATTGGCAACTGGCTGATCTGCGTATTGTCGAAGATGGCGCCCACCGCCGCCGAAGTTCTTTCAAGATCCGCTTCCGCGATCACTTCCACCGACGTGTCCACGGAGCTCACCTGCATGGAAAAATCGAGCGTTCTGGTCTTGCCCACATCCAGGTCGAACTCGGTGCGCACCCGCCGGAAGCCGCCTTTTGCGCCTTCCAGGATCACGTGGCCGACCGGAAGACCGACCAGCAGAAACGCCCCGGAGCTGTTGGTCACGACCGACCGTTTGAGATCGGTCGCGGGGTAATTGACCGTGATTTCGGCGCCATCGACCGGGGCGCCGGAAGGATCGGTCAGCGTCCCGGTGACCGATGCCTTATCGACCTGCGCCACGGCCGGCACGGCCAGAAACGCGGACGCACAGAGAATGCACAACAGATGCTTGTTCATAAAGTCCGGACCTTTTGCAGCACGGGCGGAGCCGCCATTTCCACCGGCTCCGCCGTTCTTGCGCGGGCGGCGGAAGCGGGTTTCCTGCGCCGCGAGTTCCACCACATCAACACCCCGGTGAGAAACAGCAGCGGCGTCGCGAAACCAGCCGCGGCGCTAACCACGCGAAACGGCAGCCCGCCCCATTCGTCATAGTGGAGGCCCGCCATAGCCTGAATCACGCGATTGCCGGCGAGCTTTTCGGAGTAGCGGTCCACCGCCAGCACTCCCGCGTTGGCGCTGGACAGAAACACCACGTTGTTCCCCAGCGACCGGAAGTCTCCCGGCCGCCACATGCGTACCTGCACGTTGCCGTTGCCTTCGGGCATGCGAATTTCACGCACGGATCCGTCCGGAAGAGCGGCGCGCGCCGCTTTCATCAGGTCGCCCAGTCCGGCACGCCCCGCAGCATGCTGCCCGCGGACCGGCGGCCGTTTCTCGCCGGAGACAGGCGCTACCGCGGCCAACACGCCGCGCATGGTTTGCGGAAAACACAGCCACAGGCCGGTGAATGCTTCGAGGCCCAACAGGACCGCGGCCGCGATTCCCGCGGCGCGATGAAGCTGCCGCGGCGTGGCCGCCGAAAACCGCAGGCTGATGCGGAAGGCGGTGGCGAGATTCGGCTTGGCCGTCAGCCACACCAGCAATCCGGTCAAGCCGCTCACCAGCATCACGATGCCGATCGCACCCGCCCATCGCCGCCCGGTGTGGCCGGCCAGCAGATTGTGATGGAGATCGACGGTCCAATCCATCCACGCCAAGTCGATCGAACCAAGCACTTTTCCGGAGCAGGCGTCGTAAATGATGTGCCGGTAGATCGCGGGCGTGGCCGTCGTCATGCGGAATTGCCAGCGCGTATCGGAGCTATAGGGGCCGTAGACACGGTTGATTTCGGAATGTGTCAAAGCCGTGACGTCGCGCGCGGCACGATCCCAATCCGGCGAGGACTCACAGGCCGCCACGCGCGGAGCCGGCGGCGAAAGGAAAGCCGCGATCTGCGGGCGAAGCGCCACTACTCCACCGGTAAGCCCCATCAAACAAATGAAAAGCCCACCGGCGAGCCCCAGCCAGAGGTGCGCCACCCGGACGAAATTGCGCAGATGCGATTTCATCGCTGTCGAGGGTAACAGCGGGCTGTTGAACGGAAATGACGGGAACCTGAAAGTTACCTGAAGATCGAGCCGGCCTCCGCGACCCGCTCCCTCGCCGGCAGGCCAGCCGCGCGCGCGAACGTCACCGAGAATCGCGACCCTTTGCCCGGGTCGCTTGCGAGGCGAAGGGCCGCGCCGTGGGCGGCGGCGATATGCTGCGCGATGGCCAAGCCGAGGCCGATGCCTCCCTGTCCGCGGCTGCGGGCTTTATCGACCCGATAGAAGCGCTCGAAGATGCGGTCGCGGTGCTCGGGTGCGATGCCGATGCCGGTATCGTCCACGAAGACCGTGTACCGCCCATCGCGCGCCTCCTCGACTCCCGCCGTAATGGCGCCTCCGGGCAGGGTGTATTTACAGGCATTGTCCAGCAGGATCAGCCAGAGCCGGTGAAGCTGCTCCTCGTCGGCTTCGATCACGCAAGGCGGCGCCGGCGAACAGCGCAGAGTCAGGCTGCGCGATTCCGCCAGGGGCCGCACATCGCTGCAGGCCAGGGTGAGGCTGGTATTGAGATCGACCGGCTGCCAGCGGCTGTGATCGAGCAGAGCGCCGGAATCGATGCGCGCCAGTTCGAGCATGTCCTCGAGCAGCACGGAATCACGCTCGGCTTCTTTCAGAATGCGGCGCAGCGCCTCGCGCGAAGCTCGGCCGGAACGCTCTCCTTCAAGCAAAGCGATCTCCGCGTTGGCGCGAATGATGGCAATCGGAGTGCGCAGCTCGTGCGATGCATTGGCGATGAACTGCCGCACCTGTTGAAAGCTGGCTTCGATGCGGGCCAGCATACCATTCATGGTTTCCGCCAGTTGCCCGATCTCGTCGCCGGTTTGCGGCACGGCGATGCGCTGGCTCAGGCGGCTGGAATCGACCGCGCGCGCGGCCGAGATGATATCGGAGACAGGCCGCATGGCCTTGCCGCTGATCCAATAGCCCGCGCCGCCGGCGATCAACAGCACCAGCGGTAGAGAGAGCAGCATCAGCAGCCAAAGGCGCCCGAGTATCCGCGCCGGGAAGTAGAGATCGGTTGCGAGCGTCAGATCGTACACGGCCCCGTCGATCGGGCGGCTGACGGTGAGTACCCGCAAGGTGCGATCGACGCTGCCCATGCTTCGAATTGAAACCATGGGCGAAGATCGAGCTTCGGCGATACCCCGCAGCTCCGCGCCTTCGAGCAGCACGGCGCCCTTGGCGTCGCGGATGCGCAGCAACTCCGGCTGAAAAGCGGGATGCAGCTTGAGCGATTCGCTGAGCTGGGGCCAGGGAATGCGGCCGATGTGGCGGGCCAGGTGGTCGGCGACGCCGGCGAATCGCGTTTCGAGCTCATGATCGACGATGGAGTGAATGGCCGAGCGGACGCTGACGTAAGCGATGACTTCGAGCGCTGCGATGACCACTACGAATACGGCGCAGGAGGCCAGCGCCAGGCGGATGCGTATGGGAACGTTCACGGCCGCGATTCCGCCATGCGGTAGCCGAATCCGCGAACGGTCTGGATGAGCCGCGCGGGGCGGCCCTTATCGACTTTCGCGCGCAGGGCGCTGACGGCGACGTCGATGTTGTTGTTATCGGCAGCGGCTCCTCCCCAGATGGAGTCGATCAAATCGCGCCGCCGCACCACGCGCCCGGCATTGATCATCAGCATCTGGAGGAGGCGGAACTCCGTCGGTGTGAGATGCACCGGCTGGCCGCCGCGAGAGACGTCGAGAGATCCGCAATCGAGCGAAAGATCGGCGACTTCGAGGCGCGTGACTGGCGGCCGGCTGCGGCGAATCAGAGATTGCACACGCGCCGAGAGTTCCAGGAACGAGAACGGCTTGGTGAGGTAATCTTCGGCGCCGCACTGGAAGCCGTAGACGATATCGGCCACCGAATCGCGCGCGGTCAGCATCAGGATGGGAGTGCGGTCGCCCGACGCCCGCAGTGCGGCGGCGACCGAATAGCCATCGAGCGCCGGCAGCATGACGTCCAGCACGATGGCGTGAAACCGCTGCTGCCTTGCAAGGCAGAGCGCTTGTTCGCCATCGGCGGCAACTGTGACCGTGTAGCGATCGAGTTCGAATCCGTTGCGCAGCGTGTGGGCCATCTCGCAATCGTCTTCGACGATCAGAATCTCCGAACCCTGCATTAAGCCCCGTTTCGTTCAGTCTACGGTGCGACAGCGGCGCCGCGGCGGTCTGCAACGGTATATTTACTGAAAATTCGCCGGATTGAAATGAATGCGCGAGGTTGGTGGCGGGATTCGCAATGGATGCCGGACGATCGTCCGGCGGGTCCCGGCTAGCTCACGGCTAGCTCAACCCGTACACCTGCCTGGGCGCGAGATACGCGGGAAATCGGTCAACCAGGGCCTTCCGCACCGTGTAACAGTAATGGCACTCGTCGACAAACCCATCTCCCAGTTCGAGTCCGTATTCAGCGGCTAACGCGGCCGGCCCCCCACTCAACAGGGGCCCGCAAATGGGATGCTGACGGGCATTGTAGTGGCGGGCCAGATCGCAGAGGGGCGTTTCCGACATATTGCCCATGCTCAGTCCCTGACAAAGGTGGACATTTCCGTAGCAGTCCAGGTGGACCCGCGCGGGCTCTTCCAGCTCTTCGTATGGGCAGGCGGTCAATTCCTCGCGGCGCCGCCGCGGCAGTCCGGCGGTAAGCTTCTCTGCCGCCCGTCCCCGGAACATGACGCCGCCGCCGATCACAGGCTGGCCCCTGCCCGGCGATTCCGGCCGGCAGGGCGCGGGAGCCGGCGACTCGATACAGATCGTGTCGCAGGGGATTCCCAAATTCCTCGCGGCAGCCAAGGCCCGCCTGGCCGGATTATCTTCCGGCGTGCTCTGATGAAAACCATCGTCGCTCACGCTCAGGTCCGCAATCCCGATGTCCCGTATGGGCCGGAGCCACATTTCGGCATCCTCGGTCGAGGTGGCCCAATATGCGTTGGTTACGATGCCGGCCCGCAAACCCGACGCGGCAGCCAAGCGGAGTCCCTCCAGCAACAGGGGGTAGTACAGGAAGGCTTCGCCGCCCTCGAAGTAGACGGTCTCGACGCTGCCCATGCGGGCGATTTCCGCGAAGGCGCGCCGTAGATCCGCGCAGGTGAACGTGCCGCGCGCCTCCGGCGAGCAATGCAGGAAGCAGTGGTCGCATTTGTACGTGCACGAGTAACTCAGCAAAAAGTGAATTCCGCTCAAGGTTCCCATGGCAGCCGATCCTCCTTAGCCCCAGTCCGGGGGATTCATACCGCTCCTTAATGATCGTAGCCCGCAGCCGCTCCAGTTTCACGACGGTATGGAGATCTTCGTATGTTGGGCAGATTGTGAATGTGCGGCGGGATGCATCCCGTCTTGATCGAGTGTCGTCAAAGCCCGACGGGGCGGATTGGCAATCCGCCGTAGGCTGCCAGCCTGCCCACAAAAGGCACTTCTTAGGATCGCCTCAAGAATAACTTAACGTTGTGCGGTATGCTCGCGGCGCGGGCACGAGTGCTTGCCGCGGCGGCGCTCCTGCCGGCGAGCCCATGCTTGCTGGCGGCCACGAGCGTCGAGAAGAGTCAGTCTCGACGCGGCACGCAGGAGTGCGTACGCCACGGGTGGCGCTGCGCACTTATTCTTGCGTGGACTCTTAGCGCCTTCGACGACGGAGTCGAAGGAAATTCTCTCGGGGTTGTAATCGGGAGCCTCGGGCAAGAAAGAGCTGGCCTTTGCGCACATAGACGTGCACGACGTCTTGACCGGGGTTACGGGCGAGCTCTCCGTTCCCCATGGCGAGGAATCCGAAGCCGTTATTCACGCCAGGGCTCCTCCGCCAGGTCGCCGGTATAGGGCCATGGGCTGTAGTTCTGCGCTAGCCGGGCGCGAAGACCGTCGCCGATGTGGGGCTTGACACGGATATATATATGCGTGCATATATAAATGGATGATGGACGATACGAATCCGGACAGGTTTCTCCCTCTTCACAACAACTGGTTCCATATTCTGTTGACGCTGGTCGGCAACGAGCAGCATGGATACGGCATCATGCAGGAGGTTCTGGAGAGGACCAACGGGACCGTGCGAATCTGGCCCGCGACGCTCTATGGCGCTTTGCAGCGGATGATCGCGGACGGGCTGATTGAAGAAACGGACGAACGGCCGGCGCCGGAGTTGGACGATGCGCGCCGCCGCTACTACAGATTGACGCGGCTCGGAAGAAGAGTTCTGGATCTGGAATGTGAACGCCTGCGAAACATGCTCCGCATGGCGCAAAAAAAGCGCAGGCAGGAGGCTTATTGATGGATCGCCGATCAGGCGTCTGCCTGTCCCTCTACCGCCGTCTGGCGAGCGCGTATCCCCACGAGTTCCGAATGCTGTATGGGGCGGACATGGACCGGTTGGGCGAAGATGCCATTCCGGCCGTTGGGCGGCAGTACGGCGTGTGGGGCGTGATTCGCCTGCTCGCCGACATCGCGGTCCGGTTGCCCGCCGCGTACCTGCTCGAGATCCGCAAGGACGTCGTCTACGCCGTGCGGATGCTTGTGAAATCACCGGGATTCACTACCGCGGCGGTGCTTTCGCTGGGCGTCGGAATCGGCATGTGCTGCGCGTTCCTCAGCGAAATTCAGTCGATTGTGAAGCCGCCTCCGGGCATTCGCGATCCCGAGGCGCTGGTGACCATTCGAAGCGGCGTTTCCTATCCGCATTTGGAGCGCTATCGAGATCAGCATCAGGTGGTGGCGGCAGCCACGGCTTTACTGGGGCCGGTACCCCTGGCCGTGGCGTTTACCGCGGACAGAAGCGCCAGGGCGGAACGATTTTCCGGACACCTGGTGTCGCCGGAATATTTCTCCACTTTGGGGGTCACGGCGGCATCGGGAAGGCTCTTCTCGCCGGAGACGGAGAAGCCGGGTATGGCGCCGGTAGTGGTGGTCAGCGACCGCTTCTGGCGCATGCAACTGGGCGCGGACCCGCACGCGGTGGGGCGAGCGCTGCGGCTGAATGGCCGGATGGCCACCATCGTGGGCATCGGTCCCAAGGGTTTTCTGGGCATCTGGCCGGCGAATCCAGCAGACCTGTTTGTGCCCGTAACCTGCGGCGCGTCGATCGCTCCCGAGCTCAGCGGCGACCCGCTGAATCGCCCGGACCGCGAGATTTTTCGCGTGGTGTTGAGGCTGGCGCGCGCGTGACGACGCCGATGGCGGAAGCAGTCCTCGATACCGCAACCCGCAACTTTTACGAGGAAGACGGCATCGGGCCCGATCGTGATCGCAAGGGCAAGGTTATCCAGTTGATGCCGGCCGGCACGTTCGTGATCATGAGATCGGAGCAGCGAGCCTTCGCGAAAGCTCTAAGTGTGGTTCTTTGGGCACTGGTCCTCACGCTGGTGTGCACGAACCTGGCGAATCTGCTGCTGGCTCGCGGCAGCCAGAGGAGGCGGGAAGTCGCGGTTCGTCTCTCCATGGGGGCCAGCCGGGCGCGCCTGGTCCGGCAGTTCCTGACCGAAAGCGTCCTCCTGTCCGCCGCCGGCGGGCTGGCCGGCATCGTATTGGCTTACGGCATCGCGCGCGTATTCTCGGCGGTTCCGATAACTTCGTGGAATTTCTCCGAGATCAATGCGCAACCCGATTTTCATGTGGCCGCTCTCACTCTGGCAATTGCGCTGGCGGCGGGGATCGGCTTCGGCCTGGCGCCGGCGGTGTCCTCGTCGTGCGTCGATATCGGCTCCACATTGAAAGAGGGCGCGCAGGCGCCGCTGCGCGGCTATCGCCGCTTCGGCCTGCGAAATCTCTTTGTGGTCTGCCAGATGGCGGCATCCCTGATGCTCCTGCTGGTCACCTGGTATTTCGTCCTGGGTTTTCTGCGCATTGCCCACCGGGACCCCGGGTTTGCGATCGCGAATCTGAGCCTGATTTCGATCGATCCGGTGCGTGACGGCTACTCGGCCGAGGAAGCGGCCTCGCTTCTTGCCACGCTGCCCGGCGAGTTGTCGCGGGTGGATGGAGTCCGTTCCGCATCGTCAGCCGATAGCGTGCCATTTGCCAGCCTCGCGGCTGATCAAGCCAACATCCGGGTGTCGTCCTCCGATGGCGAGGGACAGGACGGGCAGGTGCTGAGCGCGGTTCTGCGGGCGTGGATCGGCGCCGATTATTTCGCTACCCTGGGCGTACCTTTGGTGGGCGGCCGCGAATTTGAGTGGCGGGACCAGTTGTCGGATGCGCCGGGTTCAAGGGACCGCGCCGCCATTCCCGCGATCCTCAACCAGACCGCCGCGCGCGACTTATTCGGCAGCGAAAACCCGATCGGCCGGAGGGTCCACGAGGGGGAAGCAAGCTACACGGTGGTCGGAATCGCGCGCGATGTACAGTCGGGATTCTCGATACGTTCCCACTCTAAAGACCTTCCAAGAGCCGTGGCAACGGTGTTTCTGCCACTGAGGGCCGAGCGATTTCGCCAGAACGCGGCGCAACAGGGGACGCTTGTGGTGCGCAGCGCCGCGGGCGTGGATACTCTGACGGCTGTGCGCAACCGACTGGCGTCGCTCCATCCCGATTTGACGGTTTTCGACATCCGCACCATGCGAGAGGACCTCGACCGGTTGAACCTGCTCGTCTGGTGGCAATCGACGCTGTTTGCGGTTATGGGCATTTTCGCCCTGCTGCTGGCGTGCATTGGCCTGGGAGGAGTGACGGCGTATGCGGTGGCGCGGCGACGAAAAGAGATCGGGATCAGGATGGCGCTGGGCGCCCGCCGCCATCAGATTCAGGGGTTGGTGTTGCGGGAAGGGACGGCGCTGGTGGCGGTGGGCTCGGCACTCGGTTTCAGCGGCGCGTTCGCCCTCTCGCGCGCCTTCATCGCCTTTAACGATGTATTGGCGCGGAGCGTCGACCAACTCGCCTACGATGCGTCTCTGCTCGTCGGGGCGCCCCTGTTCCTGGCCGGGCTGGCGATGCTGGCGTGTTACCTGCCGGCGCGCCGGGCAACCAGGATCGATCCCATGATCGCCCTGCGTGAGGAATGAAGAAGCCTGGCCAGCGATCGCGGCGCGCGCGAGCGCTCCCGGACACGCGTTCAGGCACGAATATCACCGCATAGTTCCACATCATGAAGGACATTGACGCCCGCGGCAAGCATGCGTGCGATGGCGTCGTCGGGTTGGTCGAAACGAAAGATCAGCACCGCCTTGTGGTTGCGTCCGAAGGTGAAGGCATACATGTATTCGATGTTGATGCCTGTGCCTTCGAACAGTTCCAACAAGCCGGTGAGACCACCGGGGCGATCCGCCACTTCGACCGCGACCACCTCGGTCACATTCACCAGCAGGCCCGCCTGCTCGAGGAGATCGCGCCCGCGTTTCCAATCGGACACGATCAGGCGGAGGAGCCCGAACTGCTCGGTATCGGCGAGCGTAAGGGTACGAATGTCGATTCCCGCCTCGGCCAGCACGCGGCAGGGCTGGATCATCTCGCCGGGCTTGTTCTCAAGAAAGAGGGACAATTGGTGGATCTTCATGCGGCGCCTCGTCCGTCAGGTGTCTTCGATCGATTACGCGTTTGGCTTTGCCTTCGCTGCGCTGAATGCTCCGCGGCGCGGCGAGAGTGACGGCGGCTTTGAGTCCAAGCGTATGTTCCACCGCCTTGGCCAAACGCTGGCGCAGTCCTTCGAGCGCGCTAATGGTGTCACCGAACAACTCCGGGGTCACTTCCACGTGAACTTCCATCTCGTCCAGGCCCTTTCGGCGAGTCAAGATGATCTGGTAATGCGGGAGCGCACCTTCCACGGCCAGCAGCGCGGCTTCGACTTGTGAGGGAAAGACGTTCACGCCGCGGATGATGAACATGTCGTCGCTGCGGCGGGCAATGCGGCCGATGCGGCGCACGGTGCGCCCGCAGGGACACGGCTCCGGGTACAGCTTCGTGATGTCCCGCGTACGGTAGCGGATCATCGGCATAGCCTGCTTGCTGAGCGTGGTCAGCACCAGTTCGCCCTCCTCGCCATCGGGCAGCACATGGCCGGTCTGAGGATCCACGATCTCCGGGTAGAAATGGTCCTCGAAGATATGCAGACCTTGCTGGCAGGGACATTCGATGGCCACTCCGGGGCCGATGATCTCGGAGAGGCCGTAAATGTCGTAGGCGCGAATTCCGCTCTCGTGTTCGATATGGCGCCGCATGGACTCGCTCCATGGCTCGGCGCCGAAAATTCCGGCGCGCAGCGGCAGATCGCGCATCCTGACGCCGAGTTCCGCCGCGCGTTCCATGAGGTGAATGAAGTAGCTCGGAGTGCAGCAGATGGCGGTCACGCGGAAGTCTTTCAGCACCATGATCTGCCTCTCGGTATTGCCGCCCGACACGGGAATCACGGTGGCGCCGAGCGCCTCGGCGCCGTAGTGCACGCCCAGCCCCCCGGTGAAGAGACCGTAGCCGTAGGCGTTGTGCAACACGTCGCCGCGATTCAGACCGCAAGCCGCGAAGGCGCGCACCATCACGCTGATCCAGACGTCCAGGTCCTGCCGCGTGTAGGCGACCACGATCGGCTTGCCGGTAGTGCCGCTCGAGGCATGCAGCCGGACCACGTCCTCCATGGGGCTGGCGATCAATCCAAACGGGTAGACGTCGCGCAGGTCACACTTGGTGGTGAAGGGCAGGCGGCCGATATCTTCGAGCCGGTCCAGCGCCTCCGGGGGGAAGTTGCGCTCGTCGAGGCGACGGCGAAACAGTTCTACGCATGTGTAGGCGCGCCGGACAACGGCCCGTAGCCGCTCCAACTGCAGGTGCCGCATCTGCGCCAGCGGCACGTAATCGGGCGCGCTGGCGGGATGAAAAGCGCCCAACTCCGATGGCATTCGAGTCTCCAGGAGCCTCTACCAAAGCGGAATGAGGCGGCTCGCGCGTGCAACGGCGGCTCGCTCAAGAAAGCCGATTGTAGCGCCCATGCCGCAAGCGGACAAGCGAACGCGGTGTTCCGGGCTGTCAAGAACGCGAATTCCGATTCCGAACCTTTTCAAACGGACCGCAGTGGGCGATCCAAGAATCGCCGCGTGGAGCTGGTGAAGCAGTAGGCCCGAATCCGCGTCCGCAAAGGACGGTGGGAGCGTAGCCTTTCCGGCTAACGGCGGATTCTCGTGACGGGAACAATCCCAGGCGTTGGCGCAGACGATGGTGTCAATTGCTCGCCCGAAAGCCGGGAGGCTACACTGATACTGTAGGGGACGTTAAGCAGCCTCCCTGGCTGACAAACTGCCCAAATTCCGGGCCCGTAGCTCAGGTGGATAGAGCATCAGCCTTCTAAGCTGAGGGTCGCGCGTTCGAGTCGCGCCGGGCCTACCAGAATCAATAACTTGCGAACGGTGCCCTTCACTTGTTACTCCGTTTACTCCATTAAGAGCCCAACAACCTGAAAACAACACCTCATCCGGATCGCCGTGCGCGACGTTTCTGATCAACCGCGGCCTCAAGCTTCGCGACGGCCTCCCGCTTCTGCTGCCGGTCCGAAATCGTATAAATGTACACCCCTCGCGTCTACCTTTCGAATGATGTCTGCGGATAGCCGCAGACGTCGAATGTGTCCTCCAGATGTCGGCCAAAGAGGCGCCAGTCCTATTCGTTCATCAGGATCTCGCGCAACTCAGTATAGTCATTTGGGGCCGATTCCTGTCTGAAGGAACGCCAGTTGATGCCGCAGGATGGGGGCAACCTGAACGAAAGCCGCAGCCTCCTCAGGAATGGTGGTATGCAAACGACCTCTCTGATCCTGAGCAGCCCAACCCCTGGAGGGCTCAGACCGACCGCTAGTCTCGAAACGGGCAGCTATAATAACGTTTTCACGCGCCCAGTGCGCGGGCGCGTCCTGACCACCGAATGAGCGGCGGTGCATCCGAGGAGGAATCCATGGCATTGATCGAAGGTTTTCGCGTACGGAACTACCGCGCGCTGAAAGATATCACGATCGGTAGATTGTGGAATCAGCAGAACACGCCGCCGCTCACTGCCCTGGTGGCGGTGATTGGCAAAAACGGAGTTGGCAAGAGTACGCTGTTTGATGCTTTCGGGTTCCTTTCGGATTGCCTGGCAGTGGGGGTCGAAGAAGCCTGCGATCTGAAGCTGAGGGGTGGATTCGATCGCTTGGTTTCGTCCGGAACCAAGGAGCCGATACATTTTGATGTCTACTATCGCGAGAGCCCCGGTGACCGGCCCATCACATATGAGCTATCGATCAGTCGTGACAAATCAGGCAGGCCGTATGTCGCTGAGGAACGCCTTCGCCAACGCCGGAAGGGCCAGAGCCGAGGATGGCCAATGTCCTTCCTGTACTTAAAGTCAGGACACGGCGAGGCTTGGGCTGGCGAGGAGAGCTTCGAAGGCGAGGACGCAGGACGGATTCCCGTCGAGTTGACCGATCGAAGAAAACTGGGCATCGCTACCCTCGGGACCCTAAAATCGCATCCGAGAATTGCTAGGTTCCGCCGTTTCCTTGAGAACTGGTATCTCAGCTATTTCACGCCGGACGCGGCTCGCAGCTTACCGATGGCAGGTCCGCAGAAGCACCTGAATATGCACGGAGACAATCTCGGCAATGTGGTGCAGTTCATGGAGCGAGAGCACAGGGACCGATTTCAGTCTATTCTCAACCGGATCGCTTCGAAGATTCCTGGCATAGAGAAGATCGACACGAAAAAGACGGACGACGGACGCCTACTACTTCGGTTCAATGATCGTGGTTTTCAAGACCCATTCTTTGCCCAGCAGATGTCCGATGGGACCCTAAAGATGTTTGCATACATGCTGCTCTTGGAAGATCCGGATCCAGCCCCGTTCATCTGCATAGAAGAACCAG
>Ga0335078_10002669_pt1 | contig 26924 bp, 17 predicted proteins | sample Lox_Sample_32_FD_206711 | JGI IMG/M metagenome (GOLD analysis project Ga0335078, IMG submission 206711) | Soil microbial communities from Loxahatchee National Wildlife Refuge, Florida, United States - Lox_Sample_3.2 | ecosystem: Environmental > Terrestrial > Soil > Wetlands | place: USA... | reverse complement strand
CAGATGATGGATCACGTCCTCAAGTACCACAGGCAATTCGGCATGCACAACAAGCCCCATCTAAAACGCTCCCTCGACATCTTGCGACAAAACGGTTACACCGACCGGGATCTGGTGGACATGTACAGCGTGCTACAGAACCGTCAACTGCATCGCGTGGAAGACATCATCTCGACCACAGTTCCGAATGCGGCTCCGACGGACGCGTGCGTTAGCTGAAGCAGGTTGGGAACTCGCCTTGCGAAAAACGCACTTCGATGTTTATCGCAAGGCATTTACGCGCATGTCTGGTAGAATCATCCGCTTTAAGAAGTGCCTGTTTCCCGAGCAATTCGCAAACTTCGTCCAAAAAACTTAACCCGGATAACTGCAGAATGTTCGAATTTCACAAGCCGATCAAGTACTTCGAAAAAGCTGCATCGGTGGCCGCCAACGGACTTTGGGGCGCTTTCCGCTTCGTGAATGAGCGCTTCCCCGACAGTCCCTCTTTCACTCCAAAGTGGTCGGACAAGCCGTTGCTGAAGTCTTACGAGAAATCGATGCCTCCCCTGGGATGGCCTCGGGAGACTGACTCACTCTGCCCACGCTGCGTGCCGGAGATTCGACAACAGATTCTCGACGGGAAGCAGGACTACAGCGTGCTGATCGAGCAGAAGCCGGGCGAGATCAAAGCGCAGATCATCGAGCGTGATGGCCAGATCCTGATGGTGAAGGACTGCCCCAAGCACGGCCATTTCGAAGACGTAATGTCGATCGATTTGGAGTTCTTTCAGCATCTGGAGCGCACATTTCCGGGTCGCGACATTGCCGCCCACAACGACGCCACGCTGCATAACCACGGCTCGAGCCGGATCCAGCATGGTCGCGGGTCGGTACTGACAGTCGACCTGACGAACCGTTGCAACATGATGTGCGATCCCTGCTTCATGGACGCGAATCAGGTCGGTTTCGTTCACGAACTCACGTGGGAAGAGATCAAGACTCTGCTCGACAATGCGATTTCGATCAAACCGCGGCGGCAGATGTCGGTCCAGTTTTCCGGTGGCGAGCCGACCATGTCCCCGTACTTCCTCGACGCAATCCGCTATGCGCGGGAGTTGGGATACGACAGCGTCCAGGCTGCGACCAACGGGATTGAGTTTGCCAAGAGCCCGGAGTTTGCCCGCCAGGCGATGGAAGCAGGGCTGCGGTACGTGTACCTGCAGTTTGACGGCGTGGGCAATGCGGCCAACGCCCACCGCAATGTGGGCAACCTGTTCGACGTGAAATTGCGGGCGATTGAGAATCTGCACTCCAATGGCGTCGAAATCGTCCTCGTCACGACTGTGGTCAACGGAATCAATAATGAGCAGGTAGGGCGCGTGGTCCGCTTCGCTCTCGACAATCCTGACAAGATTGCGTTTGTTTCGTTCCAGCCGGTTTCGTTTACGGGAAGAGACGAGGAGATCACCGACGAGCGCCGCATCGCGCAACGCTATACGCTGTCGCATCTCGCCCACGACGTCAAAAAACAGATGGACATTGGTGAGCCGGCACGCGACTGGTTCCCGCTGTCTTTCCTGAGTACATTTTCTGATTGGGCAGACCTTGTGCATGGCCCCAGCGCGGCATGGGGACATGTAAGTTGCGGATGTCACCCTGACTGCGGCATTGGCATGGCCGTGATGGTCGATAAACACACACGCGAGGCAGTTCCGGTTACCGCATTCCTGAATGCGGAGCAGTTGGCCAAGGATGTGGCCCGGATCAACGACTGGGCGCGCACCAGGTGGATGTCTGTCGCTGGCATGGCACTGGCCATGATGCGCAACTTCGATGCGTTCAAGGCTCCGTCGCACTTCCGAGTGATCGACCTGTTGAGGAAATTCGACAAGGGGTTGGGGGCAACCGGTCATGACTATGGAGATGTCTCGGGCAAACGGACGATGGACGACGTGGTGATGCGCCGCCGCGACCGTTGGAACCTGCTCTTTATCGCAGGGATGTGGTTTCAGGATCTGTTTAACTACGATTTCCGGCGCACCGAACAGTGCATCATTCCCTATGCGACCCAAGAAGGAGAGATTTCCTTTTGCGCATATAACACTGGTGTGGGCTGGAGAAAGATCATTGAGAAGATGCACATGACGGCTACGCTGACAAAGTGGTACGAAGAACATGGCCGGCATGAGATCTTCGCCGGAGGCAAGCGCGTCGCGCTCACCAGCAAAGAGCACAACCTGGTAGTGAAAGATGACCTCATCACGGCGGAAGAACAGCACGACCTAGATCAACTCGGGATCGCGAAGAATACGCGACAGGAGAAGTTACAGGCTCGGGCAAAACGGGACGAGGAAACCCGCCGCATGATGAAGCTCTACCGGGAGATCGTGTTGAAGGAACAGCCGGGCACGGAACTGGTGAACATCAGCCTGGCAACGGCGGTCCCATCGCCAAAAGTCTGAGGTCCCGGTTCTGAAGACGATGTCTAGGCTCCAATCGCCACGTCGTCGGGAACCTGGGTTGCCGTTCCGTTCGATATCTTGGTCTGCTGTAAATAGGCCTGCGGATTCATCATTCCCTGCGTCCGGGCCAGAATCCTCGCGAGGCGTGGAATATCTCTCACTCTCACTGCCTTCAGCCACTGCCACCATTTCTTCTTGCCGCCAATATTGAGAACGCTCCGGCGCCACGTTTCACAATACAGTTCAAAGAACCGCTCCACCGGCAAACGAGGCTGCCAGAGCAGGTGGTGCAAGTCGTAATGTGTCCAGTCAAAGACCTCGATCTTTTTCCTGCTCTGCTCGAACAGGTATGTGCCAGGCAGGGGGGTCAGCAGAGTAAATCCAGCGCGATAGAGCTGATGCTCGTCGAGGAAGTCCCAGAGGCCGAAGAAATCGTCCTCGGTGAAATCCGGGTCGATGATGAAATTACACGTGATGCCATACCCCAGTTCCCGCGCGATCCTGACAGCTTCGATCGACTTATTGATCTCGGCTTCTTTGTGCAGCGAGCGAAGCCCGGAACTGGTGTGAGACTCCAGGCCAAAGAAAATGTCGAAGTGCTTGGCGAGCGGGCGCCACTGCTTCAGCAGATCCGCGTTCTCCGTGACGAGGTCGGCGCGAGTCTGCACGAGCATCCAGTTCTTGCGCACCTGCGACTTGAGGAGTGCGGCCCCGAGTTCTTCACTGCGCGTCCGGTCGGCCCAGAAAAGGTCGTCGACCATGAACAGGTTGCGGCCGGTGGCTTCGAAATCCGCAAGTACGTCACTAATGGTATGGACCCGGTAGGTCCTCCGGTAGAGTTGCCACACAGAACAGAAATTGCAACGGTAAGAGCAGCCGCGGGCGGTCTCCATTGTCCAGACCGGCATGTAGTTCACACAGCAGTAGTGCTTCTGGTATTTGGCAACAATCGAGCGCTCTGGAAGCGGGGTCTTATCAAAATCCACACGCTTCAAGGGCTCTGGAGACGTGGGCTGAAAGCGCCCGTCGGTATCCGGCAGCAGCAGTGACGGAACTGTGTCGAGCGGCTTGCCGGTGGCAATCGCTTCGCACAACGCCGGCATCAGGGATTCGCCTTCCCCGATACAAATCGCGTCGATGGATCGGTTGTTCTCCAAGGCTTTTGGATAGGCCGAGATCGCGTGGCCTCCCATAGCCACAAAAATCCTGGAATCGTACGCCTTGATTTCCGCGGCCAATCGAAGGGCTGATGGAACTTCCAGAATATGCAGGCAGGAAACGGCAACCAGGTCCGGCCGTGATTCGCGCAGAATCTGCACCATGGTCTTGCGCTCGAACCGCATGTCGGCCAACTCGACGTGGTGACCAAATGGCCGGAGCGCGCCGGCTACGTACATGAGCCCGAGCGGCTCGGTTTGAAAAAAAGGCGCAAGACCGAACTGAAGATCGTCCGGGCAAGGCCTTAGCAGAAGAATTCGCATCGTGGACTGAAACTAGACGGCCTTTTTCTGCGGCCCGATCGCCACTAGTGTACTCCCGGACGTTGCCTGGAATTCCGGTTCCTCCGCATGTAGGGGTCGCTCAACCGGTGCCGGAGCAACGATCGGAGCAGCCATGGGTTCCGGCGTGGGAGTTCTTGCCAGCAGCTTCTTCCATGAAAACGCAAGGCGTCGTTTCAACAGCGACCAGCGAGTGTCGGCAAATGGATCATCCGACGTGCCGTAGATCGGATGGTAGGTTTCTTTTCTCTCGAGTCCGGGAACATCGATCTTGAAATCGTTCAACTGCAAAAAGTGGCGTAGCTGAAGTTTGTAACGTCCCTCGATTCCGAACAGCAACTCCATCATCCGCTCGTTCGCCCAAATGATATAGCGCAAACCAAACATCCAAACGCAGGAGTACCCGGTGAAATATTTCCAGTCGCCCTTGGTCGGTTTCCACATGCCGATGATTTCCCGTCGAATCTTCCAGCGCGCGAAGCTCAATTCCTCCGGGGAGAAATTCGCTGTCCGAACATTGCTGAAGTATCCGTCGTACCACCGCATGTCGAGGAAATTGCGCACCAGCCCTGCTTTTACCATCTCGTCGCGCAGGGGGGTCTTGGGATAGGGAGTCATGATCTGATCCATGACACTGGTGACGCCTTGCTCCTTGATGAACCGATAGTTCTCCCGCATGCTCTCGGGATCGTCTGTCGGCAGGCCGTTGATGAGCCCGGCAATGACGATGATTTTCTCTTTCTGCAACTCCGCGACGGCCTTCTTGATCGCGGGCAGCGTGTTTGGTTTCTTCATCGCCCGCAGATTCTTCGTCGAGGCGTTTTCGATGCCTAGGAAGATGTGGACGAAACCAGCTTGCCCCAGCTTCTTGATAATGTGCGGACGCTGCGAGAAGCCGATGACCGTGGCCTGTGTGGTGAAACGCAGATTCTTCAGCTTGAGGCTGATCACGCCATCGATCAGTTGCTCGAAGCGATCCATGTTCTGCGTAATGTTGTCGTCGGTGCAGAAGATATGGCGGGCTCCGCGACTATAGGCGTCTTCAATGTCAGCGAGCACGCGTTCGAGTGGATACTGGCGGATGGAACTGCCGTACATCTGATGAATGCTGCAGAAATTGCAGTGATAGAGGCATCCGCGCGACGTCTCGATAACGTCGGCACGCCGGAAATACATATGAAAATCGTTAATGATTCGCTTGTCCCGAGCGGGTAGCTTGATCTTCGTTACGTCTTCCAACGGGCGCGGCCCATTGTGCTGAAACTGGCGGCCTTCGGTACGGTAGGAGAGACCCAGCACTTTCTCCATACCGCGTTCGTGGTTATCGAGAGAGTCCAGCAACTCTCCGAAGCTGAAATCGCCCTCGCCGCGAACCAGGAAATCCCAGTACTCTGCTCCGGGGGATCCGTCGATCTCGTCGTAGGACAGCGTCGCGTGATAGCCGCCCAGAACCGTCTTGATCCGACGGTCGAACTTCTTGGTCAGATAGGCCAGGCGCAGATTGCAGTCATACTGAAACGCCATCCCGGAGAAGCCAACTACATCCGGCCGCTCCTTCTGAAGCGTTTCCATCAAGAGCGGGACCGCCCGCTTGCGGATCGGACAAAGATCGAGCACCTTCACGTCGTGGTTGTCAATTTGCGCGGCGATGGTCGCGAGAGCAACAGATGGGGGTTCCCACTGTCTCCGCGGCACCCATGGAGAGGTAGCTGGGCTCTGAACGAGGAGTGCTTTCATGTCTGTATTATTAAACTGCGTCGCGTAAGGCAGTTCAGAATCGCCAGATCATACTGCAATGCGGATTAGGGTGCAAGAAATCAATTTAGTTATCGTGCACTTGGTCCTCACTTAGGACGATTCGGGTCTTTAGGGACGCATGCGTCATAGACCGAACAGGGTAGAACGATGCCAATGGCCACCTTTCGGCCTTGAATCGCTATCTCGATTTTGCTATAAGGACCGCAAGCTTTTTCACTGGGTTCACTGACAAATAACTCGCAGGAGAGGTGAGGACACGATGGCGACGAACCTCGTACAGATCGAGAACGATCAGGAGATCAAGCAGCGTCTCGAGGGCGAACGGATGAGACTGCGGAAGATCGCAGGGCTCGACCGCCCAAATCATTTCCAACGCCCAGTGGAACGTCCTTTTACGGCCTCGGAGCGCGGCCACGTTACCATTCTTTTCGGCGGGTTCACCTGGAAACATGAAGATCTGATCCGCGCAATCTTCCACGGCGCCGGCTACCGCTGCGAGAAACTACCCGTGCCGGACGTGCCTGCTTTCCAGATCGGCAAGGAATACGGTAATAACGGGCAATGTAACCCCACGTACTTCACCGTCGGGAACCTCGTACAGTATCTGCAGTTCCTCGAAAAAGAAGGTATCTCGCGCCAGGATATTCTCAACAATTATGTGTTCTTCACCGCGGGATCGTGCGGACCTTGCCGGTTCGGCATGTACGAAGCAGAGTATCGCTACGCGCTGAAGAACGCGGGTTTCGACGGCTTCCGTGTGATGCTATTCAAGGACAGCGATGGAATCACCGCAGCGTCAGGCCAGCCCGGCCTGGTGTTTTCCACCGACTTTCGCCTGAACGCCCTCAACGCCATCCAGATGGGCGACATCATCAACGATGTCATCTACCAGATCCGCCCTTACGAAGTGAACAAAGGTGAGACCGACCGTGTGTTTCGCGAAACGGTCGATGCCCTTTGCGAAGATCTGAAGAACCGTCATTCGTTTGAGCTCGACAAGGAGGCGCCGAACTGGTCCAAGCCGATCTTCAAGCGGAGCAAACGGCTGCATGGGATCTGTACCTTGCTCGGAAAAGTCCGCGAGCATCTCTGGGGCAAGGACTATCGCGCTGCCCTGGCGGCGGCCCGTGAGCGGATCGACAGCATTGAGGTCGATCGCACGAAGGTGAAACCGTGCGTGAAAATCACTGGTGAATTCTGGGCACAACTCACCGAGGGCGACGGCAACTATCACATGTTCGAGTTTTTAGAGCGCGAAGGCGCGCAGGTGATGGTCGAGCCCATTGCCACCTGGATTACTTACTTGATCCATCAGGCCAGGACGAACAACAAGGCCAAATGGCCGATCAACCGTCCGTATGCCAACCCGAAATGGTGGGAATTGAAGAAGCATGCCACCAACCGTTGGAAGTTGCGGAAGAAATTGCTGGGTATCGACGTTGGCAACTGGATCTTCACGAGCCTGTATCACCGCATGGGGAAGAATCTGGGTGGGCTGGCGCATCACCTGATTTCCCAGAAAGAACTGGCTGCATTGGCGAATCCTTTCTACAACCAGTTCGCTCGCGGGGGAGAAGGCCATCTCGAAGTGGGAAAGAACATTTATTACACGGTACACAAGCTTTGCCACTTGGTGCTGGCGCTGAAGCCTTTTGGTTGCATGCCATCCTCGCAGTCGGACGGCGTGCAATCGGCTGTGGTCAACAAGTTCAAGGACATGATCTTTCTACCCATCGAGACCTCCGGCGAAGGTGAAATCAACGCGCACAGCCGCGTGCAGATGGCGCTCGGCGAGGCCAAGACGAAGGCAAAAGCCGAGTTTGAGGAGTGCTTAAAGTCAACGGGCAAGAGCATGAATGAAATTCGCGAGTATATTGCCGAGCATCCGGAGTTGAAACGTCCGTTCTACCCGGTGCCGCACCGGGAAGGAATTGCCGGGACGGCTGCGCAATTCATTCTGCATGTGAGCGACAGGATCAACAAAGATACCCGTATGTGGAAACGCTCGCGAGTTCGCGTGCAAACGGCCCCGGCAATGTCTGGCGACTAAGGTGTTCACCTGTATCTGGTCTGGATCTGTTCAACAGACAAGAGGGCTTTGTTTCTATTCAGGAAATGAATCTCTACCTACAGGTTTTCCGCCTTGAACAGAAGGTCGAGTTCTGTTAGAAGAAGTTCTATCAGTTGCTTGGTAGCCACCTCAGCTTGGGGAAAAAAGTTGAGGGTAAGTCGTCCCTCCTAACCGCCCGCTGCGCTGCGGGCACGCGAATCCGAGCGACGCTCCTGCGGCGTTGCTAGTTAGGCCCCGGAACTCGGTCAGTGGAGTTTGCATGCGGTTGCGTGGCAGATCTGAAGTCGGCGGGAGAACTGCTTCCAGGCACTATCCCTTCGCTGCGCCCCGTAGCAATCCCGTACACTCGCGAAACTGTCCTTTCCTTCACAAAATCCAAGACATTCACAAGCTAGACTCCAGCCCCGGAGGAAGATATGGCAACGGATTTCGTCCAGATTGAGAACGACGCTGAGATCAAACAGCGTTTGGAAGCCGAGCGTCTGCGCCTGCGGAAGATTGCCGGACTTGACGTACCGACTCATTTCCAACGTCCGGTCGAGCGGGCATTTACCGCGGAACAGCGGCCCCATACGACGATCCTGTTCGGCGGATTCACCTGGAAACACGAAGACCTGATCCGGGCCGTGTTCCAGGGATGCGGCTACCGCTGCGAGAAACTGCCTGTTCCCGATGTTCCTGCGTTCCAGATCGGCAAAGAGTACGGTAATAACGGTCAATGCAATCCGACCTACTTTACCGTTGGCAATCTGGTGCAGTATCTGCAATTCCTTGAAAAAGAAGGACTGCCTCGCCAGCAGATTCTGGACGACTATGTCTTCTTCACTGCGGGTTCGTGTGGCCCCTGCCGCTTCGGCATGTACGAAGCGGAGTATCGGTACGCCCTGAAAAATGCCGGCTTTGACGGCTTCCGGGTTTTGCTGTTCAAAGACAGCGATGGCATCAAGGCGGCATCCGGAGAGCCTGGGCTGAAGTTCTCCATCGATTTCGGGTTCGGAATGCTCAACGCCATGCATCTCGGTGACGTCATCAACGACCTGATCTATCAGATTCGCCCCTACGAAATGAAAAAGGGAGAAACCGATCGCGTGTTCCGCGAAATGGTCGGCGATTTGTGTGACGACCTAAAGAATCGCAAATCATTCGAGATCGAGAAGAGCGCTCCGGACTGGGCGAAGCCAAAATTCCAGAGCAATAAGATTCTACGCAATACCTTCAACGTCTTCGGCAAGTGGCATGAGCATATGTGGGGCAAGGACTACCTGAATGCCCTGCGTGAGGCACGCGAGACCATGGATTCCATCGAGGTCGATCGGCTGCGTGTGAAACCCCTCGTCAAAATCACAGGTGAGTTCTGGGCGCAGCTTACCGAGGGCGACGGAAATTTCCACATGTTTGACTTCCTGGAGCGTGAGGGAGCGCAGGTTCTGGTTGAGCCAATTGCGACCTGGGTGGCGTATCTCTTGTACCAGGCAAAAGCGCATGCGATAGCAAAATGGCCAGCGAAACGACCGCACAACGACCCGAAGTGGTATGAGGTCAAGAAGCAGTTCGCCAATTATATCGGTCTGCGCAAGAAATTATGGGGTATCGCGGCCGGTGAGCGCATGTGGGGTTTCTTCTATCACCGCACCGCAAGACAGATGGGTGGCCTCACGCATCATCTGGCTCCGCAGGCCGAACTCGCGGAACTGGCGCATCCCTTCTACAACCAGTACGCGCGAGGGGGTGAAGGGCACCTGGAGGTCGGCAAGAACGTCTACTATACCGTGCACAAACTATGCCACATGGTGCTGGCATTGAAGCCATTTGGCTGCATGCCTTCGTCACAGTCGGACGGCGTGCAATCCGCGGTCGTCAACAAGTTCAAGGACATGATCTTCCTGCCGATCGAGACCTCCGGTGAGGGTGAGGTCAATGCGCACAGCCGCGTGCAGATGGCGCTCGGGGAGGCCAAAATGAAGGCCAAGGCTGAGTTCGAGGAGTGCCTCAACGCAACGGGCAAGAGCATGCACGAGATTCGCGAGTACATCGAAGAGCATCCCGAGCTGAAGCGGCCGTTCTATCATGTGCCTCATCGTGAGGGAGTCGCAGGGACGGCTGCCCAGTTCGTATTGCACGTCAGCGACCGGATCAACCGGGACACGCGGTTCTGGAAGCGCTCCCGGGTGCGCGGGAGTACGATCCCGGCCATGTCGGGAGACTGACAACAGATACCGAGGGCGCGGAGGATAGGGTATATTCTGATCTCTGCACCTTCTGCACCGCAGGCTCTTACTGAGGACAAGAAGGGACTTCATGCACGACCACAAAGGTCCGCAACTATTCCAGATCGCTCCCGCCGAGCGTCCGGCTGTGCCCCGCCAGATGAATCATGCGCATAAGCCGCATGACCACAACACCCAGTTTCTGGTGGGCCTAGACGTCGGCTCAACCACGGTGAAGGCCGTGGTCGTTGACGCCGCGACGGACAAGGTTTTGTGGCAGGACTATCAACGCCATGAGACCAAGCAGCCGGAAAAAACTCTGGAATTTCTCAAGCGGATCGAGGCTGAAATCGGCGTAAACCGCCACAACACCCGGATCTTTCTGACCGGTTCGGGTGGGACCGGGATCGCCGATCAGATCGGCGCGAAGTTCGTGCAGGAAGTTACGGCAGTTTCGCTGGCAGTTGAGAAGTTGCACCCCGAGGTCTACTCGGTCATCGAGTTGGGCGGGCAGGACGCGAAGATCATCGTATTCAAGGACGATGAAGAATCCGGTCGCAAGAAGAAGATCCCGTCGATGAACGACAAGTGTGCCGGCGGGACTGGCGCCGTTATCGACAAGATCAACGCCAAGCTGAAGATCCCTACCGAACTGCTAGCCGAACAGGGATATAACGGGATCAAGCTGCACAAAGTGGCGGGCAAATGTGGCGTGTTTGCCGAAACCGACATCAACGGCCTGCAGAAAGTCGGGACACCGCCAGATGAGCTGATGGCTTCTCTTTTTGAAGCGATCATTCTCCAGAACCTGAGCGTATTGACCCGCGGAAACACGTTGCGCCCGCACGTGCTCTTGCTCGGCGGCCCGAACAGTTTTATTCGTGGCATGCGCGAGGCCTGGCAGGCAAACATCCCGCGCATGTGGCAGGAACGCAAGGTTCAGATTCCGGAGGGCGCGAAGCCGGAAGATCTGATCAAGGTTCCGCAAAATGCGCAGTACTTCGCGGCGCTAGGCGCCGTGGAATTTGGCCGCTCGGAAGAGGATTGCGTTGGTTGTTATGTTGGCTTCGATCGCCTGGTCCATTACATCGAGTTTGGCCGGCAAGAGGAAAAGGCAAAATCGGGCGGCAAAGGACTGGTTGAAAAGGCGGAGGATCTGGACATCTTCAAAGACGCCTATCGCCGTAAGAAGTTCACACCTGCGGTTTTTCAGAGTGGCACCACGGTGGGTGGATTCATCGGCATCGACGGCGGATCAACCTCGACCAAGGCAGTTCTGCTCGACGAGAACGGAGACATTCTCTGCAAGTCGTACCAGCTATCGAACGGCAATCCGATTCAAGACACGATCGAGATGTTCGAGAACCTGCGCGGCCAAGTGGAGGCACAGAACGCGAAGCTCGAAGTCCTAGGCGTAGCAACAACCGGATACGCGAAAGACATTCTGAAAGATGTGCTCAACGCCGATGTTGCTCTGGTAGAGACCGTCGCCCACACTGAATCTGCATTGAAGTTCTACGAAGACCCGCACGTGATCGTCGATGTGGGCGGGCAGGATATCAAGATAATCATCCTGCACAACGGCCGCGTGAAAGATTTCAAGCTGAACACGCAATGCTCAGCCGGCAATGGATATTTCCTGCAGTCGACGGCCGAAGGCTTCGGCCTGAGTGTCCAGCAATATGCCGACCTCGCCTTCTCCGCGCAGTCGATGCCTGTCTTCGGCTATGGCTGTGCCGTGTTCATGCAATCGGACATCGTGAATTTCCAGCGCCAGGGTTGGCGGGCAGAGGAAATCCTCGCAGGCCTAGCGGCAGTGCTGCCAAAGAACGTCTTCCTGTATGTCGCCAGCATTCCGAATCTGGCAGCGTTGGGCTCCCGTTTCGTTCTACAAGGCGGAACGCAGAACAACCTCGCCGTGGTGAAGGCCGAGGTCGACTTCATCCGTAACAGCTTCCGCGCCAGTGGCAAGCAGCCCGAAATTATTGTTCATGAACACTGCGGAGAATCGGGAGCTATCGGGGCGGCCCAAGAATCCTTGCGCCTATGGCGTAACGGCCAGCAGACAACGTTCGTTGGCCTCGAGGCTGTGCGCAAGATTCAGTACCGCACCACCCGCAATGAAGATACGCGCTGCCATTTCTGCAAAAACGACTGCCTGCGTACGTTCATCGACATTCGCACCCAGCCGAAGAACGATCTGAGCTTTGTGCCCATCCAGAAGGTCACCAAAGTTCCGCTCATGCACGGCGAGCAGCGTCTGATCATTGCCACGTGCGAAAAGGGGACCGTCGAAGACTTGAATGATATGAAGGAGATCAAGGCGGGGCTCGACTCCATTCGCGCACAGCATCCGAACTTTGTGGACTATGCGGCGAAAGAGGTCTTCCGGCCGGTGAACGCCAAGAGCGTAGCCGATCCTCTGCCAACCCGCGGCTGGGCTGGATGGAAGAATGCGGACAAAGAACGTCGCACGCTGATGGAAGGCCGCTCGAAGATTCGCATCGGCATCCCGCGCGTGTTGAACATCTACACTTACGCTCCGCTTTTCAACGGATACTTCGAGAGCCTGGGCGTGCAGCCGGAAAACATCATATGTTCGGACTACACCAGCTCGGAACTCTATCGCGCAGGAGCAAGCCGGGGCGCTATCGACCCGTGTTTCCCAGCCAAGATCGGGATCTCGCACGTGTACAACCTGATCCAGGAGAAACACCGCAAGAAGCCGCTGGACGCCATATTCTTCCCGATGTATGACGTTCTGCATTCGCCGTTGGCGAAGATCGTCGGCGCAAATGCTTGCCCGACCGTCACGGCAACTCCCGAGACCGTCAAAGCGGCGTTCACGAAGGAGAACGACGTGTTCGCCGAACATAACGTCAAGTACATCGATCCCATTCTCAATTTCTCGGATCGCAAGCTTTTCGCACACCAGATGCTGCAGGCCTTCGAGCCCGTTCTCGGTGTCTCCGCTGAAGAAAACGAGCGAGCTATCGAATCTGGATTCGTTGCGTTGAAAGATTACGAAACAAACATCCGCCGGCGGGCGCGCCAGGTCCTGGATCAACTCGAACGCGAGGATCGAATCGGAATCGTCATGTTGGGACGTCCGTATCATCACGATCCGGGCTTGAATCACGAGATTCTGGACGAATTCCAAAAACTCGGCTATCCGATCTTCTCGCAAAACACGCTGCCTCTCGACGACGATCTGCTCGACCGCCTCTTCGGGGAAGAAGTTCGGGCCGGTGCTATCAGCAGTCCGCTCGAAATCACCGACGTCTGGAAGAATTCCTACTCCTGCAGCACGAACCATAAAGTTTGGGCTGCGAAGTTCACAGCGCGCCACCCGAATCTGGTTGCCCTCGAGATCTCCAGCTTCAAGTGCGGCCACGACGCGCCGATCTACGGCGTGATCGAGGGGATCATCGAGCAATCGGGCACTCCATACTTCTGCTTCAAGGATCTCGACGAAAACAAGCCCTCAGGCTCCATCCGGATCCGCGTGGAGACGATCGACTATTTCCTGCGGCGTTACCGCGAAGAAGTCATTCGCAAGCGGAAAGCCGAGCAGGACATCGAAGCTCAACTCGCGGCCCTGGAAGCTCAGTTGAGAGGTGAGAAGTCGGAGCGGGAATCTGAGCTTACGCCGATGGAACGCCTCGAACCTGAAACACAAGGCATGGCAGCTGACTAGGACCAGTGTTCACACCCACTTCTGAAGCCGCGTCTCCACGTGTATCCTAGTACCGCATGGAGCGCAGCAAACCGAGATTCCGTTCTAGTCACGGCTTTGCGGCCCCGCTGGGATCGCGGCGGCCCGCCCTTCCCTCGTGCGAGGAACGGACATGATACGGGCTAGCGCATTCACGCTCCTGTTACTGCTGACACACGCTGCCCTGCTGATCCTGCTTCCGTTTACGCTGGCCCGCTTTCTCGTCGGTTTCGGACTGTACACCATCGGAACTCTGACAGCGCTTTATCTGCTGTTCCATCCGCGCAATCAATGGCTGGTCAAGAATCGCTCCCGCGTGGAGTGCGACGGCAGACGTTGTGTTTCACTGACTTTCGACGATGGCCCGACGATGCTGCGCACTCCCGAACTGCTCGAGATACTCCGGGCGTCGAATGTTCAGGCAACATTCTTCGTCATCGGAAAGCAGGCCGAACAGCATCCTGAGTTGCTGGAACGCGCGGTTGCAGAAGGTCATCTGATTGCCAATCACACTTACTCTCACCCGCTGCATTTTTGTTTTCTGTCGCCTGCGCAGTTGCGGCGGGAGATTCAGAAGGGCCAAGAGGCGATCGAGAAGATTTGCGGTTTCAGGCCCCGGTACTTTCGCTCTCCAGTCGGCCTGCGCCATCCGCTCCTTAACCTGTATTTGAAGCGGGCCAGCCTCGAATACATCTCATGGCGAATTCGGTCGTTTGATACGCTTTCGAAGCGACCGGAGGCTGTCCTGAAACGAATCACAGACCACGTAACTCCCGGCGATATCGTCCTGCTGCATGACAACACTGCTGCAGCGGTTACCTTGGAGATTCTCCCAAAACTTATCTACGAATTGAGAGCGCGTGGCTTCGAGTTCGTGCCTGTCGGCTGCGACCAACCTGCGCCTGTTGCGGCTTAGCAACACAATGAGAGTTTGCGCCCTGATTCCCGCGTTCAACGAAGCGGCCCACATCGAGGATGTGGTCCGTGGTGCGGGCAAGTCTGTCGAGTGCGTCGTGGTTATCGACGACGGCTCTGTCGATGGCACAGGCAAGATTGCCCGAACCGCCGGAGCAACTTGCCTGCGCTCCGAAGTGCGCTCGGGCAAGGCTTCGGCATTGCGCATGGGAATTGACTTCGCCCGCGAGCGGGAGTTTACCCATGTATTGTTTTGCGACGGCGACGGCCAGCATGCCACCGACGATATTCCAGCGTTGATTCGTGCCGCCGAAGCCGGCGCCGACATGGTCATCGGCACTCGCTCCTTTGACCGCGGCAGAATGCCGCGGGCTCGCTACTATTCGAACACGATTGGCAGCAAAGTAGCATCCTGGCTGGTCGGACAAGAAATCAAAGACAGCCAGTGCGGATTCCGGTTGGTTCGGTTGGACAAGCTTCGGAATATGACGCTGAGGGGAAGAAAGTACGAACTGGAAATGGAGATTCTGATCAAGATTTCCCTCGCCGGATGCTCCATTGTGCACATACCCGTCCGCACAGTTTACGATGATGGACAGGCGCGCTCGAAAATGAAGCCGGTGCGTGACACAGTGCGAATCTGCTTCTGGTCGCTGGCATTCCGTTTTCTGGGCGTCTGAGACTTCCGTGATCAAAATCCTCCTAACTATCGGAATATTCATCCCCGCGCTTGCTTTTGGCCAAGACGACGCGTTGTTGCAGCGCATCTGGGATGGCGTTCAGGCCGCTCAGAATAAGTACACTTCCTCTTGCGGCACTCTGAGCGAGACGAGGACATCAGCCTTGCTTGCCAAGCCGCTTGTGTTTCACGGAAAATTCTGCGCCGAAGGCATGATGCGTTTTTCGATGGAATATGCTGGGACTGATCCGATTCGGCTCCGCTACAACGATGGATACCTCAATGTGACCACGTCTCTCGACGGCAAGGCCCACACCGAGGTCATGCAGGTCGGAGAGCAGGTTCACAGGACGCAAGCGTTTTTCAGCCGCGCCAATTCCATTCAAAATTTGAAAAAGAATTTTTCCATCACCGTGAACGAGGACGACAAGCGTTATCAGATGAAGCTCGTTCCCCGCACCGGCCGTTTCGCGAGCCGCCTGAACTATGTTGTTGTCAAACTTCTCAAGGGTACGTTCCTGTTAAGCTCTCTTGAAGTCGATGGCAAAAGCGGCGTGCACAGTGAGTTCGATATCCGGGTCACGCAATTGAACCCTAAGATCGACGATGCCATGTTCGAAGTGTACAAACCACAGTGATGAACCGAAACCAGATCGAACGCTTGATCCCGCACCGTACTCCGTTTCTATGGATCGACCAGATCGCTGAACTGGAGCCGGGTTCGCGCTGTGTCGCGATCAAGTATGTCGATCCCTCCGAGCCATTCTTTGCCGGACACTTTCCGGGCCAGCCTGTCCTTCCGGGAGTCTTTCTTATCGAAGCTGTCGCTCAGACATCCGGTGTCATGATGGGTGGGGGCGTGACACGATCGGATAAAATTCCCAAGCTTGCGGCCGTGAACCGCTTCAAATTCCTCAAAGTGGTGGAACCGGGCTCCGAGCTCCGCATTGAAACTCGAAAACTGACCGAAGCTGGCGCGATGGCGTGTGTTGAAGGTATCGTCCGGGTTGGCGACGAGATCGTAGCCAAGGGAGAGTTGACAGTCGTTTCTGTCGAAGACCGCAATGCCGAGCCTGAACCCTAAGCGCCTCCTCCAACCTCTGCGGCAATTTGCAGCCACTTTGTTCACGGAGCGCCTGGACCCCAGGCACGCCGCGGCCGCAATTTTCCTTGGAATCTTCATCGGCGTCGCCCCGATTTACGGCTTCCAGACGGTGGCAGTCATTGCCCTGGCGGCGCTGTTCCGGCTGAACAAGCCACTCGCGATCGGGGCAACTTTTGTGAACAACCCGATTCTGCAGCCACTGTTGATCGTGGGTGGCCTCGAATTCGGCTATTTTCTGAAGAGTGGAAAGTTTCTGAGAATTTCAAGACCCCACTCGGTAGCCGACCTCAAGTCGCAACTCGGAACCTTTGTGATCGGGAGTATCGCTCTTGGCATCGTTCTTGGCGCACTCGGAGCTGCCCTCACGTTCGTGATCTTAAAGTGGCGTCAGTCTGATCAGTCACCGCGAGCCAAGCGCGCCAGATTCGTCAACGCACTCTTCTCCGGCGTCTCCAACTTTGATCGCGGTTTCGTACGCTGGAAGATGCGCTTAGACCGGATCTTCGACTTCCTTGCGGCAGAGGAACTCGGTTCCGGGCCGGTCGTCGATCTCGGTTGCGGATACGGCATCTCCCTGGGATTCGCGGCGTTCCATAATCCCGAACGACGTTTGCTCGGATGCGATCTGGATGCACATCGCATTACCGCCGCGCGCGAGGCTTTGGCCGGTATGAACACCGAGCTCGCGGTGTGCGACGTACGCCAATTCGAATTCCCTCAGGCTAACCTGATTTTCATTTTCGACGTGCTGCAGTATCTAACCGGGCCCGAACAATTGGCACTGTTGCAGCGTTGCGCTTCTGCCCTTGCGCCGGGCGGTAAACTAATTTTTCGCATTCCCGATCGCGGATCGAAAACCACCTCGCGACTCAGCGTTGCATTCGATCGGCTGATCTTCTTTCTCGGGAAGAACTCGGCGGGACCTGTGGTGCTGTCGGCAGATGAGTATCAAGGAGCATTCGGTGGGGCAGGTCTACAAATCAATCATCGGCGACTCCGCAATCGGCTTCCGATCGCTCACCGCGTTTTTGTGGTCGAAAAACCAGAGGCGGCCTAGGCCATGACGGCGCGCCTGCTGCGGTTCGTCAGTTGGCTGGTGATCAGGCATACGTGGCTCGTCGCTGCTGCAATCGTTATCCTGACGGGCCTTCTCTACTGGAACACTCGGCATCTGCGGCTGGGCACAGACCTCACCGATCTGTTTGGCGACCGTGATCCACAATGGCGAACGATCAACGAGTTCAGCCAGAAGCTCGGATACGGCAACCAGCTCTTTGCAATCGTTGAGGCCCCTTCCGTCACTGAAGACACGCCCGAGCAGATGGAGGCGATGGCAGATCGCCTCGTCGCTGACATGAACCAAAGTGGCTTGTTTGCGGTCGCGCGTTGCAGCCTCAGCGACGACGAATTGATGGGCATGTTGCGCCTGTTCGCGTGGAATTTTCCGGCATACGCGCAGCCGGAACAATGGGACGAAATCAAGCGACGGCTGGACGACCAGCAGATTCGGCAAACTGTTCGACAGGCCAGCACCGGTCTTGTCACTCCGTTCTCCACGTTCGGCACGAACTACTTCCTGTCTGATCCTCTCGGAATGACGCAAGTCGTAGCGAAGAATTCCGGGCTCACTGAGTACGCCAGCTTCGACATGGCGTGGGGAAGCGGCAATCATTTCTTCAGCAAAGACCACAAGGCCCTGCTGATCATCGCCGAACCTCGGTCGCCAGCGGCTGACTATCAGTTTGCGTTGCAAATTCTGCGATGGACGCGCGAAGATATCGGCAAGCTCAGCAACTCAGATGATTTCAAAAGCTCGCCGCTCACGGTGACCCTTGCTGGTCCTTACGTCTACACCGAGCAGGACCGTAAGTTCATCCAGTCGAACATACGTCTGGTCTCGGTGGTCTCGATCGTCGCCAATCTGGTCCTGTGCCTTCTCATCTATCCCCGTGTTCCATTGCTCATCCTGTCTCTATTGCCGACCAGCCTCGGGATTCTCTGGACCACCGGAATCGCCAGCACCTATCCCGGCGAAATCAATCTGATCAGCCTGTCGTTCATCCCGATCATCACCGGGCTAGGCGATGATCAAGTCGTGCACTTCTTCAACCGCGTGCCGCAAGAGTGGGCCCGGACCGGAACGCTCGACGCGGCAATGCAGAACACGTACGAAACCACCGGCCATAGCATTCTGTTCTGCATCCTGACGATGGCTACGGCTACGGCGGCGTTGGCGACCTCTAGCTTTAAAGCCTTATCCGAATTTGGATTTGTGCTGACCGTCGGCCTCCTGATGCTTCTGGTGCATACGCTTTTCACGGTTCCGACGCTGATGCGCGCCTGGTGGAAGATTGCCAAGCCAAAAGCTCCCGAGAATGTGACTTTTCGGTTCCTGCCGACGGTGGCCCGGGCCAGCGTCGACTTTGTGGGCCGCCGCTCGCGATTCGTTTTTATTCTCTCCGCCGCGATGTTTCTGCTCGCAGTGGCTGCTCTTCCTTTCGTGAAGATGAACCGGAAGGTGGAGATCACGCGCGGCGAAAACAATCCCGCCATCGCGGGACAGAAACGACTCGGAGAGAAATTCGGAATCGAAGGCAGTCCGGAGATTTTCGTGATCAAAGGCCGCGAAGAGGAGGTGCTGGAGCGGACCGAGAAATTGACCGACGCACTTGGAGCGTTGAGTCAACAGGGCATCGTCAAATCGGTTTTCTCGCCATCGAGCATCGTGCCTTCGCTCCAAACCCAGGCTCAGCGTGCCCAGGAGTTGAAGAAAATCAATCTCGGCCACGCTACGGACGTTCTCGAGAATGCGCTAAAGGCCAACGGATTCCGCATCGCTCCATTTCAGGCTGCCATCGATCGATTGAGGGAACTGGCTCGACAAGGACCACAACCTCTGACGCTAGAGCGGGCAGATCAATTCCTGCCCCGCGGACTTCTCGACAACAGCATTCGGAAGACCGGCGAGAACGAGTATCTGGCGGCCATCGCTTTTTACCCCAGGGACCCCGACGCAACCGATGTGATTCCCGATTCAACGCTGCATGCGTGGCAACAGAAGTTTGGCGATTTTGCGCAATTCTCCTTCAACAAAGTCAACCGTGACCTGCAGGCCCAGATTCTTCACGACAGCCGCCGCGCCATGTTACTCACGACCGGCGGAATCACGTTGATTGTCTTTCTCATCTTCCGCAGCGTGCGAATCACGTTACTGGTGTTGTCGCCGATCGTGTTTGCGATTGTCGTGACTTTTGGTGTCTTAGTCCTTTTCGGACATCAATTCAGCTTCATGGCCATAACGGCACTCCCCCTCATCGTCGGGATCGGAATCGACAATGGCATTCACCTTGTACAGCGCTATTTGCAGAATGAGGTGTCGATTGTTGATATCGCGAAGGCATCGGGGCCAGCACTCATTCAATCGAGCTTGACCACGCTGATCGGTTTCGGCGCTTTGCTGGTCTCCAGTTTTCAGCCGCTCGCCGAAATGGGCCTAGTTACAAGTATCGGCGTAGCTCTGGCGCTAGGCGCTGCACTCTGGATGGTGCCCGCCATCATTCTCGTGTTCGGACCACGGCGTGGGGAACCAGCCAAATCCGACGTCTCCACCGGGCGCTAGCGAAATACGCTTTCCTTTCGCCCTATAGCGTCGCAGATTCCCTCGATACATCACCATTCCGAAAGTTGCCATCATAAGAACGGGGCGTGTACATTGAACCCAGCCTTGCTTCCCAGCGACCTGCCACTCAGCGGCGGTTCTCCGGATCCTCTCGGAGAGCGGGGCGTCGATATTGAGGTGTCTTGTTGAAATGAAAATCTCGGGCGTTCTTGTGTGTACTCTCGCCTTCGGGCTTCTCCCCTCTCCTCTGATGAACGCCTCTACGGTGCCCAAGTTCGGATACGCAATCCCCATGAGCGCGGACCCGAGCCAACTAACGAAGGCTGCGGAGCTCTGCGGTACTAAAGATAACGTCGTGCTTCTTCCAGCTTTGCGGCTGAACCTGGGTGGGAGTGACGCCGGCAATCCCGACGTCCAAGCCAGAATTCTGAACGCCCTCGCTAGCGATGCCGAAGTGTACCTTCGCATCCAAGTCAGTTCGGCCGGCCTAACCGGGCAGGAGACGGAGAAGATTCTCACCGACCGCGTCGCGCAACTGCTCAAGCAGTTGCCTCTGACGAACAGCAAAGTACACGGATTACTCGTCGAGGTCGAAGAGCCTCTGACCTCGCCCGAACTCTCTTCGTTTGTTCTCGTGAACGTCGCGGTGCAGGCGAAAGGGAGCAGGCCTGACTTGCAACTCGGCTTCAGCTTCCCTGCAGGCTTTATTGCGAAACAGGGTGATCTGATCAAGCGGCTGGCTTTTTACTCCGACTGGCTGGGCACGACATTTGGCCCGACGTGGCAGAACGACGCCGCATGGATTGCAAACTCAGCATTGAACAAGCCGGTCGTTTTGAAGCTAGAGATCAACTCGCCGCAGATCTCGTCGCAGGCCGGCGCAGCTTATCTGAATGCTGTGTTGTCGGCCACCGGCGGCGCCGTAAGTCTGATCTGGGCAGACTCACCGGAGGTTGATGCGCTAAACCGTGTCTGTACCGCTCACAATTCCTTTTCACAACTCATCACCAGCGATTTCAATCCGACGCCTTCGAATGCCGTGCGCTTCAAGGTGCATGTCGAGGCGGCCGCAAAAGCTGATCAGTGGTTCTCAGACAGCCACTCCTCCGATCTGGGAGTCGTCGTCCCGGTAAATGCAGCAAGCGGCACTCCAAGAAACGTCACTCTTACTGGGCCTCCGGGACAATTTGACATCCAGTGGTACGACCCAGTGACGGGCAACAAGCTCAAGGCCGGCGATCTGACGTCGGACGCCCAGGGCATCAAGCAGACTTGCGCCTGCGAATCGGAATACGCCCTGGTTTTCATTCATGCACTGGGCAACGCACAGCAAAAGGAGTTCTCGACCGTCAACGTAACGGCGCAGGCCAACTTGACCGTCGAAGAAATCATCGCCCGCTGGCAGCAATACCGTGAATCGCAGCGCCAGAAGCTGGATCACTACATCGCTTCCTGTTTCATGACGCTGCATTTCGACAGCACCGCGGTTACTCCGGGTTTCGATATTTCCATACCAATGAAACAATTCTCCGATAGCCGGACGGGCCTCATCGAATGGGATCAGACGGGTTTCTATATCGACGGCGTGAAGCTGAAAACGAAACGAGAGTTTCCGCTGCCGCAGCTAGAGCCGGAAAAAGTTGTTACACAGCCACTTGAATTGAAGCTGAATGACAAGTATTCGTACAAACTTCTCGGCACCGATCAGGTAAATGGAGTTTACACATTCGTCGTCGGCGTCGAGCCCAAGGAACAGACCGAGGCGCTCTACAGCGGCAAGATCTGGATCGACGGCACCACGTTCCGGCAAGTCAAAATGTATCTGACCCAGCGCGGCGCAAAGAGCAACATGGTGGCCAACGCAGAAACACAGACATATGAACTCGTCTCCGACGGCAAGGGGAATCAGTTCAATCTGTTGACGTCGATCTATGCGCAGCAGACGCTGAATGCGGCCGACAGGAATTTCGTACTCGAGAAGACTTACAAATTCTCTGAGTATTCCATCAACACTCCCGACTTCGCTGCCGCAGTTGCGGCGGCCCGGGCCTCCAACGACCCTATGTTTCGGGAAGCAGCCGACGGCCTACACAGCCTGAAGAAGGTCGGCAATCAGCGGGTTGAGCAAACAAACAACAAGAAAAAAGTTGCCTCGATCGTCGCCGGAACGTTTTACGAAGGAACCTACAACTTTCCTATTCCATTGGCGGGGTTCAGTCTCGTCGATTTTGACTGGAGGCATACGGGTTCACAACTCTCGATTTTTTTCGCTGGCCCAGTTCTTGCTGCGGATCTTTCCCATCAGTACGGACGTAAATTTCGTCTCGGGTTCGATATTGCCGCGTCCGGGCTGCCTGGCCAGAACCGGGTTTTCTGCGGGAGCACAACCACCTGTCCGTCTGTGGGCAATGCTGAAGTCAATGCGCAGGAATTCTGGAATTGGCAGGAGACAGCCGGGCTGCGCGCCACCTGGCAAGCCACACCTGCGCTTGGCATCACCTTTTCTTCGTACGTCATGTACAACTACTATCGCGCTACCAGCGATACCGACAAGGCCTTCATCCTGCCGCAGAATGGCGTGACGCTGCTTCCAAGCGTTGAAGTGAAATACGCCCGCCACGGATATTCTCTTTCTCTGGAAGCTGAAGAAGGGTGGCGGCCAAGCTGGAAGGCTTTCGGATACCCCGGGAATACGCTAATGAATCCGGGAATTCCGTCGAATCTGACTCCGGCGCTTCCTCACTACACGCGCTACTACGGCGATTTCGACAAGAACTTCTACATCGGCAAGTTCACACGCGGCGGTGTTGATCTCTCCTACTACGGCGGGAATCAACTCGACCGCCTCTCGCGTTACTGGCCGTCACTGTTCTCACAGCCGAATATTCACGGAATTCCCGGCGGCACCGATTCCTTCGACGCAGTCGCTCTGACTCGCGGATACTACGGATTCAATGTGGCGGAGTTCGTCAAGTTCGAAGGTTCCTACAACTATGCTCGCGCCCGGAATGAAGCCGAATCTCTGAGCTTCAAGAAGTTCGACGGCGTGGAATTCGACGCCAGCACCGGCGGCCCTTGGGGCACCTACATTCAGTCCTCAGTGATGTATGCCCTGGACGGCAACATTCCGCGGTACAACTCGCGTTGGAGCGGCGTCATTATGATCTTCAAGCCGCTTCACTGATTCTCGATGAACCGCGTCGCATGACCGAACCCGCCAAAACCATGAAGAATGTGCTTGTCACCGGCGCGTCTGGGGCGATCGGCGCGGCCATCGCGTCCGGGTTCGGAGCGGCGGGCTATCGGGTAATCGCCCATTACCGGGAGAACGAGCAGGCCGCATCGCAGTGCGTGGCGAGCATCATTGCCAGCGGGGGCGAAGCCATCGCGATGCCTGCCGACATTTCGCGTCGCGACGACACTGAGAAGCTGTTCAACACCATCGAAGAGCGGTTCGGATTTCTTAGTTGCGTCGTGAACAATGCCGGCATCAATCGGGACGGAGTCCTCATGCTGATGTCCGACGAGCAGTGGGACGAAGTTCTAAACACCAACCTCCGTGGAACTTACTTGTGCTCGCAGCTCGCGCTCCGCGGCATGATGCACCTCGGCGGCGGATCGATTGTGAACACCGTCTCTCCTAGCGGCATCCGCGGCCAGGCTGGCCAGTGCAACTATGCAGCTTCGAAAGCCGCCATGATCGGCCTAACCAAATCGCTTGCCCGCGAAATGGGCCGGTATAACATACGAGTCAACGCCGTCTGCCCGGGTGTCATTCCGTCTCCCATGTCGCAACACTACATCGACAAAGAGGGCAAACGCCTGCTGGCCGACATCCCGCTGGGCCGGTTCGGCAAGCCGGAAGAGGTGGCTCCGCTCGTAGTGTTCCTTGCCTCTGATGCGGCAAGTTATATCACCGGTCAGGTGATCGCAGCGGACGGCGGATTGATGTAAACTCTCAGTCCGGACATGCGCGCCGCAGATTGCTGGACAATTCAAAACGGCGAGATCAAGCCTTGCACGGCCCCTTCGGGCCGATTCCGCTCACTCGTGTCGATGCATACGCACTCCAACCACTCCGTCGAGAAGATGCGGCCGCTCGATAGCGTCATGGCGCTGTGGTTCATGGCTCCGCTGCGCGCCATCGTTCGCAGAGCGTTCGGACTGAACGGCGTCGCCGATCTCAAATATGCCGACCTGTGGTACAACCCGCCTTACAGTCCGGAAGAAGTTCTGCGCATGGAGACCGAGTCTGCCCGTACGCTTGGGTTCGACTACGTTCAACTCGCGATCACGGACCACGACGAGATTTCGGGCGCGGTAGAGCTGCGGCAGCGCTGTCCCGCTCATGCACACCGCATCGCGCTCAGCGAGGAGCTCTCGGTCCGGTATGAAGAGCACCTCTTTCACATCGGGATCAGCGGTCTTCGCGAAGACAACGTGGTTCAGACTCACTCGGCGATCCAGCAGGCTCAGCGCGAAGGGCGGTTGGATGATATGTTCGACATCCTCAAGGCCGCGCAATGCCTGGTCGTTCTGAATCACCCGCTGATTCCATGGTCAAAAGGTGACGCTCGCACATGCGCCCTGAGCCTCTTAAAGCGCTATGGTTCTGTCATCGACGCTGTTGAGTTCAACGCCATGCGTGGTCAGAAGGAAAATGCCTCGGTCCTTGAACTGGCTCGTCACGTCAACAAGCCCGTAATCGGCGGCGGGGATAGTCATCTGCTACTCGCAAGCGCCGTGGTCTGCGGCTCGGGCACCGACAATTACGCTGATTTTGTTCGAGAGGTAAAGAGCGGCCACGCTGTTCCTGTCATCAAGAGCGACTACTTCGCTCCTATGAAGTGGAAGCTCTTTCTGCGGACGCTTCATTTCATGGCTCACTATCGCCAGATTTGCCATTTCCGCGGCGAACCCGTCGCCGCCATGCTGGAAGACAAACCGGTCCTGCTCGATCCCATCGGAAAACTGTCGCGCGGATTCCTCAACCTCACCTTTGCCCTCGGGCTGGCGCGGTAAACTGCCCCCGGAACTGTGCTATATTGCGGCAGGGGGAGTAGGGAGCAAACGTAGTGGACGGGATCAAGCAACAGCTAAAGGCGATCATTATCAAGAGCTTGCGGCTTACAGACCAGGATGTCGCCGGCCTGCGCGACGATCAGCCGCTTATGGGCGGCGATCTCGAAATCGATTCGATCGACACCATGCAACTCATCCTTGAAATCGAAAGGCACTTCGGAATCAAACTGGTCGCCGGCAAGTTCGATCCTGCCGTCTGGAAAGACGTGAATTCTCTGGCCGCGGCGATCGAAGAAAAGCTGAAATTGAAGGAGCCGAAGCCCGTGTAGTACGGTTTTGGGTGGGATGCAATCCCGTTTTGCCGACCACACTTCTTCCCCAAGGTTTGACTAGATAAGGTTTGACGAAACGTCGCCTAAGTCACGGCCCGTCGCACCTCAGGTGAGTTTCGGATCCGCAGGTCGCGGGTTTCCCATCCGAACGCCCGACCTGGCATGACGATCGGTCGCTCACAGAGCCTCCAGTTTACGGACCCTCAATGACCCGCTGGTACCAACACGGCTACCACACACCGCTCTCGCATCGTCTGGTTTTCGGAATCATTCCGTGGGTGCCCAAGTTCGTGCAGCCGCTCATTGCGGTCGTCACCGCGTTCATTTTTTTCTGCCTCCTTGGGAACGAACGACGGGCGTTGGTCAACAATCTCAGAAGAATCCGTGGAGGCAGCAATCTGGCTCTGCTCTGGAAGGCCTACTGGGTGTTTTATTCCTTCTGCGATTTCATGGTGGCGTATTGCTATGTCCCTCATGCGAGCCACGACGAATTGCTCTCCATGCTGGCATTTCCTCACAATGCGCGAGAGACCATTGATGGTTGCCTAGCCGAAGACAACGGTGTCATTGTTTGGACCGCCCATCTCGGTAACTGGGAATTTGCCTCGCGCTTGCTTGAATTGCACGGACAACCCGTCAACGTGGCCCGTGTCGTCGAGCAAGGAAACCCCTCCGAGGCGTTGCTTCGCGACCTCATGACCAACGAGCGGCTGCGGGTCGTGCAGCTCAATGACAACCCGATGGCATCTCTAAAGCTCCTGCATTGCCTACGCTCGAACGAGATCGTGGCGATCCAAGGCGATCGCGTATATCAGCCGTATGCCGAAAAGGTCAGATTTTTCGGTGACTCGACGTCGTTTCCCCTCGGTCCATTCCTTCTGTCGTACGTTTCCGGCGCGCCGATCCTTCCTGGATTCGTCGTACGCCACGGCTGGCTCCGCTATCGTCTCATTACCGGCCAACCGATTCGGCTGGCTCACACCGACAACCGGGAACAAGATCTGCGCGCGGGCCTGGAGCTGGCCGCCAAGTTTCTCGAAGACGCGCTGCGAGCCTATCCCGATCAGTGGATGAATTTTTACGAATTCTGGAGGGATGACATCACCCAGCCGACCACAGCGACCCAGGACATAGTTGCTCATGGGTGAGAATTCGGTAGCCATCACTGGAATCGGCGTGATGAGTCCATTCGGCCCCGGATTCACTTCGCTTTCCTCAGGCCTGCTTGAATGTCGCAGTTGCCTCCGGCCGCTCACGATCTTCGATTCTGGACTTGAGGTTAGCCCGACTGTAGCCGAAATCAGGGATCTGCCCGCACTCGAAGAGAAATCCGGCTTTCGACTCTCACGCACCGATCGCCTTGCTGTCTTGGCCGCGTTGGAAGCCGCGAGGAGCGCAGACAAGAGCGCTGATTTTCATGAGAGCGGAGCATTGATCGCCACGACCGTGGCTGGCCTGACCGGCATCAACCCGGCAATCGTTGCGAACCCGGCGCACTTCTACCACGAAGGAGGCTTCGCGCAAGTCACGGCCTACCCGGCCTATCACCCTGCGGATG
>Ga0335078_10002667_pt1 | contig 26938 bp, 30 predicted proteins | sample Lox_Sample_32_FD_206711 | JGI IMG/M metagenome (GOLD analysis project Ga0335078, IMG submission 206711) | Soil microbial communities from Loxahatchee National Wildlife Refuge, Florida, United States - Lox_Sample_3.2 | ecosystem: Environmental > Terrestrial > Soil > Wetlands | place: USA... | reverse complement strand
CGACCTGCCCTATGTCCAGGCCCAGGTCGGCCACGATGATCCGAGCGTCACCCTCTCGATCTATGCGCAGGTCATGCGCAGGGCCGATCGGGAGCAGCTCAAGGCCGAGATCCGCGAGCTCCTCGGCGTGGGCTCAGAGGCGCGAGCGACCGATCACCACGCGGTCCGGTAGACCGGATCGGCGCGGCCATCAAGTCGTTTCCGACCGCCGATTTGTCCGCGATTGTCCGCGACGTCGACAGATGGGCGCCAGGCGACGCAGCGCGACGCCGCTGAACATACCCATTTGCAGGATAATCGTGAGTACCCCCAGCCGGATTCGAACCGGCGATCTCCTGCGTGAAAGGCAGGCGTCCTAACCGCTAGACCATGGGGGCGGACTAGGTCCATTGTATGGGCCCCGCCCCGCCCCGCTCGGCCGGCTGAGGGCATCGGAGCCGCACTCGCCGTCCGCGACCGGCGGACTCGCGCCCGGCCGCGGAGCGGCTCAGCCGGCGCGGCCGCGGACCAGGCGTCGAGGCCGACCGCGAGGATCATCAAAAACTTCGAGCGTGATCTGCTCGCAGAGGGGATCGAGTCCCAGCAGGTCGTAGCCGTTGCCGATCAGGGTGATCAAGAGGACGCCCACGGCCGTCCGCCATAGGGCGCCTTCGCCACCGAGGATGCTGGTGCCGGCGACAACGATGCCGGCGAGTACGGTGAAGGTGAGCGAGGTGTTGTCCATCGACTGGGCGCTCAGGACTCGAGATGAGTCGGTCACGCCGGCGAGTCCGGCCGCGCCGCCGCTCAGCATGAAGCTGATGACGCGGACGGTGTTGACGCGCACGCCGGCGGTTCTCGCCGCCTCGGGGTTGCCGCCGGCCGCGTACGTGTAACGGCCGACCGTCGTTCGCGCGAGGAACAGCCCGAGCGCGATCACCGCAAGGAGCACGAACCAGATTGAAGTCACCACGGTGAAGATGGGGCGCGCGCGAGGTCGCCCAACGCGGGATGTGCGAACACATCGGTCAGGTTGCCATGGGTGACTCAGGCGCCTCGAGTTCGCCCGCATGAGGGCGAATCCCGTGTTGCGGTGAGTCTCATCGGCTCGCCCGGTGTGACATGCGGCCTCCGCCCGCTTCGGGGGCGCGGGGTGGCCGGGCCCGTGGCTCGCAGTGACCGTCGACACACGCCTCACCGTCGGGTCCGACCGCGATCCAGCCGCGTCGCGCCAGCAGGCCGTAGATCCTGCAGCCGACGCACAGCCCGAGCGCCGACTCGAGCCACATCAGGGTCAGGCAGATGAGGCAGATCGACCGCGGCAGGTAGCCGCGGATGCCGCTGTTGGTGATCACCGTCATCGCAAACGCCATCGCCAGGCCGAGCGTCCAGGCGAAACGCTTGGGCAGCTCGGAGACCAACTCCGGCGCGCGACCAAACGTCATCGCGCGCGCTATCACGCCGAACGGGCTGTAGCGCAGGCCGGCCGTGACTCGCGTCAGGAACTCGACGAAGAACAGGCCGGCGACGACCTGCAGCGGCACGTACTGCTGGTCGAAGTAGGCGTAACTGAACGCGACAGCACCGGTCACCATCGTCAGCCCGGCAGCCGCGCGCGCCTCGTTCTCGTTGACCATGTCAGCTCCCTCCTCGTGCTTTCGGCAGTTGCCTGAGCGCTTCGCCGGGCAGCGGGAACCAGCGGATGCGCTCGAAGTCGTCGCTCACCACCGGGTCGTCGAGCGGACCCGCCAGCGGATGCGCCTGGGCGGCGTCGACGATCGCTCGCGCCGCCTCGAGTTGATCGGCCAAGACGCTGTCGGGAGCGGTGGGCAGCGGCGGGAGAGTGGCGGTGAGCGCGTCGTGGAAGCCGGTCGGCCGGTCGGGCACCCACGCGCGGTGACGCCAGAGGCCGGTGGCGGAGTCGAAGCGATACAGCGGCAGCAGCTTCCATCCGTGGTCGGCGATGAGCTCAACCGCGTCGATGACGTAGGTGAACGCCGGCTCGCTGATGAAGTAGTTGAAGCTGAGCCGGGTGAACGAGAGCAAGGCGCCCATCTGGCCCTTGACCGCCTGTGCACTCATCCGCTCGGACCAGCGATCGTCGATCCCGTACAGGCGGTGGATGTACGGGCCGGCGCAGAAGCAGCCGCTCCGTGCCTGGATGCCGAACAGGTCGCTGAGCAGCGCGGCGACGAAGTTCGCGTGCAGCAGGCGGCCGCGGTGGCGCACGCCGAACGAGATCGTCGCAAGGCGTTCGAGCTCGGTGCTGCCCAGGATCGCGATCCGCGGATTGGCGCCCCACGAGGCCAGTGCGCGACGGGCGAGATCGCGCTCGCGACGGTGGATCTCGTCGGCGCCGACCTCCTCCTTGAGCGCGAACACGAGCCCGGCGCGGACCGACTCCACGATCCCCGGCGTGCCGCCCTCCTCGCGGATCGCCGGGTCGGGGTGGTAGGCGTGCCCGGACGGGCTGACGAACAGAATCGTGCCGCCACCGGCCACGGACGGCGTCCGGTTCGCAAGCAGCGAGCGCTTGACGACGAGCACGCCCGGGGTTCCCGGGCCGCCGACGAACTTGTGTGGCGAGAGGAACACCGCGTCCTTGTACGCGAGGTGGCCGTCGGGGATGGGCGGCGCCGCGTTCATGTCGATCGGCAGATACGGCCCCGCCGCCGCGTAGTCCCAGCACGCGAGCGCGCCGTGGCGATGGAGCGCGATCGCGATCCCGTCGACGTCGGTGACGATGCCGGTGACGTTCGAGGCCGCGGAGAAGCTGCCGATCTTGAACGCGTGGTCGGCATGGCGTCGCAGCTCGTACTCGAGATGATCGAGGTCGATGGCGCCGGCGCGGTCCTGGCGGATCGTCACGAGCTCCGCGCTCGACTCTCGCCACGGCAGCTCGTTCGAGTGGTGCTCGTAAGGTCCGATGAACGCGACCGGCCGGTCCCGCGGATCCCACGCCAGCAGGCGGATGAGCTTGTCGATCGCGCCGGTCGCTCCAGTGCCGCAGAAGATCACGACGTCGTCCTCGCCAGCGTTCACCGCCCGTTGGATCACGCGGCGGGCTTCCTCGCGTAGCGCGGTCGTGCGCCGCCCGGTCGCCGACGCCTCCGTATGGGTGTTGCCGTACATCGGCAGCACCTGGTCGCGGATGAAGTCCTCGATGAACGACAGCGAGCGCCCCGAGGCGGTGCCGTCCGCGTAGACGATCCGGCGCGGCCCGAACGGCCCGTCGAGCACCGCGTCGTCGCCGATCACCGAGTCGCGGATCCGGTCGATCAGCTGCTGCTCACGTGAGCGCCGAGACGCGGACAACCGGGGCGCGCCGAAGTCATGAACGCGTGCAGCCTGCGTGGCGAGGTTCGGTGTCACGACGATCACGTCCGCTTCGCGGTTGGCGTCCGCTAGTACGTCGCGGACAGGACGAGCGGATTCGACCGGACGTGCGACGGCGTGTCCGCAAGCGGCACGAACCGTCGTAGCTTCGCCGGCCCCGGATCGCGCTCCAGCCGCTCCGCCACCGTCACCTCGACGTCCGGTCGCGGCAGGCCGACACCGGCAAGCGCCGTGGCGATCTCGCCGCCGAGCCGCTCGAGATCCACGGGCGCGCCGCACCGCAAGGCGATCCGCGCGCCGCGCCGGGTCTGGCGTACCTGATACTCGACGACCCCCGCGTGGCGGGTGAGCGCCGAGCGGAACACGTGCGGATGGACGCGCCGCCCGTCGTACACGAACACGTCGTCGAGCCGGCCCTGGATGTCGGCGACGCAGCGGTGAGCCGACCCGCACGGGCACGGCTCGGTCAGGATCGTCGCCTCATCGGTGATCTCGTAGCGAATCAGCGGGAGCGCCCGGTTGTACAGGTTCGTCAGGTACACCTTGGCCGCGCGCTGTCCCGGCCCGACCGGCCGGCCATCCTCGTCGACCGGCTCGACGATCAGCAAATCTTCGTTCAGGTGCGAGCGCGCGTGGGCGCACGGGACCGCGATCCCGCCGCTCTCCGAGGCGGCCCAGATGTTCCCGACCGGCGTGCCCCAGGCTCGCTCGGCCGCCGCCCGTGTCTCCGGTAACAGCGGCTCCGCAACGCTGAGGACCTCCCTCGGAGCGATCTGGAGTCGGCCCACTCGCGCTTCGAAGCTCAGCGCGTGCAAAGCCGACGGATACGCCACCAGGCAATCCGGCTGGGTCACGTTCAGCCCGGTCACGATCTGCTCCAGTGGGAGGGTGACGGGGAAGCGAACGTTGACGAGCTCGGGGCTTGCGAACGTCCTTGCCAGAGCCGCGCTCGCGTGCGTGAAATGGGCCGCGGTCACCCACGCCGACACCAGCGGGCGCGTCGACAGCTCAGGGTCTGACCACTTGGCCCGCAGCGTGTGGCGGAAGCAGCCCATCCAGAACGTCGCCCATCCGTCCCAGTCGTACACGAACACCCCGCGGTGGCCGGTCGACCCGCCCGAGGTCAAGGCGGTGTAGCCGTCGAGCAGGTAGCCGCCGGTCCTCACCGTCTCCAGGTGATCGTTGACGAGTCCGAGCGACAGGCGCTCGTCGGTCACGATCCGATCGAAGTTGTCCATCACGTCGGCACGGCTCATCGGCGGCAGTTTGGGCAGGCTGTCCTCATCGAGTACGGTGACATCGGTGCCGGCCAGGCGCTCGCGGTGCCACGGCGAGCGGTCGATGGCCTCGCGGACGATCTCGCGCAACCGCTGCGCGCGGTGAAGTGCCAGACGATCCGCCGGCCAGTCGAGTCGCTCGATGAGCCGCGGCGCTAGTGCCATCGCGTACGCCTGATGTCGTTGCCTGAGCGTTTCGTAGTCACGCACGTGTAAGCCCCTTGTCAACTTCTGCGCCCGGTTGAGATATGTGTCGAAGACCGTAAGGCAGTAAGCCGGGTCCGTCTTCGGTAGGGGTACGGATCTCCCTACGGATTTGGTTCACGAGAGCCCGAGCTCCGTCGCCCGGCGAACCAACTGCAGCTTTGAGTCGATCCCGAGCTTCGCGTACACGCTCGCGAGGTGGGTCTCGACCGTCCGCTTGCCGACGAACAACGACTCGGCGATCTCCTTCGCGCTCATCCCGGTCGCGGCGAGGCGGGCGACCTCGCGCTCGCGGCGGGTCAACGACCCGGGACCAAGCGCCGCCGCCGCCGCGCGGCGCCCGGCCGTACCGAGGCGGCGCAACGCTTCCAGACACCGGTCCCGGCGCCAGGTACTTCCGCACTCCTCGAGGATCGCCGCGGCTCGCTCGAGCGAGGCCACGGCCTCCGCCCGCCCGCGGGCCGACAACGAGCGTCCGAGCGCGTAATGACAGCGTGCGACGTAAGCCTTCCAACCGGTGCTCGACACCAGCTCGATCGCTCGCCGCGCGGCCGTGGCCGCTCGTTCGAGCTCGCCGTGGGCCACGGCCGCCCAGGCCGCTGCCGCAGCGGCCATGCCCCAATACCCCGGGAGGTCGATGAACTCAGCCACCGCTCGCAGGTCTTCCGCGGCCTCCGCGGCGGCCGCCGCGTCCCCGGCGTCCGCAGCGGCCTCGGCGAGGTCGAGCAGCACACACGCCGCGTTCGGCCGGGACTCCATCTCCAGCAACCCCGCGGCGGCCGCCCGCAGCGGCGCGACGCACTCGGCGGCGCCGTGGACATGCCAGATCAAGCACGCCTCGGTCCACTGCAGCCCGCCGAGGTAGAAAGACCAGGCCCTGCCGTCGAGCATGGCCAGGCCGTGCTCCAGCAACCGTGCGGCCCCGGACTCATCGCCGGCTTCGAGCGCAGACATGGCGCCGTACAGCGGCCCGGGCGCCCGCCGCCTCGCACTCGCGCCCGGCAGCCACGCGAGCGCCTCGCTCGCCGCGGCCACGGACCCGGCGAAGTCGCCCGCGAGCCAGCGGACGAGCGCCTCGAGCTCGAGCAGGATGCTGTCGCGGTAGGCCGGGTTCGCGGCCTTCGCCTGTTCGAACAGTGCGCCGCTCTCGGCCGGCCGGCCTTGGAGCGCGAGTCCGAGGGCAAGCCCCCCGAGTACGAGCGTGAGGCGGTAGGCCTTGTCGTCCTCGCGGGCGATCGTCTCCGCGCGCCGCAGGGCGGCCTCGGCCTGCGCGAACGCGCCCATGAAGTTCGCGCTGTAGCTGACTGCCGCCAGCCCCTGCATCGCGACGAACCGATCCCCGGCCGCGTCAGCGGCGTCGACAAGAGCTCTGGCGTCGTCGCCCATGCCCCGGAGGTCTCCCCGCAAGCCCTTGATCCAGGCGAGCTCGCGCTCGGCCAGCAAGGCTTGCCGCCCATCACCGCAGCGCGTGAACAGCTCGTGCGCCTGCAGGCAGGCCTCGTGCGCGGCTTCGAGGTCGCCCGTGCCCCAGGCGAGGAAGTTGGCGAGGCGGAACTTGACGATCGCGCGCCGGGCATCATCCGAGGAGCCCTCGAGCAGACCGTCGATCGCTCGCAGCGCCTTGACGGCGACCGGCGCGTCGGTCTCGGCGCGGTGGTCGATCAACCACTCCGCGCGCGCGTACATCGCCTCGAGCACCTCGAGCCAGCGCTGGTCGTCGGCCGGCAGGAGATCGACCAGCTCCGCCTGGAGCTGGAGCGCCTCGCGGTAGGCCTCGCGCCGCTCGGCCTGGCGCATCGCGTCGAGCAGTACCTCGACGGCCTCCGAATCGCCACGCTCGGCCGACCGCGCGAAGTGCAGCGCCGCCTCCGCGAGGTGCCCGGTCTGGAGCAGCGAGCGTGCCGCCTGCCGGTGCAGCACCCGCCGCCGGGTCCCGCCCGTCGCCTGGTAGACCACATCACGCACGAGGGCGTGCTGGAGCTCGTAACCAAGTTCGCCACCCCGCTCCTCCTCGACCACGATCCGGGCGTCGACCAGCTCCGCCATGATCGGCCCGACCTCCTCGAGCGAACGTCCCGTGAGCGCGATCAGGTCGCCGAGCGAGACCGGGCGGCCCACGACCGCCATCAGCTCGAGCATCGCCTGCGGCGCCGCGGCGAAGCGGCGAAGTTCGGAGGTCACGCGCTCCGTCAGTCCTTCGGGCAGGCGACGCAGATCGGGAGCCGAGAGATCGCCGCCTTCGTCCATCAGCGCTCGCAGCAAGCCGATCGCGAATAACGGGTTGCCCTGCGAGCGCTCGCAGAGCCACTCCACGAGCACCCGAGGTGCCGGGCGCCCGGTCACGACCTCGGCCAGCTCCCGGAGCGCGGGGCGCGCCAGGGCGCCGACCTCGACGCGAGACAGCAGCGCATCCTGGTCGAGCTCGAACAGGACCGGCGCGGCCACGTCGTGGCCGGCCAGTTCGGCGGGGCGGGTGGTGGCGAGCACGAGCAGCCGGGCATCGTCGAGGTGGCGGGCGAAGTAGCGCAGCGCCTCCCACGAGGACGCGTCGGCCCAGTGCACGTCGTCGAGCAGCACGACCAGCGGAGTCCGGCGCAGGACGTTGCCGACGAGCCCGGCGAGACCCTGTAGCAGCCGGGGCAGCGGCGGATCGCGGTCGGGCACCGACCCGCGGACCAGCGCGACGCGGTGAAAGAGGATCGCGAGGTCGTCAAGGAGCCCGCCGCAAAGCTCGATCACCTCCTCGTCCGGCAGCGGCTGTAGGAACGGATCCAGCGCCTCGGTCCAGAGGCCGAAGGCGGCGCTCGCCGCAAGCGGATAGGCGTGCGCCACCAGGCCAGTCGCCTCGCGGTGGCGCGCCAGCAGCTCGCGTCCGATCCGGCTCTTGCCGACGCCCGCCTCGCCCGTCATGAGAACGATGCGGAGATTGCCCTCCGCCGCCCGCGCCAACTCGGCCTCGAGCACCTCGAGCTCTTCGCGCCGGCCGACGAGCTCGGGAGCCGACCGTGCCGCCGCGACGCGCCGTATCGCCGCCGCGGGCTGCGCCACCGCGGGCCGCGCCACCGTCGACGGCGGCTGCACCGGAGCTGGGGCCGCTCCACTTATCAGTCCCTTCGACCGCTGCGTTAGGTAAACAACCTACTAGACCGGGCACGCCCACGGGATCCATTGTCTGCCGCCGGTGCAAGGCGGATCGACGCCGACGGATGAGGATCGCGGCTGCCCCGTTCGCCAGGCAGTAGTACGCGGGGTAGAGAAGCGGCGACAGATCGACGATGCCCACGGCGCCGGGAGCGAGAGCGCCTCCGACGCTGGCGAGGGCGTAGGTCGAGACGGTCTCTGAGTGCGGGTAGCGGCGCACCTTCGGGACCATCATCGCGAACGCGATCGGGTCGGCGGCGATCACGCATCCGACGGCCACGCGCGGCTCGTCGGCGAGGATCCAGCCGATCACGCCGGACCCGGCGAGCCCGATCAGCCCAGACCGGTTCCGCTCAGGCCCCCTCGCCGTGCGGGATGGCCGGCAGGAACACGGCGCCGGTCGGGATCGCCTGCGTACCAGTCATGACCACGCTCCGCGAGGCGCCGTCGGCGAGCTGGGCCACGAACGCGACGATCGCCAGCATGCCCCAGATCAGCCAGGTGCCGCGGTGGGGGCGGGTGCTCCCGCGCACGGTGTCGCGCACGTAGGGGATCGTGTCCGCGATGCCGACCAGGCCACCGAGCACGCCGAAGACGGGCGCCGCGTCCGCCCGGTGCGGCGCGGACAACGAGAGGCCAGGCCGGCGTTTGCGGCGTGTCTTCGGTATCGATACGGAACCGCATACGGATCCAGCTCACGCGTCGGGCGCACGTACACGGCGCCGACGGCGCCGGCGACCTACCGATGAGTGGGAGCGACGGGAGCGGGTAGCTCCTCGGGGACCACCGAACTCGCAATGGTGCCCCGGCCGCGGACCGGTCGAGGGCGAAAGGAGCCAATGCATCCTCTGCTATTCGTCAACTGGTCCTCGGTAAACAGGCTGTTCCGCGGACTGATGTGGCTGTGCGCGATCGCGCTCGCCACCGTGATCGTCGTCCACCTGATCCCGGCGTCGGCGCCGGCCCACCACACGATGCGCGTCCTTCGCTGAGCCGCGCGCCGCGCGCGGGACGTCTCACCGACCTCGCTCGACCACTACGATGGTGCCCGCGACACGCTCGGGCAAGGTCTGGTTGCGCGGGGACCACAGCGCCGGGAGATATCTCGGGAGGAGGCCGAGCAATCCCACAGCGCAACAACCCCATGGCCGGATGTCGTGCCTGCGCTGGACCTCCGCGACCGCCCGCTCGCGGGCCTCCGGGTCGTCGGCATGGGCTCGCCGAGCCTCGCGCATGTCCGCTTGGATCGCGTCATGCCGCTCCGTGAGCCGCCTGTAGAACGGGCGGTGGGCCCGCTGGTTCAACACGCGTGATGCGGCCTCGACGGCCTTGTGGATGAGCGCACAGCGGACCGAGACCGGCCCGCCGGTGCGCGCGTCGACGCGGCGGAGCCCCATCGCCCGGGCTCCGGGGCTGCACCAGTTCCGCAGGGCGATGTCCAGCGGCGCGGTTGCCACCCACATCGCGAGCTGCCAACGGGGCTCGGCGAGGCGACGGAACGGGACCCGCTCGGCGAAGTCGAAGTCGTCATCGTCCCCGCCCGCGCGCCGGCGGCGCCAGGCCATGTACAGCCATACGCCACCGCCCCCGGCGAGCATCACCGGAGGCACAAACAGCGCGGCGTCGATCAGCGCCGCAAGCGCCCGGCGCTGCAGCGACGCGATCTCAAGCCCGCCCGGACCACTGACCGGCATGCCCAAAGCCTCTCACACCGATGGGGTGGGATAGGCGCGATCGGCTATCCCAGCGAGATGAGCGCGATTCCCGCCACCACCGCCAGCGCGCCGGCAAGGCGCCCGGGCGCGATCTTCTCGCGGCCGGTGATCACGAGAACCACGATGGCCATGACCACGCTCGACTCGCGCACCGCGGCCACCGACGGCGCCGGCGCAAGCCTCAGCGCAGCGAGCGCGAGCGCGTAGGCGCCGAACATGCCGATGCCCGCCAGCAGCGTCCTCCGGTTGACGGCAGCGCGCAACGCGGTTGCGCCCCGCACGCGCCACACCGCCAGCGCGTACACGGCAGCGGGCACGCCGAGCACGAGCACGAGGTAGGTGAGCGGGGCGGCGTGGACGATGCCGTGCTTGTCGACGAGCGTGTAGCCGGCGATGCACGCGCCCACCGCCACCGCCAGCGCGAGATCGCGCGGACGCCCGGCCGCGCTCACGCCCCGGACGAGGACGATCCCCGCGGCGACCACCACCACCCCCGCCGCCGCGAGCAGCGACACGGTTGCCCCGACGGCGATCACGCCGGCGACCAGCACGAGCACCGGCGCCGAGCCGCGCGCGATCGGATAGATGAAGCTCATCGCGGCGACCGAGTAGCCCGTCGCCAGGAGCGCCAGGTATGCCAGCTCGAGGGCGCTCGAGCCCGCGACGTAGGGCACCGCGGCGGACTCGAGTCGCCACTTGACCAGCGCCACCGGCGCAAACACCATGGCCCCGGCGACGAGCGCGACCGCGCTCGCGCTGTGCGTGTCCTCTTCGCCGGACAGCAGCAGATTCCAGGCCGCGTGAACCGCGGCCGCGCCAAGGGCGAGCAGCAACGCCGAGATCGGCATATCGCTGATTTATATGTACGGTCTCCTTGGGATGACCGAAGGGGACACGAAGTGAGCGCGCTCTCTGGACTAACCGCCGAGGAGCACGAGCTTGCTCCGGCCGCACCGGCGCCTACCACGGCCGGCGCGATGAAGGCGGTGCTGACCGAAGAGCGCTTCTCGGATCCCAACTGGATCTACGAGCGCAAGCTCGACGGAATCCGCTGTATCGCGATCCGCACCGATGCCACCGTCAAGCTGCTCTCGCGCAACGACCTGTCCCAGAACGACCGCTACCCGGAGCTGGTCGAGGCGCTCACGAGCGAGCGGTGCAACCGGTTCGCCGTCGACGGCGAGGTCGTCGCGTTCGACGGGTCGCAGACGAGCTTCGCCCGCCTCGCGCAGCGCGGCCAGCATTATGTGCCGGTCTTCTACTACGTGTTCGACATCCTTTGGCTGGACGGTCACGACGTCCGCGGGCTCCCGCTGCGCACGCGCAAGCGCCTGCTCCGGAGCGCGTTGCAATTCCACGGGCACGTCCGCTGGACGCCGCACCGCAATCGTGACGGAGAGCAATACTTCAAAGAGGCGTGCCGCAAGCGCTGGGAGGGGCTCATCGCCAAGCGCGCCGACAGCCCGTATGTGACCACGCGCTCGCGCGACTGGCTGAAGTTCAAGTGCGAGCACGGGCAGGAACTCGTGATCGGCGGCTTCACCGCGCCGCGCGGGTCGCGGGTCGAGTTCGGAGCGCTGCTGCTCGGCTACTTCGTCGACGGCCGGTTCGAGTACGCCGGCAAGGTCGGAACCGGCTTCGACACCACCACCCTCCACGAACTCGCCGACCGCATGCGCAAGCTCGAACGCAGGCGCTCGCCGTTCTCCGACCCCGGCGCGATCAAGGAACGCGACGTAACCTGGGTCGAGCCCGAGCTCGTCGCGGAGATCGGGTTCACCGAGTGGACGCGCGACGGGCGCCTGCGTCACCCCCGCTTCCTGGGCTTGCGCGACGACAAGGCCGCATCCGAGGTGGTGCGCGAAGGGTGACCGCGGAACTGAAGATCGGCCGCCGCGAGGTCAAGATCACGCACGAGGACCGCGTCGTGTTCCCGGAGGCCGGGGTGACGAAGCTGGATCTCGCCCGCCACTACGAGCGCGTCGCGCCGGCGATGCTGCCCTACGTGCGCGACCGCCCACTCGCGCTCCAAGCGTTTCCCGACGGCATCGAGGGTGACGGCTACTTCATGAAGGCAGTTCCGCGCTACTTCCCGGCGTGGGTCAAGCGGGCGACGGTGGGCAAGAAGGGCGGCACGATTACCCATGTGCTCGCGCAGGACGCGGCGACGCTCGTGTACCTGGCCGGGCAGAACGTGGTCACGGTCCACACGTGGCTGTCGCGCGCGGACAAGCCCCACCAGCCCGACCGCCTGACGCTCGACTTCGATCCGTCGGGCGGCGGCTTCTCCGAGGTGCGCGCGGCCGCGCGCGTCGCCGGCGACCGGCTACGCGACCTCGGGCTCGTCCCGTTTGCGATGACCACCGGGTCCCGTGGCCTCCACGTCGTCTGCCCGCTGCGCCGGGGACCCGACTTCTCCGAGGTCCACGCGTTCGCCCGCGCGCTCGCCGAGGCGATGGTCGCCGACGACCCCGGCCACCTGACCCTCGAGTGGCACAAGACCGAGCGCGGCGACCGCATCTACGTCGACGTCAACCGCATCGCCTACGCCCAGCACGCGGTCGCGCCGTACTCGGTGCGGCCCCGCGCAAAGGCGCCGGTGGCGGTCCCCCTGCACTGGGATGAGCTGTCCGACCAGACGCTCCGCCCCGATCAGTGGACGGTCGAGAACATCGGCGAGCGGCTCGACGCCGGCGATCCGTGGGAGGGCATGAGCCGCCGGGCGCGCGCGCTTCCGCGCAAGGCCTGAGAGCCCGCCCCGCGCGGAAGGCTCAGACGGCCTGCCGCCGATTGCGCCGCCGTCGCCTGCCCGTAACCTGCCAGGGCCCCGGCGTGAAGTCGAGCGCGAGGTTCACCACCCACACGATCAGAGTCGCCGCCACCAGGGTCCAGAAGCCGTTGATGTCGAAGCCGCTCACGAGCCACTTGGTGATCTCGAGCATCAGCATCGATACGAAGAACCACGCGATTCCGAGCGTGAGGAGCGCCAGCGGGAGCGTGATCAACCGCAGTAGCGGCTTCAGCACGGTGTTCAGCACACCGAACACGGCCGCGGCCAGTAGCAGCGCCCCCGCGTCCGACGTCGTGACCCCGGTCAGCAGCACGGTGACGACCAGAAGCACGAGCGCATTCGTGAGCCACGAGATCCCCAGGCGCATGATCAGCGGCGGATCTTGGGGCGCGGGCTTCGCTCGGTATCGGGTCGAGCTCACCGCATCAGCGTACCGTGTGGCCGCCCCGCAACACCAGGGCGACGATTGTCAATAGCTGAACACGGTGGCGCCGTCGCCGATCCACTCCCACAGCGGGGTGGCGCCGCCGATCTCGGCGGACCCGATCAGACCGTCCTGGCTCAGCTTGCGCGCGTTGAAGCAAATCGGGCAGACCAGCATCCGCCCACCCGCCGCCGCGTACTGCTCGGCCAGCGCAGGCAGCGTCGGACAACCGTCGCACGCGACTCCGTGGATGAAGTCGGCGAGCGCCAGCCGGACCGCCTCCTTGGTCAGGAACATCGTGACCGATCTGCCCGATTGCGCCGCGGCGCCGCCGACGAGGAAGGCGACCGTGACGCGCTCGGGATCCTCGAACCCGGTGGCGAGATTGATCACGACCTTGGGTTGCGTGTCCATGATTGTCCTTTCGTTAGGTTGCATGCCAAAGAGAGCCGGCCCCGCCTGATCGACGCCGCCGTCGCCGCCGCGGACCCGACAGTCGGCCGTGGCAGACCAGGCCCTATCCGAGCGTCAGCTCGCCGTGGGCGTAGTCGAGACCGATCGCGCCGAAGTGCGAGACCACGTCGGAACCGAGCAGACCGAACGCCTTCCCGTTCGCGCCCGCGATCACCGAGCTCGTGGCGACGATCGAGGGAAGCGCCTGTCCGCCGATACTCCAGTTCCGCAGCCGCACCTTGCTCGCGGACTCGGAGCAGCCGACCCCGGTGACCTTGATCGGCTTCCCGACCCCCCGGTGAACACGACCAGCAGAAACGAGCCAACCAAGCCGGCGGCGAGAATGAGACGGCCCACCCTTCCTCCCTTCGTTGTCCATGGGCATCGAGCCTAGTGTCGCGAAGACGCGCCGCGCGCGGCGATCCTGCCCGCGCGCGCCGTCTGGGTCGGAGAGATGGGTCACATTGAGCGTCGGGCGGGACCCGCGCCACGCCCGAGGCTCACGGAGTCGAACTCGGCGTCGCGACGGTGCTGGCCCCGGCGGGCGGATTCGGATTCCCGCTCGTCGCCCGGATGACGTCGGCGCGCGTGAGGGCGCCGTTCGCAGCGGGAACGCATGCGAGCGCGGCCGTGCGGGTCTGCGGCGCGGTGAGGTCGACTCCGGCGGCCTGCACCATCTGCAGCGTCAACTGTCCCTGCGCGGTCGGATCCGGGAACCCCCCGACTCCGTGGCTGCGCAGGCAGTGGGCGAACGCGAGCAGGTCCTGCTTGCGAATCTCCTGCTGCCTGGCCTGGGCGGCGAGGTCCGACTTCGACGGAGCGGGGAGGATCCCGGCGCACGCCTTCTGCGCCGCGCCCCACTGCGGCGAGGTGCCGGCCCCGGCGGGCACGTGGATCGCCACGCTGGTGCCGCCGTTCGACTGCGTCACCACCGGGTCCGGGAAGTCCGACACGCCATGGTCGCGCATGCAGGCGGAGTACTTGTAGGCGTCTGGGAGGAAGCTCGCCGTCGGTTTGTTCCCGCCCGTCCCACCCGACGTGGTCGTGGTAGTGGGAGAGGAGCCGCCACATCCGGCAAGCAGCGCGACGCCGATCAGCGCGGTCGTCGCCGGCACGACTCGCGAGAAGATGGATGGCATGACTACGAACCTCCTGTGACCCGATGCTGCGTGGCGCAATCGTTGTAGCGACCAGGTGGTGACAGCACCGTCACGACGGCTGTGACCGCGTTGTCACCTGGATCGGGCATCCTGTGTCTCGGGCCCCGGGAGAGAAAGATGCGGGTTCTGGTTGCTGAAGATCACGGGCGGCTCGCCACCGCCATCGCGGAGGGCCTCCGCCGAGAGGGCATCGCCGTCGACATCGCGTTCGACGGCGCCGATGCGCTGAGGCATGTGGCGGTCCACCGCTACGACGTGGTCGTGCTCGACCGCGATCTGCCCGAGGTCCACGGCGACGAGGTGTGCCGGCGCCTGCGCGAGGAGCGGAGCAACACGCGCGTGCTGATGCTGACCGCTGCCAGCACGATTCGCGACCGCGTCGAGGGTCTCGGGATCGGCGCCGACGACTATCTGACCAAGCCGTTCGACTTCGAGGAGCTGGTCGCCCGGGTCAGGGCGCTGGCGCGGCGCTCGAGCCCCGCGCTTCCGCCCATGCTCGCCCGCGGCGACCTGACCCTCGATCCCGCCCGGCGCACGGCGGTCCGCGGCGACATCCCGCTCGCGCTGAGCCCGAAGGAGTTCGCCGTGCTCGAATACCTCCTCGGCGCCGACGGGCGAGTCGTGTCCGCCGAGGAACTGCTCGAGGGGGTTTGGGACGAGGCCGCGAACCCGTTCACGAACACCGTCAAGACGACGATCGGCCGGCTGCGAGCGAAGCTCGGCGAGCCGACGCTGATCGAGACCGTCCGCGAGGGCGGGTACCGGATCTGACCGGCCTTGCGACCGTCGCTGAGATCGCTCGCACCATCCTCATGGATCCGACCGACGCGGAACGCGCGGATGCGGCTCACGTTGTTCTACGCGGGCCTATTCCTGCTGCTCGGAACGTTGCTGCTCGCAATCGTCTATGTGCTCGCGTCGCGCGGGGGCTCGATCGATGTCGCCACGCCCGCCCCGGTCGTGCGCCGCGAGCTGCGGCTGCCGGGCGGGATCGTCGCGCTCGTCCCGACCGGACCGGCGCAGAACGTCGTCAGCCTGCAGCACAACGCCGACCTCGACCGCCTCCTGACGATCTCGTGGATCGTGCTCCTGGCGACGACTGCCGGCGCCGCCGTGCTCGGTTGGATCGCCGCGGGCCGGGTGCTCCGCCCCGTACGCGAGATCACCGCGACGGCGCGCACGATCTCGGCGGGAAACCTGCACGCGCGGCTTGCAGTGACCGGCCCCAATGACGAGTTCAAGCAATTGGGCGACACGCTCGACGACCTGCTCGGTCGCCTCGAGGCGGCGTTCGAGGCCCAGCGGCGGTTCGTCGCCAACGCGTCGCACGAGCTCCGAACGCCGCTGACGCTCGAGCGCACGCTGCTCCAGGTCGCGCTCGCCGATCCGAACGCAACCGAGGGGACGCTGCGGGCGACGTGCGAGGAGCTGCTCGCCGCTCAGACCGACCAGGAGCGGCTGCTCGAGGCGCTGCTGACGCTGGCCAGCAGCGAGCGCGGGCTCGAGCGTCGCGAGCCCGTCGACCTGGCAGCGCTCGCCGACGCCGAGCTGCGGCGGCTATCGCCGAAGCTCGAGCGCCGCGGCTTGACGCTCGAGACCAAGCTCGGCCCGGCAGCGACCAGCGGTGAACCGGCGCTGATCCAGCGCCTGATCGCGAACCTCATCGACAACGCGATCGACCACAACGTCGACGGGGGCCTCGTCGAGATCCGGACCGAGACCGTGGCCGAGCAAGCAACGCTGACCGTCGCCAACACCGGGCCCCCGATTCCTGCGCACGACGTCGACCGACTGTTCGAGCCGTTCCAGCGCCTGTACGGCAGGCGGACCGCCGGCGACGCCCATCACGGGCTCGGTCTCTCGATCGTCAGGGCGATCGCGATCGCCCACAACGCCGGGGTAACCGCCACGCCGCGCGCCGGCGGCGGACTCGTCGTGACCGTCCGCTTCTGAACCCTTGGCTGCCGCCGATCGACTGCCGCGTCCACGCGGCTCGCGATTCGGACCTGAACGAGCGATGTGCGGCCGTGCACGCACGGCCGCTCGGGATCGTGGCGGCATTCGGCGCGCCGGGTCGACCGCGATACCTTGCAGACCGAGCATGCGGATCGAGCAGAGCTTTCACGTGGCGAGCCCTCCCGAGGCGGTGTTCGACTACCTCACGAACCCGGCGAGGCTGCGCGACTGGCAGACATCGAAGACGCGGGTGGAGGTGCTCACCGACGGGCCGCCGCGACACGGATACCGCGTCCGCGAGTGGACCAAGCCGCCCGGCGCCAGGGAGTTCGAGCAGGTGGTCGAGTTCACCGACTTCGACCGTCCGCATCGGGTCCACACCCACATCGTCGAGGGGCCGCAGCCGATCGACGGCACCTGGGTGTTCACGCCGGCGGGCAACGGAACGCGCGTGCACTTCGTCGCCGAGGGTCCGCTCCGGGGCCCGATGCGGATCGCCGAGCCGATCGTCAAGCGGGTGATCGACCGCCAGTTCAAGCAGTACCACGAGAACCTCCGCCGGAACATCGAGGCGGCGGGCGACGGATAACGACTACGCGGCGGTGAAGCTCGTCGTCAGCGCCGGCCCGCCGGCGAGCGTCTGGTAGACGACGCAGTAGCGCTCGGTCAGCTGCTTCAGCGTCGCCAGCTGCTCGGCGTCGGCGTCGGTCTCGAGCTCGAACGACAGCCGAATCGCGCGGAACCCGACCGGCGCGTCGCGGTCGACGCCGAGCGTCCCGCGAAAGTCGAGATCGCCCTCGGCGCGCACGCGCCCGGCGGGCACCGGGATCCCGAGCGAGGTGGACACCGCTCGCAGCGTCACCCCCGCGCACGCCACCAGCGCCTCGAGCAGCATGTCGCCCGAGCACAGCAACGAGCCGTCGCCGCCGGTCGCCGGGTGCAAGCCGGCCTGCGCGATCGCTCTCGCGGTGTTCACCGAGCACGACACGCCCTCGCCGAGCTCGCCGGCCGCCGACAGCGTGACCAGCGCGGCCTCGGGTTCGGCCCGGTAGCGGTCCTTCAGCGGCGCCTGCAGCGCCCGGAGCTCATCACCGTCCATCGGCACGATCTTACGACGGCGCCTCCTGACCGTCCGCCGGTCGCCCCTCTACACGTTCGAGCCGGGGGTCGGCGGGACCGTCGGGACCGTCCCGGGCGGCGGCGAAGGCGTCGCCGGCGTGCCGTTGTCGCCCGGATCGTCGGGCGCGCGGATCCACTCGAGGATCCGGCCGGCCGTGATCACGAAGTTCGTGCGGGCCGTCTGACCCGCGCCGGTGCCGCAGTCACTGCCCCCCGGCCCCGGACGCCCGGTCAGGCGGAACAGCGCGTTGACGTAGCGGCCACGCTGGTCCGCCGACAGCAGCACGGCGCCGCACGGCAGCGACTCGTTGGCGGCGTCGGCCTGGGCACGCGTCCCGATCGCGATCACCAACGCATCGCCGCTCGCGTCCGCGCCGTTGATCATCACGCTCGGGACGGCGAAGTATCGAGCCGCGCCGCGTACGTCGCCCCGGCGCAGCGCGTCCGACCACGCCCTGATCAGGGCCACCGCCGCGGGGCGAGGCGCGATTCCGGTCGGGCCGGGGGTCGGGACCACCGCGTCGCCCGATCCATCCTCGGGCAGCGGCGGCAACGGCGTGGTCTGGGCCGGCGCCCGCTGGGCGTGACGCATGGTCGTACTCCCGAACACTCCGGTGCCGGATCCGCACCCCACCACGAACCCCGTCGCCATGATCGCGATGAACGGAGCCCAGTGAACGCGGGCGATCACACGCTAATCGTAGGGCCCTCGGTAAGCCGGCTTACTGGGACTCGGGTTCTCCCAGCTCCTTGCCGCCGGCATACGACGACGTCTCGGGGCCGTACCCCAATTCGATCGTGCGCGTCAGCCGCTCGAGCGCTTCGGTCACGTCGTCTCGATCGGGCTTGCGCTCGAGCGCGAGCCTGATCCCGGCGATCTCGCGGGCCAGGTACTCGGTGTCGGCGAGGGAGCGGGCGTTGATCTCACGGTCGCGCTCGACCTCGGCCTTGTCTCGATCGGCCTGGCGGTTCTGCGCAAGCAGGATCATCGGCGCGGCATACGCGGCCTGGGTCGAGAACGCCAGGTTCAGCAGGATGAACGGATACGGATCCCATCGCAGCGACGCCGCGGTCAGGTTGAGCACGATCCAGATGAACACGAAGAACGTCTGGGCGGCCAGGTAGCGGCCCGTGCCCAGGAGCCGGGCCATCTTCTCGGCGAACCGGGCGAACGCGTCCGGGTCGTACGACGGGCCACCGGGGGTGCCGCGGGGCGTCGAGAGGTCGTCGTTGCGGGCCATCAGCGACTCGCGCGCGATATGCGCCAATCGGCGGGGAGCATGCGATCGAGCACATCGTCGATCGTAACCGCGCCGACCAGTCGCTTGGCCGCGTCGGTGACCGGGATCGCGACGAAGTCGTAGGCGGCGAGCCGCTCGGCGACCTCCCGCTCGCTGGCGTCGGCCGAGATCGGATCCCACTCATCGTCGAGGCACCGGCCGAGCGGCTTGCTCGGCGCCTCGCGCAGCAGGCGCTGCACGCCGACCACGCCCTGAAAGCGGCCGGTCGGGGTCTCGAGTGGCGGGTGGCAGACGAACACCTGCGCCGCGAGCGGCACCGGCAGGTCGGGATCGCGGATCCGGGCGAGCGCCTCGGCGACGGTCGCGTGCGGATCGAGGATCACGGGCTCGGGCGTCATCAGGCCGCCGGCGGTGTCGGGCTTGTAGATCAGCAGGCGGCGGACGGGCTCGGCCTCCTCGGGGTCCATCGCCCCGAGCAGCTCCGCCTGCCGCGTCGCGGAGAACTCGCCGAGCAGGTCGGCGGCGTCGTCGGCCTCCATCTCATCGAGCACGCGGGCCAGCCGCTCCTGATCGAGCCCCTCGACGATGCGCACCTGCTCATCCTCGTCGAGCTCCTCGAGCAGGTCGGCGAGCCGGTCGTCCTCGAGCTCGGACGCGAGGACGCGCCGGCGGCTCAGCGGCAGCCGGCGAATCGCCGCGGACATCTCGACGGGATGGAGGCCGCCGAGCGCCGCCGCCTGGCGATCGATCGGGCGCTCGTCGGCGAACAGCTCGCCGGCCTCGCTCCAGTCGATCACCTCGGGCGCCCGTCTGCGGGCGGCCAGGCGGCCCGTCAGCACCCGGGCTGCGGAGAGCGCGATCGTCGCCACCTCCCAGGCGAATGGCTCGGGCGCGGGGGTGAGGCCGACGTCGGCCACGCGCTCGCCGCGCACGCGACGACCGATCAGCTCTCCGATCACGAGCCGCTCGCCGGCGCGCAGCTCGAACTGGCGCAGGTTGATCGACCCCCGGCGCAGGCGCACGCCGTCCTCGGAGATTTCCCCGACCCGGTTGCCGCCCACGAACACGCGCCGGCGCCCGACCGCGACGACGAAGCCGTTGACGCGCGGCGGCCGTCCACCCAGGTCGAGGACGACATCGACGACACGGCCGACGTCGGCACCATCGGCTCCCACCAGCGAGAGCCGGGTCAAGCGCGTCACATACACGATCCGGTCCGCCACACGCACAGGTTAAAGAGCGCCGGCGGGTCGTGCGCCGGGCAAGGCGAGTTTGTTTTGGGGCTTCTTTGGCCGAGCGAAGCTCGGCCCGTGATCACACGCCCGACATCTCCCTGACCTGCGTGAGCCGGAAGCTGTTCCCCGACGGATCGTGGAAGCCGGAGTCGATCCCGTACAGGCGCTCCTCCGGAGCCTCGGAGAACTCGACGCCGCGGTGCTTGAGCTCCTCGTAGTCCGCGTACACGTCGTCGGTGGTGAAGAACACCGTTCCGGCAAACCCCTTGGCCATCAGCGCCCTGACCTGCTCGGCGGTACCGGGATCCATCACCGGCGGCCCGGGAATCGCCATCAGGACGATCGCGATGTCGGGCTGCCCCGGAGGGCCGACTGTCAGCCAGCGGAAGTTGCCCATCTCCGCGACGGTGACGTCCGAGCGGATTTCCATGCCCAACTTCTTGGTGTAGAACTCAAGCGCCTCGTCTTGGTCGTGGACCCACAGCTGCGCGGTCGAGAGCTTGATCATCGTGGCCTCCTCGTGTGATGGTTGACAACGCCGGCCACACTAGTTCCGCCGCGGCAGGTTGTCTTCTCCAAATGTGCTGCGCTGAGGCCGCCCGTAGGCGCGGATGACGCACGTCGGGACCATCGCCCAGTCCGAGGCCGGCGGGAGCCTGGCGCGGTACGCCGTCGGCGAAAGCCCGTACGTACGCGTGAAGCTCGTGGTGAACGACCCGAGGCTCTGGAGCCCCACCGAGAGGCAGACGTCGGCCACCGACCGGTCGGTGGTGCGGAGCAGCGCCGCGGCGCGCTCGAGCCGGCGCGTCAGCAGGTACGCGTGGGGAGACTCGCCGAATGCCCGGCGGAACTCGCGGCTGAAATGGGCGCGGGACAGTCCCGCGGTCCGGGCGAGATCGTCGACGCCGAGCGGCTCGAAGTAGCGCGCGTCGGCGAGGTCCTTGGCGCGGAGCAGATGCCGGTCGGCGGGGACGAAGGCCACAAGCCACCACCCTACTCGGGCGGCGACTCACGCCGTCCGCGAACTATGCCGTTAACGTGTGGCGAGACGGTTTCAGCGTGGACGGCAGGCAAGTGTTTCATCGATACAGGCTCGCGGCGATTACGGCGTTCGCGATCGTGGTCGCCGGGTGCGGAGGGGCCACTGTCGGGAGCAACGCCGCGCACACGTCGTCGTCGACGGCGACGATTCCCCAGGCGCACCCGCAGGCGATCGAGCCTTCGGCCGGGGCGCAGGCCCAGGCCGTGGCGCCCGAGGACCCCGTCGGCGACCCCAACGCCCACGCCATGCCGCTGTCGGAGGTCAGGCACCTGCTCTCGCTCGAGAAGGTCGCGGTGAAGACGACGACTGCGGGCTACATCGACCCGCTCCAGTACGTGACCGTGTGGGAGCGCACCGACCAGGGCGTCGATGCGCAACTGCCGGTCGGCGCCCCGATCCTCGCGCCGGGACCGGTCAAGATCCTCGCGATCGAGCCCGACTGGTACGCCGGCCAGCCGCTTGTGTACTTCGAGCTGCTCAACGGCCCGCAGGCCGGCCAGGTTCAGTACGTGGCCGAGCAGATCACCGACATCGCGCCCGCGGGCACGATCCTCCAGCAGGGACAGGCGATCGCGCGATACGCCGCGCACGGCACCGCGATCGAGTATGGCTGGTCGACGATCAACGGGATCACGCTCGCGCGGGCGACCACGGGGTACGAGGAGGGCGAGATCACGCCGGCCGGGGCGAACATGCGAGACTGGCTGAACAGCCTCGGCGCGAACGCCGGGCCGTGGCCGCCGAAGTGATCCCGGTCCCCGACCGCGGCGCCGGCGTCCTCGGAGGCGCCGATCTCGACCTCGAACGATCCAAGAGCAGCCGGCCCCGTGTCGACGGTCGCTCAGCGGCCGCGGATCAGCTTCGGCAACGAGGTCACGAGCCGCGGAATGTCGGATCGCGCGTGTGCCAGGGCGTCGTCGAGCGCAACGGCGGCGTCGGTCTCGACCGTCGCGCCGTGACCTACGAGCAGCATCGACGGGCGGTACGGCGCGAACTGGGACCGGGGGGGCGTGAGCCGCAGCATCGGATGTACGCCGGCGCGCCGGCCGAGTGCGAACGGCGGAGCCGTGCCGATCGCCTCGGCGACGATCAGCGCGCGCTCACGCTCCCACCACAGCGCCACCTCATACCAGCCCCGGAGCGACAGCACCGGCACGACCTCGAACGGCGTGTCGGGAGCACCGCCGGGAAGGCGCAGCAGCGGGACGCCGAGCCGGGAGGCGATCGCCTCGCAGTCGCGGTTGTGGCGGTTGAGCAGCTGGAACACGCCGGCCGGGCTGCCGAGCGTCGCTACCTCGCGCAGCGCCGGGCCGTCGTCGAAGGGGTCGATCAACCACACCCGGCCGCCGCTGCGCACCGCGTGGCCCGACCGGACCATCGTCCCGGGCTCGGTCCAGGTGAGCCCGATCGCATGGCGTTGGAGCATGGCGCTCACTCGGACACGCAGTCGGCGTTGACGTAGCCCGAGCGGAACGGACTGGCCTCGCCGGTGTGCTCGTCGAAGGTGTGGCGCCACGCGCAGCCGGTGTCGTTGGCGAGCAGGTGGATCGACACCGACGTCTCCGCCGAGGTCGTGCGCACGCGGTGGACGTCGTCGCGCGGCGGCAGCAGTGTGTAGAAGTCACCGGGGTTGACCGGGCGCCGGCGCAGTAGCGCGAGCCGCCCGCCGCCCGGCCGGTAGAACTCCTCGTCCTGAACCCCGCGGTAGACGCCGACCAGACCCCACGCGAGGTGATCGTGGACCGGTGTCATCGCGCCGGCTGGCACGACCAGGCTGAACAGCGACAGCGACCGGTCGGCGGCGCGGAACACCAGCCACTGCCCGATGCCGCCGCCCATCCCGCTGCCAACGGCCGGCTCTTGAAACGCCGCGGGAAGCCAGACGCAATCGGCGAGCAGGTCCGCGAACAACGGGCCGATCAGCTCGCACGCGTGCGGTGGCGACTCCGCGCGGGCGATCCGCTCGCGGACGTCGGCGACGAACCCGCGCACGCGCGCGGTGTCGAGCCGGTACTCGTCGGCGTCGAGCGGTGGAAGCGGACCATGCTCGTGGAGGTCGCACACGGCATGGGAAAGCGTAGACAGTCAGCGCCACGACCCGACTGGTTGCCCTCGCAGTCTCGCGCACAGATACTTAGGGTTGATGGGCGGGTCCCGCAAGATTGCGCTGTCGGAGTTGATCGGCGCGTTGTCCGGTGCCCTGGACATCGCCGAGGGAGAAACGCCGGGCCACGCCGCGCGCTCGTGCCTGATCGGCATGCGCCTCGCCGACGAGCTCGGACTCTCGGCAGCCGCCCGCTCGGACCTGTTCTACGCCCTGCTGCTCAAGGACGCCGGGTGCTCGGCGAACGCGGCGCACATGGCGGCGCTGTTCGGCGCCGACGACCAGCGGGCCAAGCGGACCTCGAAGCTCGTCGACTGGGCGCGTCCGGTGCCGGCGTTCATCTGGTCGCTGAAGACCGTGGCGCCCGACGGATCGCTGAGCGACCGGGGCGAGCGCCTGCGGGCGATCCGCGACGAGGGTCAGGTGACCCGGTCGCTGATGAAGGCGCGCTGTCACCGTGGCGCCGAGATCGCCCGGAAGCTCGGATTCTCCGAGGCGACTGCCGAGGCGATCCGCGCGCTCGACGAGCACTGGGACGGCCGCGGCCAGCCACTCGGCCTGAGCGGGGACGAGATCCCGCTCGCGGCGAGGATCCTGTGCCTGGCGCAGACCGTGGAGGTGTTTCACAGCGCGCGTGGCGTGGGCACCGCCTACCGCGTCGCCACCAGGCGCAGCGGCCAGTGGTTCGATCCGGCCCTGGTTAGGGCGCTCAGAGCGTTCCGCGACGACGACTGCTTCTGGGCGTCGTCGTTCCGGACCGACGTGTCCAAACTCGAGCCGCCCGATCGCGTCCTTACCGCGGACGAGGACCAGTTGGACACGATTGCCGAGGGATTCGCCGACGTGATCGACGCGAAGTCGCCGTGGACCCACGAGCACTGCAGTCGGGTTTGCGCGATCGCCACCGGGATGGGAACACGGCTCGGATTCGACGAGCCGGCGGTGCGCGAGCTGGGGCGGGCGGCGCTGCTGCACGACATCGGCAAGCTCTCGGTCTCGAACCGGATCCTCGACAAGCCGGGGCCACTCACCGAGGCCGAGCAGGCCAGGTTCAAGGAGCACGCACACCTGACCGAGCAGATCCTCGGGCGAGTCCCGGGCTTCAACGGGATCACGGCAATCGCGAGCGCCCATCACGAGCGGCTCGACGGCCACGGCTACCCGCGCGGCCTCGCCGCCGAGGATCTGACGATGCCGATGCGGGTGCTCGCGGTGGCCGACGTGTACGAGGCGCTGGTGTCTGAGCGCCCGTACCGTCCGGCGTACACGTCCGAGGTCGCGCTCGCGCTGATCGGCGCCGATGTGCCGGCGCGCCTCGACGCCGACGCGTTTGGGGCGCTGAGGACGCTCGTCACCGACGCGGGCGCCCAGATCGGCGCACACCGGGCGTCCGTTCCCCCGGATTAGGCAGGGCTCGGCTGCTCGCCCGGGTCCTCGCCGCGCCCGGCGCCGTGCTCGAAGCACGCCGCCACCCACGCTCGTCTCCCTCGGCTCGGGCGGACGGTCGTCGACGATCATCCAGAACGCTGCGGGCCGGCCCTCGCACGGCATCCCGACGCTGTCGGCTTCGGGACGGCGCTCCACGCCGCCGCCCGACCGGCAGGGTCCGCGGACGCCGGCGCGCCGTCGTAGATCGCCACCGCCCCACCCTGGCGATCACCGTCAGGAGGATCGGCCGACTCCGCGAGGAGTCGCCCGGCTCCCTACCATTCCCGGTCGAGGCCTGCAGACGTGACAACCGAACCCGACAGCACACCCACTTTCCGCGGCGCGCTCGCGCCCGACGCCGTGCGCGAGGCGCTGGTGGTTCGCCGGCCCGTGTTCGCGAACCCGTGGGATTCGACCGCCGACATGGGTGCCTGCTATCTGGCGGTCGCGGTCGTCGATCCGTTCCTGCTGTGGATCGGCGGGAAGCTGATGGGCGCGATCTTCAGCTTCAGCTCCCACTGGCCGCTAGGCGTGTTCATGGTGGCCGCGCTCGTCGGCGCCGCCGGGTTCATGACGATCGTCGGCCGGCAGCGCACCAGCATCACCGTCGACATCCTCACGATTGCGGCCTGGGTCGTGCTCGGCCTGATCGTCGCGCCGATCATCGGCCTGGCGCTCTCACCCCTGGCCGCGATCATCTGTTACGCGATCGTGCTGGCAGGGATCTTCGTGTACGTCCTGCGCTTCGGGCGGTTCGACGTCGCGTTCATGCGCACGCTGAGCTGGCCGGTCACCTGGAGCCTGCTGGCGCTGTTCTTCGCGTTCTGCGTCCACCAGCTCGTTCTCTACCAGTAGCCCGGTTCCGCCGGTACGCAGCTCCTTCTGGCGCCGGCGCTCCTCCTTCGACGGCTTCCGGCCGCGTTTGACGGCCACGCCGCCCATGATCGAGACGAGCCGGACGCGGATCACCGGACTGCCTGCGGGCACGTCCTGATCGCCGAGCTTCACGTCGTTGGCGCCCATGACCGCCACGTTCGAGACCTCCACGTCCACCCCCTCCGGCACCCGGATCTCCGCGCCGCCCATCACGGTGTAGACGTTGAGCTCGGTCACCGGGTCCGCGAGTTCGGCGTCGTTGAGGTCGATGTCGCTGCCGCCCATGATGTTGAGCACCGTGCACCGGCGCGCGATCCGCCACCGCCCCCGGCGCTCGTGGCCGCTCATGATCGCCACGACCCAGCGGTCGCCGCCCGGGCCTTCGCGCACGGTCAAGCCGCTCGAACGGGCGGACGCTACTGCGCGCCGGCCGCCGCTCGGCGCCGCCGCGGGTGTGACGTCCGAGACGAGCAGCTCGAGCTCGCGCACGGTCGGCGCCGAATACGCCACTCGCAGGCGATCCTCGAGCTCCTCGACGCTCAATCGACCCTCGCCCATCGCACGCCGCAGCCTCTCGGCCGTCTGCTCGCGGTCGGCGTCCGAGGCCCGGAGGTCGGGACGCTGGTCGCTCGGCCGAGGCACAAGCGATTCATCGCTCATGGCCCGGATCGTATCTCGGGGAGTGTCAGCGAACGGCGTGGCAGACGGTCCGCAGGTCAGAGCAGTGCACGACGGTGCCGACGATCCAAGCCCCGGGCACCGGTCCCCAGAAACGGCTGTCGTCCGAGGTCCCGCGATTGTCCCCGAGCATGTAGTAGTCGCCCGCGGGCACCCGCACCGGGTCGGGGAACCTGCACGTGGTCTCACCGCCGGCGCACGGCTCGATGTACGGCTCGTCGTCGGTGACGCCGTTGACCACGGCGTGCCCGCCCACGATCGCGACCGTGTCGCCTGGCCCCGCAACGACGCGCTTGATGAACGTGGCGTTCGACTCCTGGGCGAGCGAGACGCCGCACGGCTGGGCGCGACCGCTGCCTTCATCGCTCGAGCCGCACACGGGATTACGCGGTCGCGCGCCCGCCGGCGGATGGAACAGCACGATGTCCCCCACCTGCGGTGCGTGCGAGCTCTCGGCGGCCACCCGCTGCCCGATCTGCAACGTCGGCTCCATCGATCCCGAGGTGACCTTGTAGTAGCTGACGTCCTTGTGCAGCACGAGCCAGATTCCCCCGAGGACGAGGACCGCGACGGCTGCCGAGCGACGGCCGATCCGCCGCCGGACCGGCCTTCCGAGCGGCAAATTGGCGGGGTCGGCGGCGCCTGACGGCGGCGCCTTAGTGGCGGGGTCGGCGGCGCCTGACGGCGGCGCCTTAGTGGCGGGGTCGGCGGCGCCTGACGGCGGCGCCTTAGTGGCGGGGTCGGCGGCGCCTGACGGCGGCGCCTTAGTGGCGGGGTCG
>Ga0335078_10002666_pt1 | contig 26939 bp, 21 predicted proteins | sample Lox_Sample_32_FD_206711 | JGI IMG/M metagenome (GOLD analysis project Ga0335078, IMG submission 206711) | Soil microbial communities from Loxahatchee National Wildlife Refuge, Florida, United States - Lox_Sample_3.2 | ecosystem: Environmental > Terrestrial > Soil > Wetlands | place: USA... | reverse complement strand
ATGATCCTCCCAGCCCTGTGTTCTCTGGCCCAGTCGCAACTCGATAATGCTGCTCGACAAACGGCATCACTTCTTTGATTAGAAAATCCGGGTATCGCTTTCCTCTCGGACGCAGGATGGAAGGACGTAGCGAGCGATACGGCACATATTCTTTCATCCGGTTCGCCCCGGCGTGATCGATGCCGACGATGATCATCGGCGGAATTCGCCCTTCGCGTATCAGCCGGTCGGCCGTTTCATCTACCTGCCATTCCACGCCGCCAAAGGCTACCTGCGCTTCGAAAAGATTTTGACCGTCGTTCAGATAGAGGACGGGATATCGCTGACTCTGGTTTTCAGGCGCATCGTAGGCCGGAGGAAGCCACACCCGGAGAAATCGGCGATTGCGAAAAATCCAACTGGTGAACTCGTGCAGCCGCAGATCCCCCGTTACGGAAGGATTTTGGACTTTAATGGGTGGCTTCTCAACAGAGGAAGGTTGTGGCGGCGCAATTTCCGGCATTCGTCTCTCAGGCTTTTCGCGCGGATGCCGCAACCAGGATTCCCGACAGAAAGGTGATCGTCGCTATCAGCGCCAGCGATGAAAGGCACAAGATGCACCAAAACGTGAGTACGTATTTTTCGATGTAAGTGAGGTACAGCGCAAAACCAAGGCCGAGCACCGACGCAGCTAATAACCACCAGCGAGTTCCGTCACGCTTGCGGCCAACAATCGCCAGTCCGAACAACGCCGCGTAGCCGAGAACTCCGATGAGCGCCACAGGAACCCCGGCAATAGTGGAGTAAACGCTGCGATTCACGACGTCGCAATTAAATTCCGCTCCAAAAGTACAAAACGAGGTGGCCGACGTGCCGTAGTGGTGGTAGAGCGAAACCGATGATACGGCGACTCCAGCGATGGCCAACAGCGCAATCGCAACCATGACAATGCGCATCACGGCAACTGGCACCCAGTTTTTTCGCTAAGATAAGTCAGAGTTTGCTTGCCCTCTACGCGAGTACCGTCGGCAAAAATCCAGGTGGGAAAATTTCGTACATTCTGCTGCAAACAGGCGAATTCTTCCTTGTGAGTTTCCTTATTGCCACATTCGATGTAAGGAATGTACTCGGCTGAGGAGCCAAACAGTTCTTTCTGTTCTGCACAGTGCGGGCACCAGAAGAGCCCGTACATTCTCGCCCCTCTGGTTCCCAGGCACTTCGCAAAACCATCCAGCGGTCCGGTGCTCTTTCTTGCCAGCAGGTAAACTCCCACGCCGAGCACGACAAGTATGGCAAACCCAAGAATAATGGTCCGCCCGCCGACGGTTTCACCTTTCTCTTTGGGGGCCTTTGCGGCCTGACGTTGTCTTCTTTGCTGCGACATAGAATGATTTCTTATACCACGACGTTCAGGGCCGAAGGTAGAACGTCGAGCACCTCGCATTTCAGCGTTAGTACCTCGCCATCGACCATCACATCAACCGGCTCATCGAGTAAGAACTCGACTTTTTTGACTGCCTTCCGTTCGGCCAGCGGATGTTCAACGTGCGTGCCGTCATAAAGAGTCGGCAAGTTCCGGATCAGCCCCGCCCGCCCGATCGGCCCCCATCGCACGTATTCAATCAAACCGTCGTTCACTTCAGCCTTCGGCGCGATCATCATCGTGCCTCCGGTAAATCTGCTGTTGTTGAAAGTAAGAAACAGGCACCTTCGTCGATCTGCTCTCTCTTCATTGTCCACACGCAAGGGAAATGGCCGTCTCCTAAAGCGTACCAGCGTCAGCAGGATCGAGGCCTGATATCCAGGTTCACCCCACGCACTGAAATGCCGCGCCCTCAGCGCCGCCACGTCGGCCGCGAATCCCATGCTTAGCAGATTGATGTAGTGAATTACGCCGTCCGCATGGCGCATCCGCAGCACATCGCAACCCCGCGACCGTCCGGCAAGCAAGGCTTCAATGGCAAACTCGACCCCGCGATCGCTGAACTCTCTCAGAAACGAATTGCCCGTACCGGCGGGAAGAAAAGCAAGTGTGGCAATCTCGCCAGACTGCTCCGCCGGAAAAAGACCGTTCACAATTTCGTACGAAGTTCCGTCACCGCCCACTGCAATGAATTTTCGATAGCCTTTGTTAAATGCTTCGCGTGCGATCTCGCTTCCCTGACCCGGCGTTCTCGTTTCAGTGGTTTCGATCTTCAATCCACCCGCACGCAGACGTTCCAAGGCTGGCCCCACAAGCTTGCGGCCCCTCCCTCCACCAGCGGCCGGGTTGATGATCGCGAGAAAGATGTCTCGCAAGTTCACAATTCAATCACGCTGGCGCGATTCGCGGTTTTTCCGATGTCTTCGGCGAGCTCGGCCCGTTTGATTTTCATTGACGCGGTGCGCGGGAAATCTCTATCCCACAGGAGACAACCATTGACTCGTTTGAAGTCAGGTAGGACTCGGTTCCGTGCCGTGACATTTTCTTTCAAATGCTCGTTAAAGGCCTGGTTCGCCTCGAGTCTCAGAACCAGCATCAATTGTTCCTGTCCCAATTTATTCTGCGGCCACACATAGTTCGCCGCGAAGATGCAATATTCCTTCACAGGCAAGCCGTCAAAGGTGTTTTCGATGTCCTCCGGATAGATATTCTTCCCGCCTGCGGTCACGATCATATTTTTCTTTCGGCCAAAAAGCTGCAGATGCCCGTTGCCGTCAAACCGCCCCAGATCGCCGGTGAGCAGCCAGCCATCCACGATTGTCTGCGCCGTCAACTCCGGGTCATCGAGGTAATGGGACATAACGGTCTTACTCTGCACCGCGACTTCGCCGATTCTTTCCTCATCTGGACGGAGAATTCGGACCTGAACGCCCGGCAAAGGCTTTCCAACCGTATCCGCGCGAAACGGCTTCAGATCATTCAGGGTCAGCGCCGTACACGCTTCGGTCAATCCGTAACCATTCGCCACCGGAATTCCAAGATCATAGAAAAATTGCAGGGTTGATGGCTCGATAAAGGCGCCTCCGGTGATCAGCGCCAGCAGTTCTCCGCCGAACGCCTGGTGAACCTCCGGCAGCAGACGCCGGCTGATCTTTGTCTTCGGGCGACTCTTGCCAATCAGCTTATTCAATCCAACCAGCCGATCGAATAGAAACCGCTTGGCCGGAGTTAGTTCATCGAGCTTCGCCCGCAACCCGCGTTCCAGGTTCTTCAGCACCATCGGAACCAGGCTGACATAACTGATCTTGTAACGTACGAATGCATCCCGCACATACTCAGGCCGTAACGTTCTGAGGTGCACCACGCACGCTCCGCAAACGAACGGGCCGATGAAACCCACCATGAAATCAATCGCGTGGTTTGTCGGCAGAATGCTCAAATACCGCACCCCCGGCCAGAACGGATACCACGCTGTGAGAGATTTGCACTGCTCCAGGTAGTTTTCGTGCGTCAGCACGCAGCCCTTGGGTCGTCCGCCCGTCCCTGATGAATAGACGATGCATGCCGCATCTTCTCTCTGCCGTGGTGCGAACTGCGGATCACCTCTTCGCCGGAACTCCTCCCAACGAAACGCTCCCGCCAGCTCCGCTCCCGCGGGCGCTTCCGTGACCAGAACCGTCGCGATGCGGCGGTTGGAGAATTCGGGCGCCTGCATCATCGCCCGCCACAGGTAATATTCAATGAACAGAAACTGGGCCTTGCTGTGCGCCAGCAGTTGCAGCTGCTCGCTCGCGCTAAGCTTGTAATCCAGCGGAACCAGCACGCTGCCGCAATAAAAGATCGCGTAAGCCGAAATCAGCCACTTCGACTGGTTCGTCATAACGATCGCCGCGCGATCACCCGCTTTCAGATCGGCGTCCTGCAACGCGCGCGCCAGCGGCATCGCCATGGCCTTGAAATCCGAATATGTGAGCCGCGTCTTTTCGCGCTCGCGGTCTGCCTCGATCAGGCATACTTCATTCGGCCATCGCTCCAGCGCATCGCGCAGGGCTGCGCCTAACGATGCATATTGATCCAGATTGAGCATGAACAGACTATTTCACCACAGAGCCGCAGAAATACGGAATGCAAGGTGTCGGGTTAGTAAGGTGACTAGAGCCTCGCCTGAATTCTCTCAGCCAATGTACGGAAATCCGAGACCCCCTGCAGTTCATAATCCGGCAACTCGATGCGGAAGTGCTGCTCCAGCCGGGTCAGGAGATCGAGCGCCTGCAGGCTGTCGATTTTCAGACTCTTGAAGAAGTCGTCATCGGGTGTGAGCTTTTCCCGTGGCACCTTGAAGTGGGCGGCTGCGAGGTCGAGGATCTGATCAAGCGTTTGTCCGCCGGTCGGCATTATCAATTAAGGAAGATACGGCTGCGCTTCCGTGCTCTCCACAAATTTCTTTAGCCCGGCATCGACAGCGGGCCGGGTGAACAACTCGCAAAAAATTTCGATCTCGCGATTGAGTTCATCGTACGGAATAGGCTTGATGAACTTCTTTGCCTCGGCTGCGGTCCGCCGATCGAACTTTCCCAGCTGTGCCGCGGTTGCTCGCGCCGCTCGCAGCGCCTCGCCCTCGGCTACGATTTGACTCACTAATGCAATCTGCTGCGCCTTGCTGGCATTGAAACTTCGTCCCGTCAGCAGAAGATCCCGAACCACCGCATTGCCGAGATCGCGTTTCAGTCGCGGGATGCCGCCGAATCCCGGGATGAGTCCCAGCCGCAACTCAGGAAAACAAAAGCGTGCCATCTTGTCCGCGATGATCAGGTCGCAAACCAACGCCAGCTCAAACCCCCCGCCGAAGACCACCCCATGAACGGCAGCAATCGTGCTCAGGGGCGACGCGTCGATCGTGTTCATCACCCGGTGGATGCGTTGCAGAAAATCGCGTACTCCTGCCAGTGCCTCCTGTCGCCCGACCTGATGCGATCTTTCGTACAGCTCCCGCAAGTCTGCCCCGGCACAAAATCCGCAAGACAAAGGACTGTAGATGATCAGGGAATGAACCTGCTCTTCAAGCTTCGGCAGCACTGAGACGAATTGCTCGAGTTCCCCAAGCGCCAGAAGGCCGATTTCATTGCAAGGCTCGCGGCGAAGCTCCAGCTCGATTGCCCCCGCGTTCAGCCGCCACGAGAGCGCCTTCCCTTGAAATTCGTTCATACCGCCTGCTTGACCCGATACATATCTTCGATCTCGGACTTAAGTTCCTCCGCAATGCGATCGCGTTTCAGTTTGCCATTCGCAGTCAACGAGCCACTCTCAATCGAGAACGGCTCCTCGCGAACGTGGAAAGCGCGGATCTGCTTGTAATGCGGCAGCTGCGGATTAATTCTATCGATGGCAGCCTGCACTTTTTCGTCTGCAACTTTTCCGGTCACGATGGCTGACAGATAGCCTCGTCCGTTGCCGACCAGCACAACTTGCTGCGCCGTCGGAACTTCCTGCAGCAGTTTATCTTCAATCGGCTCGGGCGCGATGTTATGGCCCGAACCAAGGATAATAAGATTCTTGATCCGTCCGCGGATCTTCCAGTTTCCTGAGACGTCCATCTCACCCTGATCGCCGGTATGGAACCAGCCATCACTAAGAACCTGGGCGGTTCCCTCCGGTCGCATCCAATAGCCGGGAAAGATATTCGGCCCGCGCACCACAATCTCGTCGTTTTCCGCCAGCCTCATCTCGACTCCATCGATGGCCGGTCCCACCTGCCCGGGTACAGCGTTTCGTGGATCGTCCAACGTGCAAAGCGCCGTCGTTTCGGTCAAGCCATACCCCTGCAGCACGGGAATTCCCAGCATCACGAAATAGAGCTGCGTGTCTACATTGAGTGGCGCCGAGCCGCAGATCAGAGCTTTAAGATTCGACCCTATCATCTTCTTGCGAATCGTGGGGAAAACCACGGCCCTTGCCACGGCGAGGGACATCGAGTCGGGAAAATTCGCCTTCCCCTCCTGTTTCCTGATCCAGGCCGCTTTCGCCCGTGAGTACAACCCGAGCACTATTCCGCCGGTCTTCCACAGTTGTTCATCCACTGCTTTACGCATGCGCTCCAGCAGCGCAGGAACATTCAGAAAGTAGTCCGGGGAGGACGCGCGCATATCGTTTGCGATCCGGCTCAGGTCCGTGTTCATCATGAACAGGCTTCCGCGCATGAGGGAGGTCAGCATGATAATCCACGACCCCGCGAACGACATCGGGAGATAATGGAACACCCGTTCCTGCCCGGAGTGGCCGGATATCAGCAGATCGAGTCTTGCCGAGGTACAGCCCAGCATGTGCGTGATGTTGGCTGCTGTAAGCATCACGCCTTTAGCCTCGCCCGAAGTCCCAGACGTATAGATAATCGCAACAACATCAGCATCGGCGACCTTGCACGGCTTAGATTCCGCCATTCCAGCGCCTTTGAATACCTCGCTGAAAAGTACCCGGGGAGGCGCTTCCGACCAGCTCGCGGTAATCCCATCGCGCAGCGCTTCGTCGCTGCACATCAGCAGCGCGGGCGAGCAGTCCTTCATCATGGTTACGAGCTCTGCAGGTGCCTGCCTCGAGTAGAGCGGAACCACGATCAATCCCTCGGCGATGATCGCCAGATCCATCGCGATCCACTGAATGCTATTTGGTGCAAGTAGGGCGCAGCGCTCGCCTTTCGGAAGATTGCAGGATGCGAGAAAAGCCCGTGCTTCGGTGATCATGCCGAGCAGTTCGGCGCTTCGCGCGGACACTGTCTGGTCATCGCGCAGTTCCTGAAGAGCGACTGCGTCGGCGGGATTCCCAAGCCGGGCAAAGATATTTTCGAGAAAGTTCATTTTCCGGATGGATTTAAGTAAAGCTCACACGAACCCGTCATTCCGAACGGCACAGATGGAGGAATCTGCTTTCCAAATCAACTGTAGGCTCTCGCCAGTGCTTTCAGCCCTTCGCTCATCGGCGGGAGATAATCCTCCCAGCTCCACTCACCCCGTCGCGTCGGGAATTCGGGGTAGCGCCGCTGCACCTCCTCCTCAAAATACATACCCATGCGCGCCATGACCTTCAGGTTCCGAACGACAGTCCGCCCAAGTCCAAACGCAATCTGTTCGCGATCGGTATAGAGCTTGTTTAAAGCCACTAGCAATCGAGGCTCAAGGTCGGCGTCATCCACGTTCATGAGCAGGTCTTCGTGGCCGCGCTCGCGCATCAGGTTGCGAATGCGCTCGTCCATCGTGATCCCTGCCGAAGCTACTAATCCGGGCATCGAGGTCACAATCCCGTGGTAACGCGATGAGGCCATCATGTGGCAGCAACGCAGAATGCTGATCAGTTCGTAAATGTTGTATTCATCTGAGGTCAAAACCGGTACGCCGCCCAGCTTTTCTGCTATCCTCCGCGCCGGGCGCGCATCCAGGCGCTCGGTCGCCACCAGGATCACGAATACCTTTCGCTGTTTTCGAAATGCCTCAACTGCATTGGCGATCGAGTTCCAGTAATGTTCGTACGCTCGGTCTGCCTCTGGCCCCGAATTGTGAAAATAGGGTCCGCGATAATGACTGTCTTTGTACGCTCCGGAAACGCTGTGCATGACCAGCTTTCCAATTGAAGCCTTCACTGGCCACTCAAATGGATTGATCGGGCACACCACGAGCACCGGCGTGCTCTCGTCCCAACCCACGCTCCGCAGCACCTTTTGACCGTATTCAGCGGGATGCGGCTCGAATGTCCACGCAGTGTCCGTTCCCAGTTCCGTAGGCACGCCGAGCTCGCGCAAGATGGTGCGCGACTCCTCATTGCGCGTAATGACCAGAGAATTCTGGCAATAGCGCCCGCACATTTTTCGGATCGGCGGATCCATGTAGCCAGCCTCCGCGCCATATCCGACCGAAAGTTTGTTCTGGGCTGCTGCGATCCCCAGCGAGCCGATCATCATCGTCGCAAGCGCATTGGCGAACTTGCTTTTGAACATCGAGCCTTCGCACGCCACCACTCCGTGATGCTTTGGAACCTCGTCGGACAGAAACGAAGGAAAGATGTCAGGTAGATGCACCTGCTTTGTTCCTGCGAAATACTCCGCGGAGAATTCGAAGTTTTGGCTCATCACGCTGAATTCGACCTTGTCCGTGCCGAGGATCTGTCGAATCTGCCGTAGCATCTCCTCCACCCTCGCATCCGAACCCATGTTGCGGGTGCCGTTGTAACCTGCAAACAGCAGCTTCAGCTTTTCTCCCTGTTTCCACGGCTTGCCGCTGCCCAGCATCCATGACAGCTTCGATTTTTCAATGGCCGTGCTGACCCAGGCCTCGAGCACGAAATCCATCATGCCGCCGACCCTCCCGCCTTCGCCGGCCACTCCTGATATCTGTACGAGAAATTATTCTCGCGGCTGAATTTCAGCAGCGGATAGCTGTATTGCGAGAACGCCACCGGCTTGCTTCCCAACTCGGTCACCACCCGCGAGTTGTCGAAAACCGTATTCCACACCAGATACGGGAGAAAAACCTTCATCAACGAAGCCCCGTAGCCGAGCGAACCACTCCGATTCGCGAGCATGTCGACGGTCCCGCTAAATGGGCGTTCGAGAAACGGCAAGAAAATGGGAGGCCGCTTCTCCTGCGCGACCGCCAGAGTGCGCGTCAGCTCGCGAAACGTCTGCGACTCGCGTCCGGAAGAAAGATGATAGGTGTCATAGCGCGGGCTGTCTTTCTGATGCAGCGTGGCGATCGCATCGGCCACAAAATCCACGTTGACGATGTCCAATTTATCGTTCGGCCGAAACGGCAGCGCGGTCAGTCCCGCCAGGAACACAAACGCCTTGACCATATCGAACTGCGTTGTCTCAGGATATCGGCTGTCTCCCAGCACAATGCTGGGACGAAAAATCGTGACCGGGATCTCGGGCAGCAACTGCCGGATCATGTGCTCGCAAAACTTCTTAGTGCGGGCATAGGGATCGTAATCCGAGCGGTCCCAGTCAATCGAGCCGTCTTCAGTAACGACTTCGTTGCTGCGCCTCCCCGCGACCGCAACCGTGCTCACGTGGCTGAAGCGCCGCAGCCCGTGATAATGATTGACCCGCATTGCCAGCTGCAGGACTTCAAGCGTTCCGCGCAGGTTGACGTTTAGGCAGCTCTTTTCCGACTTCCGGTTCAGCGACGCGGCGCAATGGATGACCGAATCCGTCGTGTGAATCAGCCGGTCGTATTCATCACGTGCCAGGCCGAAATTCTGCGAGGTGATATCTCCTCGAAAAACACGTACCCTCGTCTGCAAAGCTTCATAGAATCTTGGAAATGGCAGGTGCAGCTGCAGCGACTGCCAGAGTCGCAGCTCGGCTTCACGCGGATCGCGGGCACGCACCAGCAGGTTCAGCGACGCGCCGCTCTCTAGCAGATTGGCGGCTACATGGGCGCCAATATATCCGGTCGAACCCGTCAGGAATATCGCCACGTTGCTCCATTGGTGCCGGTGCGCACAGCATCGCCATTTTCCTCGGTGGCGGTTTCTGAAAACGAAAGCCCCAGGTTGCGCGGGGCGCGGGCCTCAACGGGCCGCCCTTCGATCAGCGGATAGGTCCAGCGGCGCAGTGCGGGAATATGCACGTTGATCCAGTAATCCCACCAATCAAGCGAGCAGGTGTTGTACCCGAAGTCGTGCTTCTCCTCGGGCACCAGCGCATGCGAGAGCTTCTCCACGTTCTCCGCCACAAAATCGTGCTCATTCAGCAGGATGAAAGGTTCGAACAGCGCAATCAGCTTTTCCACCCGCTCCAGATTCCGCTCAGCCTTCGCCAGCGGCGGTTTCTTCAATGGCAAGGGAGACATGACCAGTTGAATCGACTTAATCATCGCCCGCTGCGCCGGGGCCGACATCCTCTGATATCGCTGCTTCGACACCGGGATGGCGTCCATTTTCAGCCGCAGCCAGTATTCGATGCCTTCCTGCGCGCGGTAATGCTTGCGATGTGCCAAAGCGGTAAGCTCAATCGAGCGGCGCATGTCGCATGGATTCGTCACGGAAGTGGCGAGTTGATACACGGCATCATGGCGGCGTTCCATAACCGCGGCAGCGATCAGAGTCATTCCCCCGCAGACCGCATCGACCGGAATAATATCGAGCCGCTTGCGTTCGTTCGAAGGCAACTGGCGGAACCGTGTGCCCAGCAGGTACGAAAGCGAGGCTGAAGTGTTGATGCCCTCGTTCCATCCGCGAAAGGGCTTCTCCACCGAAGTCTCAACAATCGCCGGACGCACAATCGCCACCGCCAGGTCTTTCCCGTACTTCGAAATCAGCGACTCCGCCAGGCTCTTCGTGAGCGTGTATGTGTTCGGCCAGCCCAACTCCTGCGCGCGCCGTAATCCGTATTCGGTCAGCGTGGTGCGCAGCCAGCGCACCCGGTTCTTGCGCACCTGGTTTTCGAGCGCCGCCCCTTTCAGGCCTTTTGCCGCATGTTCTTTTCCCAGCGCCTGTTCGCGCAACTCCCGCGTGATCTCTTCGCCCTCTGACTTCGCCTCCGTTTGCTTCACAAAATCATGGAGCGCCCGCCACTCCGCTTCGGCGTCGAAGTTCACCACCCCCGCGGGGGTATAGTTGCGGCGCAGCATTTCCGTCACTCGCCCGTCGCGCTGCCCGGCCACGTAGCAGGTCGATAAATGCGCCAGCCCGGCGTGGTCACACTGCCTTACAAAATCGAGCACTGCCACCGACGCGTCCACGTTGATCGCCAGAGCCTCACGCAGGTCAGGATTGAAATCCGTCAGCCCCGAGCTGTTGATGACAAGATCTAGCTTCTGCTTCAACTCCTGCGCTATCTTCGCATCAATTCCCAACCCGGGTTGCGAGACATCGCCCTCGATCACCTGCACGCGCTCACGAATAAACTGCGCCAGACGCGTTGCGTAACGCTCGTACAGTGGATCGAATACCGGCGACTCTTGCAATAGCGCCTCGAATCTCTGTCGCGCAGGGTTCGACTTCTGGCTGCGAATCAGCAAGTAAATTCGCGCTGTCTCTGGCAGATCGAGCAACGTATTTGCCAGCCAAACCTTGCCAATGAACCCGGTTACCCCGATCAACATGATGTGCTTGCCGGCAAATGCCTTTCGCACCGAGAGCGGCGCCGTGGCGCGCGTGTTATCAAAATGGACGGTTGGCCGTTCCACCGCATGATGCTCCCGCTCGGCCGGAGTAATCGCATCCTGCAACGCGCCGCCGCTGTGAAGGGCGAGATCGGTGGCCAGCCATGCCGCGTCTCTGCGGCCATCCGGCCCGGCGCCGCTGATCCGGGCAAACCACCCCCGCGGGCGAATCACAGGCTGGAGCAGCCGCCCGGTCGCGATACCATCCCGGAATTCCAGCCGGTTGGCGATGATCCACTTCACTCCCAGATGCCTCGCCAGCGGACCCATCACATGATCAAGGCCCTGGCTGACCAACACCACGGAAGCGCCACTGTTCACCAATTCCCGCAGCTTCGCCACGCCTTCCGGCTTCAGGAATGGCTTGAGCTTGTAATCGAAGTACTCTTCGCCCAATGAATCCAGACGGTCACGGCTGATCCCCCGCAAGACCGTATGCATGACTTTCGTGGCAAAGGTGCGATTGGCGGCGTACAAAAACGGCCGCGCTAGGGCCATTGCGAGCACCCACCCGCGGCGAAGCCAACGCTCCGTAAAGGTCTGCGCGTTCCAGGTAAAGAACGCAATCGAACGCACTGTGGTCAGCTCTAGCAGGCTGCCTTCTACCCGCCAGTAGGCCGGACCCGCCCTTGAATTGTGGTTTAAGCCTTCCACTAGCTTCTAGCTTCTGCAGTTCGGGATCAAGTCAACCGAACAAGCAGCCCTATTGTAAACAATCTGTAAATAAACTCTGCTGCTTTCATTGGCCTCCTGACCCAAAGACTCCCCTGAATAACACCAGTTACACCACTGGAAACACAGCCGCTTCGCTCGCATGAAAACCCTCCAGGCTCATCTGCTGCCGCCAGTTTGCTCCTCCGTGGCTGGCCACATATAGCGCCAGCTCCAGCCGGCTCCAGACTCCCAGCTTGTCAAATGTGGTCCGTAGATAGTTCTTCACCACCTGCTCAGTGGTCCCAATTCGGTTGGCAATCTCCCGGTTCGTACAGCCCTGCCAGACCAGGGCGGCGACCTCGGCCTCTTTTGCGGTCAGACGGTCGCGCGGCGCCATGGCTCCTCCTTTTGAAACATTGCGGTTGCCAGCTTTACCCGCTTGCGGCCATCGCGGATGCCGGCCCGCAAGAACAGCGTCCGCAGGTGCTGCTTCACCGTCCGCGGGCTGATCTTCAACTGCGACGCGATCTCTTTGTTGCTGCAGCCCTGCACCAGCAGCCGTAGAACCTGTTCATCGCGCGCTGTCACCTTGATCTCACCAATTTCAATCGCTCCTCGTTCTTCTCCTCTCGCCTGTTCCATCGTCACCGCGTTCACCTAACCCTCCTCTGCGGCGCCTCGCCTCGGCCGCGCCGCTTACACAAAAGGATTAAGCAAATCGTTCGCCACACATTCGCTTCACCTGCCGCTTCGGGAAAGGCGCGGAATTCGGGCCCTTCCACTAAATCTTCCACAGTTGAAACAGCTCGTCTGCCCTGCCGTTCCATCATTTCGGGATAACCTCTCCCAGAACGAAACCGAGGTGCTTACCCAGCCAGTATTCACAAACCCGCTTCCCTGCGAATTAAGAAAGATTTAAGGTTGAAGAAGAATAAAGTTCGATCTGCACCGCGTACTATGCGGGTCCTGATTATTGAAGACGAGCCTCGGCTGGCGGCCAACGTCGCCCGCAGCCTGCGCGAGAGCGCGGGCTATGCCGTCGACGTCGCCCAGGACGGCGAAGAGGGTCTTTTCATGGCAGGCTCAAATCAATACGATGCCATGCTGCTCGATCTGATGCTTCCCAAACTTGACGGAGCGCAGCTTTTGCAGCGGGTGCGCGACTCTGGAACTCATATTCCAGTTCTGGTTCTCACCGCCCGCGACGATAAAGAAACGGTCGTCCGTCTGCTCAATGCGGGCGCTGACGACTATCTCACCAAGCCTTTCGATTTGGGAGAACTGATTGCCCGGACCAAGGCGCTCATCCGCCGCGGCAAAGGCCACGCATCCCCACTTCTGACCGTGGCCGACCTCCGGGTCAACACGGTCAGCCGGAGCGTCGAGCGCGCCGGCCATGTCATTGCGCTCACCGCCATGGAATACCGCGTCCTTGAATATCTGGCGCATCGGCCCGGCGCAGTAATCTCGAAAACTGAGCTGCTTGAGCATCTCTATGATTACAACTGGGAAAAATTCAGCAACGTCATCGAAGTCTATATCTCAGGTTTGCGACGCAAGCTCGAGGAGATCTCCCCCGAGCCGCTGATTCATACCCTTCGCGGTCAGGGCTACGTGCTGCAGGGATAGCTTGAAAAGCAACTCGATCAAAAGCCGCCTGATTATGATCGTCGTTCTCTCCCAAGCGTTGCTGGCTCTGGGATTGCTGCTGGCGGGCGTTTATTATACTCGCCGCCGTCTCCTCCAGAGCCTGGACGCAGGCATGCAGTCCCGCGCTATGAGCGTTGCCGCTCTCGTGCGCTACACGGAAGACGCTACCGGCAATGTCTATTTCGATGACTCTCTTCTGCCGCCCTCGCTCGATCTCAGGCACCCGGATGCTTTTGCCGTCTGGACCGACCGCTCCGGCTTGCTGGTGCGCTCGGCAAACTGGCCGGCAGGTCTGAGCGTGTCAAGCGCCGGTTCCGCGCACTGGAATTTTTCCTCGGACCGCATTCCCTACCGCGGCCTGCGCGTCTTCAAAACGCCTGTCCTCGATCGCGAAGAGGGATCTTCCTTCCACCCGCAAACATTAAATATCGTTTATCTTTCGCCTCGGATTCGCATGGAGCAGCAGGTCCGCGAGGCCGGAGTTTTCATCGCCGGGACCAGCCTGGTGCTGCTCGCCATCACAGTCCTGCTGGCTCTTTGGGGCATTCGCCACGGTCTTGCTCCCTTGCAGGAGTTGACCACGCAGGCATCTTCGATCTCGGCTCAAAACTGGAAACTGCGTGTGAGCGATGACCTCCGCCAGCTCCAAGAGCTTCGTCCTCTGGCCGACGCCATGCAAACCATGCTGACCCGCCTCGAATCTTCATTTGTGCAGCAGCGCGACTTCATCGGCAATGCAGCACACGAACTGAAAACCCCTGTCGCCATCCTCAAATCCACGCTGCAGTCGTTATTGCAGAAGCCGCGCAGCCCCGGGGAGTACCGAGCCGGACTTGAGCATTCGCTCGACGACGTCCAGCGCCTCGAGCAGCTCTTGCAATGGATGTTGCGCCTGGCCCGCGCCGAACAGTGGGCACATGGAGCTCTCCGGCGTGATCTCTCCCCAGTCGATCTCCACGCCAGCTGCGAGGAGGCCATCGAACGCGTCCGCCAGTTATCCCAAAGCCGAAGGATTTCGATTGAACTTTCCCGCAACGGCCCGGCATCGCTTCCCGCCGACCCCGAAGATCTGCAGCTGGTGTGGTGCAATCTGCTCGAAAATGCAATGCGATACAGCCCTGAGGGCGAATCGGTCAAACTTGCCATCAGCAACAATGGCAGTTCCGCTCGCATTACCATTCAGGACCGCGGCATGGGTATCGCTAGCGAGGACCTGCCCCACGTCTTCGAGCGTTTCTATCGCGGCGATCCTTCCCGCACCCGCTCCACCGGCGGATTTGGCCTCGGCCTCGCGATCACCAAAGCCCTTGTCGAGGCTTATGGCGGCAGCATTGCCGCCGAAAGCACCGTCGGTCAAGGCACCACGATGGTCATCGATCTTCCCCTCACTCCGGCCAGTCAGTCGTAACTCCTTCAGCTTCCCTTAAGGTTCGCTTCAGCAAGATTTCCTGGGAATGCTCCGCTAACCAAGCCGGATTCGAAAGGCAAACAACTCAATGCCACGCCGCATTCGAAATCATTGTCCCGCGAGGTGCGCCGTACTTTTCTTGTTCGTCTCGACGCTACCCACCTTGGCACAGACCGCTCAACTCAACTGCCGGATAAATCAGGCGTCCGGGAATGCCCCTCTCACGTTGACTCTCCAGGACGCACTGGCCCGGGCAAAGGGACTTAACCCCGAATATCATGCCGCCGCCACCGAAGCAGGCCTCGCTAAAGAAGACCGTGTGCAAAGCCGCGCTGGCCTGCTGCCCAGCGCCAGTTACAACAGTTCCTTCATTTATACCGAAGGCAACGGAACTACCACTGGACGCTTCATCGCCAACAACGCGGTTCATGAATACCTCGACCAGGGCGACGTCCACCAGAGCTTCTCGCTTGCCCAGATCGCCGATTATCGTCGCACTCTGGCTGCCGAAGCTGCTGCCCGGGCTCGCCTGGAAATCGCTGCGCGTGGACTCGTCGTCACAGTGGTTGAGGCTTATTACGGCTTCGTCGTCGCACAGCGAAAGTATGCGACCGCCGAGCGCGCGGGGACCGAGGCGCAATATTTCTTTGACATCACGCAAAAGCTCGAGCAGGGCGGCGAAGTCGCCCACTCGGATGTAATCAAGGCGCAGATTCAACTGCAACAGCAACAGCGCGAACTCCAGAACGCACGCCTCGAAATGGAACGCAGCCGCATAGACTTGGCTGTCCTGGTTTTTCCCGATTTCAACGAGAACTTCAGCACCGTTGACGACCTGCAGACGCCCCGGTCCTTGCCGGCCTTCGCCGAGGCCCAGGCCGCCGCTGCCGATCATAATCCTGAAATCCGTGCCGCTCTGGCCAGCTTCAGCGAGGCGAAGGAGGAGGTCAAGGTCGCATGGAACGGCTTCCTGCCGTCCTTGAGCATCGATTGGTTCTACGGGATCGACGCCAGCGCCTTCGCGACGCGATTTATTGATCCCATCCTGCGACGCTCGGTGCAGGGACTGGGCTATGCCGGCACGGCAACGCTGGAATTGCCCGTCTGGAACTGGGGCGCGAACCGCAGCCGGGTGAGGCAGGCCGAGTTACAGCGCGAACAAGCCCGTGTTGAATTGACCTTTGCCCAGCGGCAGCTCCTAGGAAATTTGCGCAAATTCTACGAGGAAGCCGAAGTCACTCGCTCGCAACTACAATCGCTGCAAAGCTCAGCCCAGTTGGCCGCCGACAGTTTGCGCCTGACCACGCTTCGCTATCAGGCGGGCGAAGTTTCTGTACTCGAAGTGGTGGACGCGCAGAATACACTGACGCTGGCGCAAAACGCCTTCGACGACGGGGAGGTTCGCTATCGTGTCGCCCTCGCTAACTTGCAAACTCTGACGGGGAGCTTCTAACGCGATGAGACTTCTTTTGCAGGCTTTAGTCATGGTGACAGGGTTTTTGTTTCTGATTTCCTGCTCCAAAGAAACACCGGAGCAACAGCCCGTCGTCACCGTGCAGGTCATCCCCGTTCAACAGACCACGCTGCATCACACCATCACGGCTGATGCCGTTCTGTTCGCGCTCTCGCAATCGGCCATTGTCCCGAAAATCACAGCACCGGTAAAAGCCTTCCATGTCAAGCGTGGCAGCCGGGTTCATGCAGGAGAGCTGCTTGCCACGCTCGAAAACAAAGACCTCGCCGCCGCAGCGCAAGATACGAAAGGCGCTTACGAGCAAGCCCAGGCAAACTACGAGATCAGTACCCGGGCCGAGGTTCCGGCCGAGATGCAAAAATCGGAACTGGAGCTGAAAGCTGCCCGGCAGACCCTCGACACGCAACAGACCATTTATGAAAGCCGTAAGAACCTCTTTCAACAGGGCGCCCTGCCCCGCAAGGAATTTGAGCAGGCGGGAATTGATCTCACCCAGGCGCGAAACCAATATGAGTTGGCAAAACAGCACCTCGGAGCCTTGCAGGGATTCGCAAAACAGGAGAGCCTGAAATCTGCCGCCGGACAACTTGAATCAGCTAAGGGCAGATATCTCGCCGCCGAAGCCGATCTGAGCTATTCCGAAATTCGCAGTCCCATCAACGGTGTGGTCACGGACCGCCCGCTTTATCCCGGAGAAATGGCTTCTGCCGGCACTCCTCTGCTCACCGTCATGGACACTTCTTCTGTCGTCGCGCGTGCCCACATCGCGCAGCCAGAAGCCGAACTGCTGGAAATCGGCGACAGCGCCACCATCACCGTGCCCGGCGAGGAGAAGGCAATTCCTGCCACGATCTCGGTTGTTAGCCCTGCGCTTGATCCCAACAGCACCACCGTCGAGATTTGGGCACAAGCCAAAAATCCCGGCGATCGCCTCAAGCCCGGCACTGCGGTGCAACTTTCTGTCCTTGCGAAAACCATCCCTGACGCTCTGGTAATTCCCTCCGCCAGCCTTCTCACCGCACCGGATGGAACCGCTTCCGTGATGGTCGTCGGTTCAGATGATCGCGCGCACTCGCACGCCGTCCAGGTCGGCATTCGTCAGGGAGACGATGTACAAATCGTGGAGGGCCTCAAAGCTGGCGAAAAAATCGTTGGCTCCGGTGCCTACGGCTTGCCGGATAACACCAAAGTTCGAGTCGAGGGCAACAAGAGTGAAGACTGATCAAGAGGCCCGCCGCGCACCCTCCACTCACCCACTCATCCATCGCGTGCGGAGTGCGACGCGATGACTTCATCTCCCGCTTCATATTGGCTGCCGCGCCATGCCAAGTCGATCATCTTTTTGATCCTCACCGTGGCGCTACTGGGTGGCTATCTTGCCTTTACTATTCCGGTTTCGGTTTTTCCTGAAACCAATTTCCCTCGTGTCCTGATCGGCGTCGATAACGGCGTCATGCCCATTGACCAGATGATGGTCACCATCACGCGTCCGCTCGAAGAGGCCGTCAACAGTGTCCCCGGTCTTCAGCAGGTACGCTCCATTACTAGCCGTGGATCGGCCGAAATCGACCTCTTTTTCGACTGGCGAGTGGACATGTTCCAGACTCTCCAGTACGTCAACGCTGCCATCTCGCGCGTGCAACCGGATCTCCCGCCGACCGCAAGCGTCGTCGCGCATCGTATGACCTTCGCCAGCTTCCCAATCATCGGCTATAGCCTCACCTCCACTAGCATCCCGCAGACGCAACTCTGGGAAATCGCGACTTACGAAATGAAACCCCGCCTCAACCGGCTGGATGGCGTCTCTACTGTCCTGGTCCAAGGTGGGCAGGAGCCTGAGTTCCACATCGTTCCCGATCCAGCCAAGCTGCTCACGACGAACGTCACCATTACTGACATTCTGGACACCATGCGCCGCACCAACATGATCGATTCGCCCGGCCTGTTCGACGCCAATCATCAACTCGTGCTCGGCCTCGTCAGCGGCCAGGTGCACACCCCGGAGCAGATCGCGCAAGCTGTAATCAAAACAACTCCTGCCGGAGTCCCTGTCCGCGTTGGCGACATCGGCGAGGTCACGCGCTCGGTCAAACCCGTTTACACAGTTGTTACCGGTAATCAGAAACCGGCCGTACTTCTGAACATCAACCGCCAGATTGACAGCAATACTTTAGCGGTTGCCAATGAAGTGCACGCCGATATCGACCAGCTAAAACAGTCTCTCCCTCCCGGCATCAAAATCAGTTCCTTTTACGATCAGTCATGGATCGTCAACGAATCCATCAGAAGCGTGCGTGATGCAATTCTTCTCGGCCTTATTCTCGCGTCCATCATTCTCGTACTTTTTCTGCGCGACTGGGGCACTTCCATCGTCGCTGGCCTCGTTATCCCGGTCACGATTCTCTTCACCTTTGTTGCCCTCAAGCTGCTCGGCCAAAGCTTCAACCTGATGACCCTCGGGGGCCTCGCCGCGGCGGTCGGCTTAGTCATCGATGATGCCATCGTCGTCGTTGAAAATATCGTGCTCCATCGCGATGCCGGTCAGCCGCGTCTGGAAGCTATTCACAGTGCGCTGAAAGAAATCACAACGCCGCTTATCGGATCAACCATCACTCCAGTCGTAGTTTTTCTCCCGTTGATCTCGATCACCGGCGTAACCGGAACATTTTTCCGCGCGCTCGCCGTAACCATGGCGGTTGCGCTATTCACCTCACTGGCTCTCGCCCTCACCTGGACGCCCACTCTCAGCCAGTATTTCATCAAGCGCCAGAGAACGTTCGAGCCGCTTGCAGGCACGAATACCGAACAGCAATCGGTCCAACGCCTGCTCGAAGTCGAAGAAGCTTCGCTCAGCGGATTTTTCCATAAAGTCGTGAACTTCCACGCAAATTGGCTGCAGAGGGCCCTGCGCAAGCCGCTTTGGCTCGCCGTTTTCAGCGTGCTGCTGATTATTGTTTCGGTAACGTCCTACAAACTCCTTGGTACCGATCTCCTGCCTGAGATGGACGAAGGCGGTTTTGTGCTCGATTACATCATGCCGCCCGGCAGCTCCTTAAAGGAAACCAATCGCGTCGTCAACCACGTCTTGCAGATCGTCCACACCTTCCCTGAGGTCGAAAGCACCTCGCGCCGCACCGGTCTGCAGCTCGGTCTCGCCGCCGTCACCGAAGCCAACACCGGTGACATCTCCGTAAAGCTCAAGACGGATCGCAGCCGCGGAATCGAAGAAATCATCTCGGAGATCAGGGACAAAGTTACTCAGCAGGAGCCGGAGCTCGACGTGGAGTTCACCCAGGTTTTGCAGGACATGATCGGTGACCTGACCAGCGCCCCCGAGCCGGTTCAGATCAAACTATTTTCTCCCGACGCCAAGCTGATCGAGGAATGGGCGCCAAAAGTCGCGGACGCCATTCACAAGATTCCCGGCGTGGTCGACATACTCAACGGCATAGAAAACACCATCAGCGGCCCCGCCATCACATTTCAGGTCGATCCCACAGTCGCCGCACGCGCCGGCTTCACGCCCGAAGAAATCGCAACTGATGCCGCTGCGATCATCGAAGGCGAAGAAGCTCCTACTCCAGTCATCGCCAATGATCGTGCTTACACCATTCGGGTCCGTTTTCCCGCCGCCAATCGCTCTTCGCTTGACGCCATCAAGAACACGCTGCTTACAAGCAGCACCGGGCACACGGCAACATTGGGCGCTCTCGCCAACGTCACCGAACTTCCTGGCCAGACCGAGATTCGGCGCGAAAATCTTCAGCACGACGTCGCAGTCACCGCTCGCCTTGATGGACTCGATCTCGGCACAGGCATCGCAGAAGTGAAACGAACAGTAGACAATCTTCACCTTCCCTCGAGCATCCGAGTCGTTTACGGCGGCACTTACGAAGAGCAGCAGCGGTCTTTTCACGATCTCGTCTTTGTTCTCGTACTGGCGGTTCTCTTCGTATTCATCGTTCTGCTCTTCGAATTTCGCACTTTTGCCGGTCCCGTCGCCATTCTGTCGTCGGCCCTGCTCTCGACTTCCGGCGTATTCCTCGGCCTGCTGATTACCCGAACAACTTTCAACATCGCATCTTTTATGGGATTGATCATGGTCATCGGCATCGTGGCCAAGAATGGCATTCTGCTGCTCGATGCCGATCAAACATTTCGCGCTCTTGGCTTGTCTGCGCAGGATGCCATTCTGCAGGCCAGCCGTCGCCGCTTGCGTCCGATCGTTATGACTGCTCTGGCAACCGTCGCCGGCATGTTGCCGCTCGCATTCGCCATTGGCGCCGGAGCGCAGATGCTGCAACCTCTCGCCATTGCAGTCATCGGAGGCATTCTGGTTTCCATGGTCCTGTCCCTCATCATCACGCCCGCTGTGCATTACTACATGAGCCATGAACCGACTCGGGTTGAGTAATGAAGTCCGGCAAACGGGCATTACTCCTTTAGAATCCCGCAAAAGCGGGTCAAGAAACGTAATCAGGTCTGACAGGACGGAAAACGTCATTCCGCACTACTGCTTTGTCCTTCTCTCCTGCGCTAAAACTCCGCACGAACATGCGCATGTAAGTTCCTGGATACTAAGCCCTTCGTTACTTTGTGCCGTGTACTAAAATCTCAACCCTTTCGGGCGGAACTGCTAAAATGCTGGTATTGTGCTGGGTCAGAGAGCCAGCCCACGGTTACGCAAGGATATATTTGTTGAAGTCGCAGCAGATGCCAGCCAACGTGGATCGGGAACATACCAACGCGGAACCCCACGCGCTCGACGAAACCACTTTTCAACAGTTGCTGGAAGCTGCCTACGTCATTCAGCAGCATAATGAGACCCCTGCACAAACCCCAACATATCCGGACGCCAGCGAGATTCTCGCAAAAGTCGTAGCCACTCACGAAATTCTGCAGTCTTCCGAGTTCGACCTCGCGAGCACAATGTCTCTGATCGCGGAACGCCTGCAGGATGCCACACGAGCTCGTGGCGTGGCCATTGGCGTCAAGCAGCAGGATCATCTTCAGTATTGCGCTTCCGTCGGCACCGGGGTCAGCTCCGCCGGATCCAGTGTGCCCATTGATCTCGGCTCGCCAGAACTTAGCCACGATAGCTCTCTGCCTGACGAAAACCTCTCTTTCGGGAATGGACAGATTCCGCCGGTTACAGAGATCGACTCCTTATTGGTGGTTCCTTTGCATTACGACGGCAGAGTTGCAGGCGTCTTGGAAGTCCGCTTTCATGACAACTGGAACCATTACGATCCGGACATCGAAGCCTGTGAGCTGATGAGTGGACTGGCAACTGAAGCCATTGCCCGCGCGGTCGGCCGCGAATGGAAGCAGGCACTGGCCAGCGAGCGCGCGACGATGATGCAGTCGCTCGAGAGAATAAGACCTCAGCTCGAGCGATTGGCAAGCAATTCTGCCCCGGTCGAGGAGTTGGCCGCGAGCCCGGCGTCAGAGCTCGCGCTGCCCTCGGCTCCGGCTGCCAGCGCCTCGTGCGTCAGATGTGGATACGTCTTTACTGCGGATGAACAGTTCTGCGGCAATTGTGGCATGTCACGCTCCGGAGCTGACTTCGCCCCTTTAGAGGCCGGCAGCCCGATCCTGCAGGAGTCCGAGTCATCCTTTGGCAATCAGGAAGAGTCCCCATACCTGACGAATCAGGCCGCAGCATACCTAACGCCCGTTTTCCACGGAGACCCGGCGCTTGTGCCGTCAGCTCCGAGCGGACCGGTCCGTGCCGAGATTTCGGCAGCTGCGGCACGCTCAACTCCTCCTGAGCCCGCGCCGGAGACCAAGTCCGGCCCCTGGAGTTCGGCGCACTCGACCCACCGCTGGCTTGAATCTCTGCAAAAAAATGCCGGCCGCACTTGGCTTGCCCGGAACCGCGCCAATGTTTATCTGGCAGCCGCCATCCTTATCCTTCTGCTCGTCCTTTCCGGGTGGGGTACCCATCATGTCTCCTATAGCTCTGCGAGAAGCCCGCAGCCCGAACTCAGCCTTTTCGATCGCCTCCTGGTCAGCCTCGGTTTGGCTGAAGTCCCGTCATCTGCTCCGGCCCATCCCGGCAACCCCACCACCCAGGTCTGGGAAGATGTGCATACTGCCCTGTACTACTGTCCCGGTACCGATCTCTATGGAAAAACGCAGGGTGGCAAATACACCACTCAGAAAGACGCCCAGCAGGACCAGTTCCAGCCCGCAGATGGCGTAAGCTGCGAATAATCCACCTCACCTTAGGTCTTCTACGCTGATTTTGTGCCCTTCCGAATATTGACAGGTACGCCAGAGGAGCGTGGAATTGTCTAAATCCCCGTTCGGAGGCATTCCCCTTGCCGCCAATTGAGAACCCCGGAGCAGTACAACACCCCGGCACGCAAATACCAGATACCGATCCCAATCCACTAAATTTTCCCATTTTGGAACGCGATCTCGGCCGCTGGGCACAGGTATACTTCACCACGCCCCCGGACAAACGTCATGAGGCGGTGGGCGCCCTGATCAACGAACTCAGGAACGAAAAATCGCAGCTGGGGATTGAGCCGCATATCACGCAAAGCGCCACTCCAAAAGTCGTTTCCCTTATTCAATGCCCCAAGTGCCAGTCCGAGAACCGGCTGGAGCAAAAGTTCTGCGGCCGCTGTGGCTGGCCCTTGCGCCAGACAAAAGATGCTCCAGCTACACTAGAGTCGGTATCCAACATCAAAAATGCGATTGCCGAACCGCAAGAGGCTATGGAGCCGCGGCCTGACCCGATAACCGATGTCACCGCCATCCGGGACGCTCTAAAAGTAGGCAGCTCGACACAGGAGACTCCCAGAACCCGGAAGTACGCAGTAGTTGGGGTCGCCCTTGTTGCAGTAATTGCGGCACTACTCTTTCTTCGCTTAAACCACCAAAGCGAGAGTCCGGCTCTTGCCCAGCCCGTACCAGTTCCGCCGCGCAATGGAATTGCCCAGCCGCTTGCATCTTCTACAAACCCGCCATCATATGCAGTAAGCAGCAGTTCACCCTCTCGATTGAAGGCGCAAAAAGACTCTCCACGGCAAACGAACCCCGCCCCGGCGACGCCGGCATCTGACCAGGCCGCGGCTCCTTCGGCACCCGGCGCTGACGAGTTGGCCCAGGCGAAGACCTATATGAACGGCACAGGTGGGCAGCGTGATCCTGTTGAAGCCGCGTCATGGTTGTGGAAGGCCGTGCGCAAGAGGAACGCCACCGCGGCATTGTTGCTCGCCAATATGTATCGCCTCGGCGATGGTGTCGGGCAAAGCTGCGACCAGGCCCGACTCCTGTTTGCCGCCGCCGCGGCGGACGGATCAGACGAGGCAGCTCAACAGCTGCGGGATCTTCAAACCCAAGGCTGCAAATAAGAACGACCTCCCGAAGCGGGAGGTCGTTTCTTGGGGGAGCGGACTGCTAATTGATGTCGCTGTGAGGATGCGGTTCCCCTCGGTTCAGCTGGAGAATGCGCTGCTCCCAACGCTCCAGCATCTCAGGCAAGGGCGGGATTTTCGTGCCGCCGGGCTTCGTACCAGAGTGCAAGTTCGACCCGGTTCCAGAGTCCGAGCTTGTCGTAGATGACTCGAAGGTAATTTTTGACGACGTGCTCGGTGGTTCCAATACTCTCTGCGACTTCGCTGTTCTTGAGTCCCTGAGCGACCAGTTCGATGACTCGCTGTTCTCGCTCATTGGGGACCCGCTTCCCGTAACGCTCGCCTCTAAGCATAGCTGCCTCCGATATAGTAGTGTCGCAAGTTTTACCCGCTTGATGCCGCTGGTGATGCCAAACCGCATGAACAGCCGGTTAAAGTGGGCTTTCACCGTGCGGCGGGCCATTTTGAGCTGCTTTGCGATCTCTGCATTGTCACAACCCTGCAGAAGTAATTCGGCAATCTGCTGCTCACGCCGGCCAAGCCGAACAGGCTTTTCCGTCATCGCAACCCCCGGAACTTCAATAGATAGCCCTGGAACTGGTGCAGAAAATCTGCAAGGACTCTTCGCCAATCCAGCCACGAAGGTATTACCAAGATCTGTGGGCCGGTTTTGCGTATTCAGTGTGCACCTACACTGCCAGCTACCCCGCAACGCACAGGAAAATTCCGGCCCAGATTTGCACAGGCAGAATGCGTTTTCCTCATTTGTATGCAAAAGCCGGCAAGCCCTATGCAAGAAGCAGGATTGCAAATTGCAACAGTCCTCATGAGTTATCTGCGGAATTTGTTAACTGCTTAGAAACGCTACAGAAACGCGGCTTCCGCGAGCTGGGCTACGATCACTTCATGGTTGGCGTTCGTCTGTTGATTGCGTCGTTCGCGCCACAAATTCGGCAGCTCGTGCCGAGTTTCCGGCACAAATGCAATAGCTAAGTGGTGGTGCAGTGAACACTCTAGGCGTCGATTAAGGAAAACGCCTTATCCGATTGATCCTGCTTGTGAATTGCTCGCGTGAACTTATTACCCGCACCCATGCAGGTTTTTCCTGATTCCACCTTAGACTGAAAACCGCGCCTGCAGCCGTGTTTCACCGAAAACTGTGCAAAACGGGACGCCGCATCAGCAGATGCAACGCAAACGCTCCCGGCGTTGCTTTAGACTGTCATCTACTGCATGAAACTTTCCGTTGTCACGCCTGTCTTCAACGAGCGTACTACGCTACGCTACGTGGTGGAGCGCGTCCTGACGGTGCCACGCATCAGCAACCTTCAACTCGAAATCGAGTTGCTCTGCGTTGACGACGGCTCGCAAGATGGATCTCGGGAGATTTTGTACGATCTGCAAACTCAATATCCTCAAGTACGTGTGTTCCTGAACGAGCGCAACATGGGCAAAGGTGCGGCGCTGCGCCGGGGCATTCAGGAAGCCACGGGAGATTTCGTTGTCATCCAGGATGCCGATCTCGAGTACGATCCCGTGGATTTCCCGATTCTCCTTGGTCCGCTTATCGAAGGCAAGGCCGACGTGGTTTTCGGCTCGCGCTTCCTCGGCGGCGCGCCGCATCGTGTGCTTTACTTTTGGCATTCCGTCGGGAACCGCGCGCTGACGTTACTTTCAAATTGCCTCACCGATCTAAATCTCACCGACATGGAAACCTGTTACAAGGCTTTCCGCCGCGAGGTGATTCAATCCATTCCAATCGAAGAGAATCGTTTCGGCTTCGAACCGGAGATCACCGTCAAAGTCGCCAAGCGCAGCCTGCGAATCTACGAGGTTGGCATCAGCTACTGGGGGCGCACCTACGAAGAAGGCAAGAAGATCAACTGGCGTGACGGTGTTAGTGCGCTATGGTGCCTTATCAAATATGCGTGGAGCGAACCCCGAATCAGCGGGGTTCCGAGCGCTTCCGTTTCGCGCGCTCAAAATGCCTCGCTGACTTCGCGCAACTGAACAAACTACTCGCCGCTGACCGGCTGCCCAACTCCACCGTATTTTTGCAGCCACTTCAATTCTTCGCGTACTTTGATCTTTCCATGCCAGGGATTCTTGCCCAGGTCATGGCCTTCTCCAGGAAAAATCAGCAGCTCATGCGGAATGCCAAGATTATAGAGCGCATGATCGAGTAAATAGTCTTCGCCAACAGCTACGCGAATGTCATCCGCTCCTGCAACGATGTGAGTCGGCGTATGGACTTTGTCCATTTGGAAAATTGCTGCCTCGTCGTGGTAACGCTTCGCTTCTTGCCACGGGAGGCCACCCAGGAAATAAACATCGTCGTAGCTGGTATCGTCGTTTCCCCAGTTTGAAATGTGTTCAACCGCCCCCGCTCCAGTGACCGCGGCCTTCCACGTCTTTTGAGTGATCAGCCAATTCGTCATGTAACCGCCATAGCTGTACCCACCTATAGCCAAACGGTTGGGATTAGCCACACCTTCGTTTACCAGCGCATCCACTCCCTCCAGAATGTCTTTACCCGGACGCGAAACAATCTGGGGCACAATCTCCATCAGAAACTTGTCCCCGTATCCGTTTGACCCGCGGTAGTTCGGCTCAAACACCAACCATCCCTGCGTCGCCGCCAGCCGGTCCCACACATACCAATCGGCTTCGAAATGATTGCCATCGGCATCGTTGGGTCCCCCATGAATGAAAACAAACATGGGCAGATTCTTCGCTTCAAATTTTCCCGGCGGATACATCAGCATTCCTTCAACCGTGGTTCCGTCGTCTGCCGTCCACCGATAAGGATTGCCTTTCGGCAGATCGCGATCTGCGAACAGCTTGTTGAACGAGGTGATCTGCTGCGCCTGAGGAACTTTGTCGGAACCGTCAGCAATAAAAAGCTCGTTCGGCTTCTCCAGCGACGAGTACACAAACGCAATCCGGTTCGAATGCAAAGATCCCGCCAGCCCCTCGTATGTTCCGGGCCAGCCATCTTTTTTCACAAAGGGCTTCGAAGGCGCTACCTGGGTATAGAGCTGAACTTCTGTGCCGATGCGCCCGCAGGCAACGACGCTCCCCCCCGGCTCGATCGCGTAATGAAGGACCGCGCCGGGAAAATCGGCCGCCCAGCGCTCGTATTTCCCACTGTCAGCATCCACCCAGTACAGCCGACGCTGCGTATCTTCGTACTTCCCTTCTACCGAGCCTTGCTCCGTTTCGAAGAAAAGATGGCGATTATCCGGCGCCCAGCGCAGTTTTTCCTCTTCGGCTTGATTGTTGGTGACGCGGCGAGGGGCGCGTTCAGGGGACGCGTTCGTCAAATCGATTA
>Ga0335078_10002665_pt1 | contig 26942 bp, 18 predicted proteins | sample Lox_Sample_32_FD_206711 | JGI IMG/M metagenome (GOLD analysis project Ga0335078, IMG submission 206711) | Soil microbial communities from Loxahatchee National Wildlife Refuge, Florida, United States - Lox_Sample_3.2 | ecosystem: Environmental > Terrestrial > Soil > Wetlands | place: USA... | reverse complement strand
AAGCGGGACAGCTCCATACGGGTCGCTTCGCGCATGGTGCGCGATGGGCGAGCGCAGGGGCTGGTTTCCGCCGGCAATACGGGCGCGGTAATGGCCACCGCCAAAATGGTCCAGGGAGTAGTCCCGGGTGTCGAGCGGCCCGCGCTGGTCGCGGTTCTGCCCACGGCCGTGGAAGGCAAGCCGGTGGTACTGGTGGACGTGGGCGCGAACGTCGATTGCACGGCGCGTATGCTCGGCCAGTTCGCGGTGATGGCGGAGATTTATTCGCGCGTCATTCTGCGCCAGCCCAATCCACGCGTCGGACTGCTTTCCATCGGCGAAGAGGAGCACAAAGGCAACGAGCTCACTCACGCCGCCACTCCCGTGCTGAAAAGCCTGAATCTGAACTTCGTCGGCAACGTGGAAGGGCGCGACCTCTACGAAGGCACGGTCGATGTCATCGTCTGCGACGGTTTCATCGGCAACGTGGCGCTGAAGGTGAGCGAAGGCCTCGGCGACATGGTGAAGCACCTGCTCCGCGATTCGCTCGAATCCACCATCAGCGGCAAAATCGGCTACGCCATTTCCAAGAACGCCTTCGGGACCTTCAAAAAGCGGCTGGATTATTCGGAGTACGGCGGCGCGCCTCTGCTCGGCGTGCGCGGCGGCTGCATCATTTGCCACGGCCGGTCCAATGCCAATGCCATCAAGAACGCGATTCGCGTGGCATCCGAGTTTTCCGGCGCGAAGATCAACCAGCGGATCGAGGAAGAGCTGCGCGGCGCCCAATTCGCCGTCAACGGGTAGACGCTTGCGATCCGCATTTCTTCTTTTCTGCGCACTTTCTGCCTTCGCGCAGGGACAGCATACGACGTGGACTTTCAGGGCCGAACCGGCCTCCGCGCCGCCTGGATCGTCGATTGGCATCCTCGCAAAGGTCCATATCGACGACGGCTGGCATCTCTACTCCGCTTCGTCGCCGGCCGGAATCCCGGCTCAGTTTCAAGTCTCACCGGAGCGGCTGGAACGTATTCTGCAACTTCCCCCGCACCGCGCGTTCGATCCCGTGCAGGGCTCGCAGACCGAGACCTATACCGGCGATACCACGTTCGTCCTACAGGTGAAGATTCGGTCCGATGCGCCGGCAGGACCCGACGAATTGACGGTCGACGGCCGCTACCAGACCTGCAGCGACAAGTCGTGCGTGGCCGGCCGGTTGGAAGGCGTCAAAGTTCCCTTTACGGTGGACCCGGCTGCACCCGTCCCTGCGATCGCCATGCCGGGCTATGTCGAAGCCAAACCGCCGGCTGCCGGCGCAACGCCCGCCGCGCCGGCAGCGGGATCGGAGGGCTGGCCGGCATTTCTGCTCTTGGCCTTCGGCGCCGGATTGGCTTGCATCTTCACGCCGTGCGTCTTTCCCATGATCCCCATCACCATGTCGTATTTCCTCAATCAGCAAGCGGGGGGGAAACGCGGCGGACTGGTGCAGGCGGTGGTTTTCTGCCTGGGAATCATCGTCCTCTTTTCGGGCTTGGGACTCGCCGTGACGGCGCTGCTCGGGCCGGTGGGAGTCAAGCAATTGGGTTCCAATCCGTGGGTGAACGGCTTCATTTCGGCGCTGTTCATCGCCTTCGGATTGAGCCTTCTAGGGGCATTCGAGATTACTGTCCCGTCATCCGTGCTGACCAAGCTGAATCAATCGTCGAGCGCCGGCGGGTTCGTGGGCACGCTGCTGATGGGCCTGACGTTCGCGCTCTCTTCGTTCGCCTGCGTCGGTCCGTTCGTGGGCACGCTGCTCGCCGCGTCGGCCACCGAGGGCCGGGCGCGCCCGGTCGTAGGCATGGTAGTGTTCGCGGCGGGCCTGGCGCTGCCGTTTTTCCTGCTGGCTTTGTTCCCCTCGTATCTGAAACGCCTGCCGAAGAGCGGCGGATGGCTGGCGCGCGTGAAAGTGGTGATGGGATTTATCATCCTGGCCGCCAGCCTGAAGTACCTGGCGAGCGTGGACCAGGTGCTCGGCTGGGGATTCCTCACCCGCGAGCGCTTTCTGGCGGCGTGGATCGTGCTGTTCGCCATGGCGGGGCTGTATCTGCTCGGGTTCGTGCGGCTGGAAGGCGTCAAGCCCGAGGAAAACATGGGCCTCGGCCGCCTGCTCACCGGCATGGCGCTGCTGATGTTCGCGCTCAGCCTCTGGCCAGGCATGTCGGGCGGGAAACTGGGACTTTTCGACGCTTACGTTCCCGCCGCGGCAGAGGGCTCCTCCACCGACTCTTCAGGCGGTGGCTTGGTCTGGATCACGGACCGGTATCAGGATGCGCTCGAGCAGGCGCGCCGTGAACACAAGCTGGTGTTCATCGATTTCACCGGCTACGCCTGCGCCAATTGCCACTGGATGCGCGCCAATGTGCTTTCGCGCCCGGAATTCGCAGCGGTGCTGAAGAATTTCGTGCTATTGGAACTGTATACAGACCGCCTGGACGCCACCGATGAGGCCAACCTCAAGCTGGAAAAGGATAAATTCCATACCGAGGGCAGTCCCTTCTACGCCATCCTCGACGCCGATGAACACGTGGTCGGCACATGGGCCGACCGCACCCCCACGGACGCCGAGCGCGCCAAATACCTGGCCTGGATGCAAGCCGCCCAGCAGAAAGCTCACGCAGCGGCCGGCAGCGATCTCGCCGGATTGACCACGCTGGACGGCGCCCCGTTGGATACCGCCTCATTAAGTGGAAAAGTCCTGGTACTGAACTTCTGGGCCACCTGGTGCATTCCCTGCGTCGCCGAGTTGCCCACTTTCAACCAGGTACATCGCGATTTCGCGTCCAACGGCGTAGCCGTCATCGGCGTCGACGTCCTCGACGACGACAATCCCGACACGGCAGACAAAGTCCGCCACTTCCTGACCAAGCACCCCATCGACTACACCGTGGCGCTGGGGGACAAGGCCCTGGAGGCGAAATACAAGCTGGAATCCCGCCCGGTCACCATCGTCTTCGACCGCTCCGGGACGGAAGTGAGGCGGTTCGATGAAAGCCTGACTGAAAAGGATTTGTTAAGCGCCATCCAAAAAGCGCTATAGATTCGCTTCGAATCAATTGTTTTCCAGGCGATTTCTTTTGGCCTTCAATAGCCCTCATCAGGGAAACGCCTCAGAAAAATCTCAATGCTGCGGAGGGTTCTTCCTGTCGCCGGGGGGAGCGGATACCGGATCCTTTCGGACCTTGCGGATTTTTGGGAATATAAATACCCAATATATCGCAATCAACACTACGCCAAATTGGCCGATTCCCTTGTTGGGCCTGCCCCCGACGTCCGGCACGGCGTCCGCCACCAGGAACAGCACGCCTACCAGCGCCGCGCTGGCCAGAAGCGTGAACCAAATTGTGCCGTAAAAAGGCCTGCCTCCGTGTGAAGCCACGCTGGTAATTTAAGTCCAATCCGCCTTCCATGCAACAATTCATTGTGGTAGAGGTGGGTTGGCCGGAAGCCGTTGGACCGTATAGTACCTTCGGAAAAACGAATCCGCAAATTCACTTGATTTTTGTGGGCGTAACCATTAACATCTAGAGACGAGTGGGCTTGGTCCACTTGGTTCCAGGGTGTCTTGTGTACGTAAACCGGTAATGCAGCTAACCATGGTTTACGGCGCTGGCATCCGGGAAGTGAAATCCGATACTCGGAGTAAGGAGAACCAGAACAGATGAAGACAAATATTGGGCTGCTAGTCGGAGGACTGGTATTGCTTCTGGGGTCCACGGCAAGCGCTGGAGTAATTGAATGCGCGACTTCCAACAGCGCAGGTGGCTCGCTGGCGTTTTCGCAGGTTTCCAACAACCTTCCGGTCGGCTCTGCTACCACGAATAGTGGTATGGCGACGATCACGTGCAACGCTTTTACAATCCCGAATGGCCAAACCCTGCAGAGCGTGACAATTGAAGTCGCGGACGATGCAGACTTCCCGGCTAGCTCGAACAGTCAGGTTCAGTGGGTATGGACCTATTCCGGGACTCAGGGCCTCATCCCGACGCCTTCCGGCACTTTCACCGAGTCGGCAGCTACGTCTACCACGTTTAACCCGTGTACGGGTGGGGTTGCCGGAAATCTGGCATGCGATAACACCCAGACCTTCAATCTTCAAGGCGGCTGGATTACCGGCGACGGAGTGACCCAGACGGGCAACTTCGTATTCCAGGTATCGGCTTCATCGTTGGTTGGCGGCGACGCCGGCGTCAACGGCAGCGGCGATGTCACGGCCGGCGTGTTCATCGCGTTCAATTATGTTCCGACGTCGCTCGTTCCGGAACCGGCTTCGCTTCTGTTGATCGGTAGCGGTCTTATCGGTCTCGGAGTGTTCGCCCGCCGGAAGCGCCAGCGGTAGCCTGGTTCGGTTGGCACTTTTCCTATCGGCTGCAGACACGGGCCGGTGCGATTTGGCGCACCGGTCTGTGTCTATTTTGTCTTCCCTCCGGTTTGCTTCTTCGATCCGCTCCCACAGCTTCGCTGCCAGTTTAGACCTCGATGACTTTTCGCGGAAGCGAGTTCTCGAAACGCTTGGTTGGACCGGCCATTCTGCTCCTTGCCTTTCTATATTTCTGGTGGATCGCCGGCAATACTCTTGAACTTGCCGGCGACGAGGGCATTTACCTCGAGGGCGGGAGGCGGATGGCGATGGGCCAGCAGCCGTATCGCGACTTCTTTGCGCTCACCGGTCCGCTGACGTTCTGGATGGAAGGAGCGTTGGCGCGGCTCAGCGGGATGAGCCTGCCGCTGATGCGCCTGCCGATGATTCTCGATGGGGCTTTCCTGGTGTGGGCGGTCTACCGGTTCACTTCGCGGTACAGCGCTCCGTTCTATGCCGCCGGAGCGGCCGTGACCTTCATGGTCTACGAATCGCGGACGCGCCTGCTCAACGTGAACCACCGTTGGGACAGCGGCGCGCTGGCCACGGCAGCGGTCCTCGCGGCTTGGGAGGCAAGCAGCTCGCGGCGGCGTGGGCTTTGGATCGCTTCGGGAGCTTTGGCAGCCGCCGCAGGCTGGGCCACGCCGTCCGTGGCAATCGTAGCGATCCCTCTGTTCGCGTGGAGCGCGCGAAGGTCTGCCCGCGGCGCGCTTCGATTTCTCGCCGGTGCGGCGACGATAACCGCGGCTGCCGTGACCTACCTCGCCGCACACCGGGCGCTCGTTCCGATGATTCAATCCCTGCTCTGGACCAGCGCCAATTATACGGCTCCCAATCGCGTGCTCTACGGCAGCGTGTGGGCGGGTGCGCGGCCGGACATCCCGGCGTGGCAATATCTCGTGACCGCATCGCTGCTTGCGCTTCCGGCGCTGCTGCCGCCGGCCGCGATCATCGGCTGGGCCTGGTTCCTGCGCCATGGGCGAGGGCGCGCGGATGCCGCGGAAATCCTCCCCCTGCTGGGGGCGGCGGCAGCCCTGACACTGGCTGCCTGGCCGCGCTGGACGTCCGATACCCTGCTGCATACCCTGGCGCTCTCCTGGTTTTTGTGCGCGTGGCTACTCTATCGCCTGACGGCGGCCCGGCAGCGGTACTGGTTGTGCGGCGTAGTACTGCTGTTGGCGGCCATGCCGCTGGCCGGAAAACTCATCGCGCCGCTCGCGTATTCAACGCGGGAAACACGCGTCGGAAGCCTCCGCGATGCCGACGATAACGGAGAGATTCTGGATGGCTTGGAGCATTGGGTTCAACCCGGCGACAGCTTATTCTCGTTCCCGTACCTGCCCGCGGCATATTTTTATCTGCAAGCCCGAAATCCGACGCGGTATTCCTTCCTTCAGCCCGGCATGATGAACGCGGAAGACGAACGGCGCGTCGTGGAACAACTAAAGTCCGACCCGCCGCGCTGGGTGATCTACGAGAAATTTCCGCTGGAGGCGGTGTTCTCGATCTGGCCGGGCAGCGATCCAGCGCGCATTCCAATGGCTGCGATCAATGGCTACATCAGCCAAAGCTACCGTCAAGTGGATATGCTCGCCGGGCCGCGAGGGCGCCTCTTCGTCATGGAACGTGTCCCGGCCGCTCGCTGAGCACGCCCTATAACGTGCAGCCCAGATTGAGGGCCGCATTGATCACGATTTGAATATCCACCACGTTGGTGACGCCGTCCGAATTCGGGTCGTTGGCGGCGCGGACGATACCCAGGCTCTGGTTGACGATGGCCTGCACATCGGCGACCGTTACGGATGCATTCCCGGCGATCTCACAACCGGTAACGTACACCACGGTGATCGAATCGAAGGAAGGGGGCGGCGATGCCGAACCGCCGCCTGATGCCGTCACTTTGTTGATCAACGGGGACGATGCGTTGGACGCCACCTTCACGGTCCCGGTGATGGGAGCATACGCGGCGCCGCCCGCCAAAGGAGTGTTGCCGCTGGTGCACGTAGTCCCGGTACAATTCCAATCCGTACCACCGCTCATGGATACCAGGGTCAAACCGGCAGGCAAGGTATCCTGGATCGTCACCGAGCCGCTGGTGTCGGCGGCGGATATCTGGTTGGCGACAGTGATGGTAAAAACGCCTTGCGTTCCGGCCACAAAATCGCCCTGATGAGAGGCCGAAACCTCCAGCACCGGTGTCCCGGAGCCGATAAAAGCCAGATCTTCAAATGCCGTGCCCAACGCTCCTCCGCCCGATACCGTGACTTGGTTGGTGACCTGAGTCGGACCGCCCGCGGGAACATTCACCGTGAGATCGATAGGGTTCGAATTGGATCCGCTGGTCTGGCACGAATAGGGCAGCGATGCGATCGAACAATTGTTCCAGCCGGTACCTCCCATGGCAACCGGCGTAAAGCTGGCCGGGAGCCTGGCGGTAACCGTAACCGTCCCGCTGGCCGGTGCTGCCTGCGCGGCATCGGTCACGGTAATTGTGAAAGTCCCGCTCCCGCCGGCGGCGAATGTGCCGGAGTGAGTGGACGAAACCGTAAGCATTGGTTCCGTTTCCGGCTGCAAAACCCGTACCGCGGCGTTATTCGAATCGGAGACGTAAATGTTGCCGCCAGGGTCTACAGCCAGCCCCATGGGACTGTCGAGCTGGGCGGATGTTGCCAGCCCTCCGTCGCCGGCATACCCGGCGATTCCGTTTCCGGCGACAGTGGTGATCATCCCACCGGAGACCTTGCGGATGGTATTTCCAGCGGTAGCGATATATAGGTTTCCATTTCCATCCACGGCGACGGCCATCGGCTTCGTGATCTCCGCGCTGGTGGCTTGTCCCGAATCCCCCGTGCTTCCACACGTACCATTGCCGGCGACCGTGGAAATGGTGCTGGCCGCGGAAATCACGCCGTTGACGGCCGACACCATGCGGACGCGGCAATTCTGGCTGTCGGCAATATACAGGTTCCCGCCGGCATCCAGGGCCAGTCCGGCGGGGTATTTAAGTTCGGCGCTGACCGCTGGAGCGCCGTCGCCGGAATAGCCGGCGGTGCCGTTGCCGGCGATAGTGGTAATGATTCCGGTAGCCACGGTCACCATGCGAACGCGCTGATTGAAGTAATCCGCGATATAGATATTTCCATGGGAATCGACGGCCAGTCCGGGGAGGTAACTGCCCAAAACGGCGCTGGTCGCGGGACCGTTGTCGCCCAAGCCTGAAGAGCCGCCCCCCGCCACCCTGGAAATATTCCCATTCGCGATTTCGCGGACCACGGAGCTGCCGCCGATGTACACGTCTCCCTGCGAGTCGACGGCCAGGGCGCGAGGCGTGACGGTCGCGTTGCTGGCCAGCCCCCCGTCGCCTGAATCCGATTGCGTGCCGTTGCCGGCCACGGTGGAAATGGTGCCGTTGGCGTCGATTTTTCGCAGGCGGAAATTCGTGAGATCGGCGACATAGAGATTGCCGGAGGTATCGCGCGCCAGACCGAACGGAGCGGCGAATTGGGCGAGATCGGCGGGCCCGCCATCGCCGGAAAACGGAAGGGGGGTGGTGTTGCTGCCGGCGACGGTTTGGATCATGTTGGCGTTCACGACGCGAACCGCACCAATCAAATCCGCGATGTAGAGATTGCCGTTGGAATCGGCCGCCACCCCCACAGGACCCAGGAGCACGGCGCTGGTTGCCGGGCCGCCATCGCCGGGAGGGCCGATAAAACTGCCGCTGCCGGCGAACGTGTTGATGTTTCCCTGCACGTCTACCTGGCGCACGCGGCGGTTGCCGTCATCGGCAATGTAGAGGTTGCCCGCCCCATCGAGAGCCAGCCCCTGCGGATTACTGAGTTCGGCGGATACGGCGGGTTGCGTATCGCCCGCCGATCCGGCGGTTCCGGTCCCGGCGACGGGCATCACGTGTCCCGCGAGATTGACCATACGAACGCGATTGGCCGCGCCGTCGGAGATGTAAAGGTTCCCGGAAGCATCGAAGGCCAGACCGCTCGGCGACATGAAGGTGGCCGCGGCAGCGGGGCCGCCATCGCCGCTGCTGCCGGAAACACCCGTGCCCGCGAACGTGGCGATCGTGCCGCCAGGGGTAAAGCGACGGATGCGCGAATTGCCGGCATCGGCGACGTACACGTTGCCGGCGGCATCCGCCGCCACCGCTTGCGGCTGATTCAGTTGCGCGCCGGTTGCCGGGTCGTTGTCGCCGGAATATCCGGCGGTTCCCGTGCCGGCGACGGTGGAGATGGTGCCGGCCGGGGTCACCTGGCGGATTCGCTGATTGCCTTGGTCGGCGATGTACAAATTACCCAGGCTATCCAGCGCAATACCCTGCGGATTGTTCAATTGCGCGTTGACGGCGCTGCCTCCGTCGCCGGAAAAACCTGGCTGGCAGGTGCCCGCTACGCGCGACAGGTTGCCCGACTGGTCCAGACGAAAAACGCAGTCATAGAGGGTGCTGATGTAGGTATTGCCAAGCCGATCCGCCGCCACGCCGGTGGGGCTTCGGAAGGCATAGCTGGGTCCCGGCGCCGCTGTGGGAGTGGCCAACCCCCCGGCATACGTCGAGATCAGATAAGGAGCCTGCGCGTGACCTGCACCCGCTGACAAGCTGAGAGCTGCGGCGGCGACAAACCATCTATGGAAATCGCTCATGGTTCTATTCGGTTGTTTTGAAAAGTTGACGCTGAGCCTCTGTCAACCATGGCGCCTTACGGCCAGCGCTAGCCTAGTTTAGCATTCGGGCTCCGCATCTCAACTCCACCCGCGCCGGGGATGGTAACGTATCGTCCATTGGCGGAAACTAAACCGCATGCCCGGAAAGTAACGCGCGCGCTTCCGCCACCAGGAATAGCGAGCCCGTCACGAAAGTAACGTCGGCATGGGACGGGGCGGCAAGCGCGGCGTTGATATCGGCGGCGACGGCGACGTTGGGGTGATCGGAGATTTCGCGCAGAGTCCGGGGCGCCAGGGCGCGCGCCTGCTTCGGCGCGGTGACGACCACTTCGCCGGCCAGGGGGAACAGAATCCCGCCGATTTCGGCGACGGCCTTGTCGCGCATGGCGCCGAATATCAGGCGAATGCGCGCCTTGGCGTAAAAGCGCTGGATGTAGGCGGCGAGCGCGCGCGCGCCGGCGGGATTGTGAGCGCCGTCCAGGATGATTTCGGGATTCTCGGAGACGCACTCGATCCGGCCCGGCCAGCGCGCCGCGGCGATTCCGGATTCGATGGCCGCATCGGGGACGCCGAGACGCAGGAGCGCCAGGACGGCGGTGACCGCATTCTCCGCCTGGTGTTCGCCGGCCAGAGGACAGCGAATCCGCAGGTTTTCGAGCTGAAAGCCGCTGCCGCGGGCATCGACTTCGAGTTGGCGGACGGGCCAGTGCTCGCTCCACCGCGCATCGATGAGGCGCGCTTCGAGCACGCGCGCGGCCTCCGGCCTCTGGCGGGCGAATACGGCCGGCACGCCGGGTTTCAGGATGCCGGCTTTTTCGCGTGCGATCGAGTCGAGGCTCTTGCCGAGGTACGCTTCGTGATCGAAATCGATGGGAGTGATGACGGCGAGATCGGGGATGACGATGTTGGTGGCATCGAGGCGACCGCCAAGTCCCACCTCGAGCACTACAATGTCCACGCGCTCCTCTGCGAACACGGTGAGCGCCATGGCGGTCACGGTCTCGAAATAGGTGGTGTGCAGGTCGATGACGCCGCGGGCGAGGAGAGATTCCACGCAGGCGTGGACGCGATCGAAGGCGCCGGCAAAAAGTTCGGCGGAAACAGGCTCGCCATCGATGCGGATGCGTTCCGTGGGTTCGGCAAGATGGGGCGAAGTGAACAGGCCAGTGCGCCGGCCCGCCGCGCGCAGACCCGATTCCAGCATGGCGCAGACGGACCCCTTCCCATTGGTGCCGGCCACGTGGACGAAGTGGAGCCGGTCCTGCGGCCGGCCGAGAGCGTCGAGAACGGCGCGGATGCGCTCCAACCCGAGTTTGGCGGTCTTGATCTCGTTGCCGAGCGCGTACAGGAAATGGACCGAATCGGGGTAATTCATGCCGCCAGGAACTTCAGCGCGCGGGCGAGGTAAGGTTTCAGTTCGGTGCGCGAGATCACATCGTCCAGCATGCCGTGCTTGAGGAGGAATTCGCTGCGCTGGAATCCTTCGGGGAGTTTCTGGCGGACGGCCTGCTCGATGACGCGCGGGCCGGCGAAGCCGATGAGCGCGCCCGGTTCGGCGATGTTGAGATCGCCCAACATGGCATAGCTGGCGGTGACGCCGCCGGTGGTAGGGTCAGTCAGGACGCTGATGTAGGGAAGGCGCGCCTGGTCGAGCTTCATCAGCCCGGCGGAAATTTTCGCCATTTGCATCAGGCTGACAGCGCCCTCCTGCATGCGCGCGCCGCCGGAAGCGGAGACGATAATCAGAGGATCGCGCTGGTGGAGGGAACGATCAATGGCGCGGGCGATTTTTTCGCCCACCACCGAGCCCATGCTGCCGCCGATGAATCTGGCTTCCATGACGCAGAGCTGCACCGTCCGCCCGGCGAGCTTGCCTTCGGCGGCGATGAGCGCATCGGAAAGGTGCGTGGCCTCCTCGGACGCGCGCAGGCGCTCGCTGTAAGGCTTGGAATCGACGAATCCCAGCGGGTCGGACGAGCGCAGACCGGCATCGAACTCGCGGTACTCGCCGTCGTCGAGCAGGAGCTTGAGGCGGGTAACGGCGTCGATGCGGCTGTGCCAACTGCATTTCGGGCAGACGTTCCAGTTGCCTTCCAGGTCCTTCTTCCAGATGATCTGGCGGCAGCCCTCGCACTTCTGCCAGAGCCCTTCGGTGCGCACTTTGCGTTCTCCGTTGCCGGCCGGGGGCAACTTTTCATCGGGAGCCTTGTCGCGTCGGAACCAAGCCATGCAGATTTCACGTTAGCGCGGGTAGGGATGTCCCCGCAACGTCGCGAAGGCGCGATAGATCTGCTCGGCGAGCATGGCGCGCGCCAGTTCGTGCGGAAACGTCATGGCGGAGAGCGAGAGCAGGAGGTCGGCGCGCGCGGCCCAGCCGGGCGGCAGACCGTCGTGGCCGCCAATCAGGAAGACCAGTTCGCGGCCCTCCATCTCGGCGCGGGCGATGAGTTGCGCGAAGGCGGGCGAGTCCATGGGTTTGCCCGCGGGATCGAGGAAGATCTTCCGCGCGGATGGGTGCTTCGCCCAGATATCGGCGCGGTCCGGGCGGATTTCCTGCATGACGGCGGGAGCGTAGCGCGCGGCGCGCGCCAGAAAATCTTCCGCTACAGCGTTGGCGTGAGGATCTTTCGGTTTGCCGATGAAGTAGACGAAAATCTTCACTCGGGCGGAATCTCGACGTGGCGGGCGCCGCGCCACAGGCGTTCCAGCGCGTAATAGGCGCGCGCTTCGGGCGAGAAGATGTGCACGATGAGATCGCCGTAATCGGCCAGTACCCAATCTGCCTGGCTGTAGCCCTCGATATTGGTGGGGAGTTCGCCGGCTTCGTGTTTCAGCCGCAGTCCGATTTCGTCGCTGATGGCTTGCACCTGCCTCTGGTTGGCGCCGGTGCAGATTACGAAATAGTCCGCGAACGCGGTAACGCCGGTGAGGTCGAGCACCATCAGATCGGCGGCTTTTTTCGCTTCGGCGGCGCGTACGGCAAGCAGCCAGGTGGGCGTGGCGGTTTGAGGGGCGATGGTTTCCTTGAGATTGGCCTTGGTCAGAACAGGCTCCTACCGCTATCGTACTACGGGGAGTGGCGCGCCTTCGCGGATCTCATCGGTAGCGCGCCGGACCACTTTGTCTCCGGCCTTCAGGTTGCCCAGGACGGCAACCAGGTCGCCTTCCGCCGCGCCTTTTTTTACGTCCACCCACTCGGCATGGCCGTCGCGATCGCGAATCACAAACGTTCGTTCGGTGGTGGTCGCCACGCTGGTCTTCGGCACCCACAAGGCCGCAGTCTGGCCGCGGACCGGCCAGTGAACGCCAGGATACATGCCGGGGGCGAGTGAGCCATCGCGGTTCATCACGTCCAGTTCGACGGCCATGGTGCGCGTTTTTTCGTCGAGCACATCGGCCGCGCGCGCGATCTTCCCGGCGTACGTGCGACCCGGATGGGCGGGAACGGTAAACTCGACGTTGGCGCCGCGGACGATATCGCCCACGTACTCCTCGGGCACCGGGACCACGACGCGCAGACGGGAAACCTGCTCGACGACGAGCAGCGCGGGATCGGCGCCCGGACCCACCAATGCTCCCGGATGAACGAGGCGGTCGGTGACCACCCCATTGAAGGGGGCGGTGATCTTCAGATAAGCCAGCAGCGCCTTCTGCGCGTCGACCGCCGCTTGCGCCGCGGCGCTGGCGCGCTGGCGGGAACCGACGAGCGCCGTGGCGGCTTCCACCTGCTTCTGCGCCTGGGTGACGTCGTTGCCCGCCACGGCGCCGGGGGTTTTCGCCGCTTCCTGAGTACGATCGTAGGTGCTTTGCGCGGCGGCGAGTTGCGCTTCGGCCTGCGCGCGATCGGCTTCGGTAGCTTGAAACCTGGCTTCCGACTCGGCGATCTGCGCGTCCATCTCGGGCGCCGACAGGCGGACCAGCAGATCTCCCTGTTTCACGGCGCTGCCGCGATCCACGAGAACTTCCTCGACATATCCCCGTACCTTGGCGTGCAGCGAGACGGTAAGGTAGGGCGCGATCTCGGCGGGAAGATTGACTTCGCGCGATTCGCGACGGGAAATCACCGGCGCGAGATCGATGTTCTGCGCGAAGGCGAGGGAAGCGGCAAGGATCAGCGCGGCTTCTTTGCGGTTGCTGCTCAGCAGGATTTTAACGTGCTTCATAGTAGCGGCTCGCAGGATCCATGGGATCGAGAGACGGAGACGTCACCGAGGCACGTCCCTGCAAAATCGCGTAGATGGATGGCAGGATGGTCAGCGTGGCGAAGGTGGATACCAGCAGGCCGCCGATGACCGCGCGGCCCAGCGGAGCGGATTGCTCGCCGCCTTCGCCGAACCCGACGGCCATCGGCAGCATGCCGAAAATCATCGCCGCGGCGGTCATCAGGATGGCGCGCAGGCGGCTGCCGGCGCCGAGGAGCGTCGCTTCCAGCACCGGACGGTTCTCATGCCGTGCGCGTTCGGCGAAGGTCACCAGCAGAATCGAGTTGGCCACCGCGATTCCGATGGCCATGATCGCGCCCATGAACGATTGAATATTGAGCGTGGTTCCGGTAACCCGCAGCATCAGCAGTACGCCGCAGAGCACCGCCGGCACCGTCAGCACGATGGCCAACGCCAGACGGGCGGATTGGAAATTCGCCGAAAGCAGCAGGAAAATCACCCCGACGGCCAGCAACAGGCCGATTCGCAGGCCGGAGATGGTCTGCTCGAGCGGCGGAATCTCCCCGCGCGTCACCACGGAAACGCCGCGCGGCGGAGCGCCGGCCGAGGAGACTGCCCGCGCGATCTGCGCCGCCGCCTGGCCGAGCGTGATTTCGTGAATGTTCGCCGTGATGCCGATGACCCGCTGGCCGTTGTAGCGATCGATCTCGCCGGGCATGGTGCCGGGCTTCAGACTGGCGATATCGTCAAGAAGCGGCTGGGGCCGTCCGGCGGGCATTACCGGCACGTCGCCTACCTGCTCGATGCTTTGAACCTGGTTCTGCGGCAGTTCGACCTGGATCTGAAAGGCGTTGCCGGAATTCGGATCGCGCCAGTAATTGGGGTCGGTGAAGCGCGAGGAAGAAGTCGCCGGCACCACCGAGCGCACCACGTCCGCCATGGTCAATCCGAACTGGCCGGTGCGATTGCGATCGATGTTGATATCGAGGGTGGGATAATTCATTTCCTGTGAGAATTGGAGATCGCGGAGGAAGCCCAGTTTGGCCAGCGATGCGCGGACCTTTTGTGCGAAGGCGTAGTCGTCCCCGAGATTCGTCCCCTGCACATCGACCTCGACGGGCGTCGGCGATCCGAAGCTCATTACCTGGGTGACGATGTCGCCCGCTTCGAAGGATACCTCCGTTCCCGGCAGTTCCCGCTGAAGGCTGGCGCGCAGCCGTTCGCGCAGCGTCTCACCGCGCGGAGCGCCGGGCTGGAACGCGATTTGAACAATGGCGTCCTGCGGCCCGCTGGTGAACAGGTGGATCAGATCCACGGGATAGCTGGACGGAATGAGGCCGAGGAAGTCGCTGGTGATCTGGATATTGTTCCTGCCGGCCTCGCGGCCGATGATATCGAGCGCGCGGAGCACGATGCGTTCGTTCTCTTCGATGCGCGTTCCAGCCGGCGCGCGCAGACGCAATCGATAGAGCGGCGCGTTGGTGTCCGGAAACAGCTCGGTTCCCATGCGGGGGGCGAGAATATACAGCAGGCCGGCCGCGGACGCGAGATAGACGATGGCGAGCGGCCAGCGCAGGCGCAGAACGCCGTGCAGGTAGCGGTCGTATAGGCGGCGCATCAGTCCGCGTTCTTCGCCGCGGTGAGCTTCGCGCATCAGCCAGGTGGCGAACACCGGCACCAGGCTGCTCGACAGCAAATAGGAAGCGATCATGGAGAACGCCACCGCCAGCGATAGCGGCACAAATAGCTGCCGCGCCACCCCGACCATGAAGAAAGAGGGCACGAACACGGCCAGAATGCAGAACATGGAAAGCAATCGCGCCAGCGCCGTGCGGCTGCACGCTTCCACTACGGCGCGCGCGCGGGAGACTCCCGGGAGCATCTGGGTGTGAATGTTTTCGATTTCGACCGTTGCCTCATCGACGAGCACGCCCACCGCCAGCGCCAGCCCGCCCAGCGTCATGATGTTGATACTCTGGCCGGTGAGCCACAGGATGACGACGGCGCTCAGCAGCGCGAAGGGGATGTTCAGAATCACGATGATGGCGCTGCGCCAGTCGCGCAGGAAGATGAGCACCATCAGGCCCGTGAGCGCCGCGCCGAGGAGCCCTTCGGCGACCAGACCGCGAAGCGAGTTGCTGACGTAGGGCGATTGATCGAACGCCAGGCTGACGTCCACATCTTCCGGCAGCACTTTTTTGAACGATGGGATGGCCGCTTTTACGGCGTTGATGACCGCCAGCGTGGAGGCGTCGGCGCGCTTGGTGACCGGAATGTAGACCGTTCGCTTGCCGTTCACGTGGGCGTAGGCGGTGACAATGTCGGTGCCGTTTTCGACCGTGCCGATATCGCGCAGATAGACGCTTGTGCCCGCGGTGGGCCGGATGGGCGTATCGAGCAGGTCGGCCAGGTTCGCGCCCAGCGCCGAGTTGGTGCGCGCGATGCGCTCGATCTTGCCGGTCCACATGTTTCCCGACGGCATCACCACGCTCGATTTGCTGACCGCCTGGATGGCCTCCTCGGGAGAGACGCGGTACTCGCGCAGCTTCGCGGGGTCGAGCGTCACCACGATGGTGCGCTGGTTCCCGCCGAAGGGCGGCGGAGCGGAAACGCCCGGGAGGGTCGCGAACAAAGGCCGGACGCGGTTGAGGGCGTAATCCTGCAACTCCCCTTGCGTGTGCGCGGCGCCGTTGAACACCAAAAGCCCAACCGCCACGCTGCCGGCGTCGAAGCGCGTGATGAAGGGCGGCACCGTTCCGGGAGGCATGAACGAGCGCGCGCGGTTGACATATCCGACGGTTTCCGACATCGCCTGGCTCATGTTGGTGCCCTCGTGAAACACCAGCTTCATGAGCGCCGCGCCCTGAATGCTCTTGCTCTCCACGTGATCGATGCCGGTGATGTAGAGGAAATGATACTCGTAGTAGTACGTGAGATAGCCTTCCATCTGGGCGGGGTCCATGCCGCTGTAAGGCTGCGCCACGTAGATGGCGGGATCGCCCACCTGCGGGAAGATATCGACGGGCATGCGCTCGACGGCGAGGACGGCGCAGAGCGCAATGGCGATGAGTGCCACCACCACGGTCACCGGTCTGCGAAGCGCGGCTAAGACAAGACGCATGTCGTCTCCTGGGGCGGGGCAGGCGTCAGCCCTGGCGGGGGTTCAGAGGCACTGGCAGAATGAGCTGTTCCGCATCCGGAAGCACCGCTCCCTCGCGGTGGCGGCTCAGCCAGAGATATCGTTGCAAGGCCTGGTGAATGAGCCGCGCGCGCCAGCAGGCGGTTCGGCGGTAACATCGCAGGTGCCTCGTCGGCCCCGCCGCGCTGCAAGTGCCATGACACTAGCGGGCCACCTCGTGGAGAAACGGCTGGATGTCGCCGCGCGCCGCCGCCACCGCGAGGCGCGCGCGCCAGACGTTCAGACGGGCGAGTGCGTCGTCGATCTGGGCCGCGACCAGCAGGCGCCGTGCCTGCGCCATATCGTCGATGGGCGCTAATCCCGATTGATACCGCGCGGTGGCCTGATCGACGGCGGTCCGGCCGGATGCGACCGCGACCGGCGTGCTCGCCGCCACCTTGCGCGCGCCGGCCAGGTTGGCCAGCGCGGTGTTGTACCGCGCGCGCAGCCTGACGGCGATCACGTCGTACTGCGCCTGCCCGGCGCGAATGTTGGCCGCTTGCTGGGCTTCCTGCTCGTGGATCGCGAAGCGGTCCATGGCGGAGAACGTGACGGTGAGACCGAGGCCGAAATTCGGCACGGTGGGCACCAGGCCGTTGAGCCCGCCGAGACGGGCGCCGTCTGTTTCCAGGCCCGTCCCGCGGCCGGAAGCCGTGCCCTGAACCAGAAACTGCGGATAATAAGTGCGTCCCAAGGCGTCCAGCGTCTTCTGCTGCTGCGCGATGGCCGCCGTCTGTTCCCGCGCGAGAGGATTGGCGGCGACATCGAGGGGAGGTTCCGGAGTTTCCGGCGCTGACCCGGTCAGCTTGCCGGCATCGAGATTCCATTGCGATGGATCGAGGCCGACGAATTCACTCAAGGTGGCGCGCGCCACTTCGATGGCCTGTTCCGCGCGCGCGACTTGCGTTTCGGCCAGCGCCAGTTCGGCCGCGATTCGCGATTCGTCCGCTCCCGGACGCAACTGCGCGCTCACCAGCGCGTGGATGCTGCGCGCGAGAACCTGCCAGCTATCCACGGCCGCGCGCGCGGCGCCGGCGGTCTCGCGCGCCGCCACGACGGTAAGAAACGCGTCGGCGGCGGCCACGGAGACGTCATAGCGGGTGCGATTCATGGCTGCCTGCGCCTGGTCGCGCGCGGCCTCCGCGGCGGCGATGTTCGCGCGGCGCAATCCGAAATCGAATGGCTGCCAGGAAACCAGGACCCCCGCGCCGCTATCGAAGACGGTGCCGAGGTTATCGGCCTTCACGCCGTCCACGCCGGGTACGATGCCCTGCGGCGCCAGGAGCCCGTAATACGTGTTGCGGGTGGCGCGATTCACCTGGGCGAGCGCGTCCACGCGCGGCAGGTACGCGGTTTGCGCCAGGCGGATCCCGGCCGCCGCGGCGTTCATCCGCTCCTCGGTCACGTGAATCGAGGGATAGTTGCGCAGAGCCGCTTCCACCGCCTGCGTAATCGTCATTTCGGCCGGCGCGGCGGCCGGCTGGCCGCGGAGGAAAGTGCCCGCCAGAAATACCGCCGTGAGGAGCCTCATTTCCAGTCCTCCCCTTCGAATAACTCCCCGATGAATTCGCGGACTTTCCGTTTCGCGGCCGCCAGCGCTTTCCGGCCCAGCGGAGTGGCGCGATACACCTTGCGCAGCGATTTGCCCTTGCGCAGTTCCCTGGCCTTCAAGTAGCCCTTCTTTTCCAATCCGTGCAAAAGCGGATAGAGGGTCCCGGGACTGATGCGATAGCCGTGGCGGGCCAGTTCCTCGAGCATCCCCAGTCCGAAGATCGGGCCCTCCACGGCGTGGTGCAGGATATGGAGGCGCATCAGGCCGGAGTACAGATCGCGATCTACCGCGGGGTCTGCGTAGTCCAGCATCTTACTCTGAGTTCGATAACGAAATTCATTATGGAGGCGCGCGGAGAAGATGTCAAGGACGCGTGTGAGAAAACGATCAGGCGCTCACGCGCCCGCCCGCCAGCACCCGGCCGATCGCGTTCCGCAGCGCCACCCAGCTCACGGGTTTGGTGACGACATCGTCCATTCCTGCGGCCACGCACTGGTCGTGCTGCGCCTGGCTGGCGTGGGCCGTCAAGGCCACCAGGGCGACCGGGCGCGGAGTCTTCGTCTCATGTTCTTTTTGGCGGATCCAGCGGGCCGCCTCCAGCCCGTCCATTTCGGGCATCTGGACGTCCATGAGGATCAAGTCGAAGGTCTCCCGTTCGAACGCTTCGCAAGCCAATTTCCCGTTGGCCGCCAGGCTGACGGTCCAGCCCTGGCGCCGGAGCATGGAGCCAATCACCTTTTGGTTGATGGCGTTGTCCTCAGCGACCAGCACCCGCAGCCGGGGCAAGGGGACCGCCGGCAACGCGCTTGGTCTCGCCGGCGCCGCCGCCGGTTCCGGAATTGCCGGCATCGGCAGTTCAAAGAAGAAACAACTTCCTTTGCCGACCTCGCTCTCGACCCGGAGCTTCCCTCCCATCAGGTCGACCAGCCGGCGAGTGATGGTCAGGCCCAGACCCGATCCGCCGAACCGGCGCGTGTGGGAGCCATCGGCCTGCGTGAATGCGTCGAAGATCGCCTCCCGCTTTCCGGGAGCGATGCCAATCCCGGTGTCCGTCACCGAGAACCGCAAACGCCCTTCGGCAGCCGGACGAATGGACAGAGTCACCCGGCCCTGGGCGGTGAATTTCACGGCATTCCCCACCAGATTGATCAGCACCTGCCGCAACCGCGCCGGATCTCCGCGCACCCATTTCGGACAGCTCGCCGACAAATCGAAATCGAGCGTCAGATTCTTCTCGCGAACCGGAATCTGAAACACACAAAGCGCGTCTTCCACCATGGCGCGAAGGTTGAAGTCGATTGTCTCCAGGGTCATCTTTCCGGCCTCGATCTTGGAAAGATCGAGAATTTCGTCAAGCAGGGAGACCAGCGATTGCGCCGCGGTCTGGGCCACCGTCAACTGTTCGCGATTTTCAGGGTCGGAGCATCGTTCCAGCACCAGGCCGATCATTCCCATCACGCCGTTCATGGGGGTGCGGATCTCGTGGCTCATGTTGGCCAGAAACTGGGTTTTCAACAGTGCCGCCTCTTCCGCTCTTTCCTTGGCGGCGCGCAATTCCCAATTCACCCGTTTGCGCTCCTCGACCTCTTCTTCGAGCCGGCGCCGTTGCTCCGAAAGCACCTCGTCGCGCCCCTCGATTTCCTGCGACATGGTGTTGAACGATTCGGCCAGAACGCCGAGTTCATCGTTGGAGGCGACCGCCACGCGATCGCTGAAGCGATGCGTGCCGGCGATCCGTTGCGCCACGCGGGCAATCCCCAGAATGGGCGCGGACACGCGAGCTTGCAATCTCATGGCGACGAGCGCGGCCACCAGCAAACTGAACAGGAGAACCAGGCCGGCGCTCGCCAGATACTGGCGCAAGATGGCCGGCATGCCCGGCAGCCGCGCGGCGATGACCAGCGTGCCCAGCCGATCGCCGTTCATCGTCACCGGGCGGGCGAGGACCAGGATCTGCGCGCGGCGCGCACTTCCATCGCGGGGCTTGGGGACGCAGCCGCCATCGTACGAGCGGTAATACCAGGCGAAGCATCGACCCTGGGAATCGTAGAGAATCGCGTTCTCCACCAGGCTGTCTCCCGACAGGGAGCGGAGAATCTCCGCTGCCGCGCTGCGGTCTCCGAGAGTGATGGCGGGCGCCACCTGGTCGGCCACGACGGCTGCGATAGCGGCTACCTCGGCGTTGGCGTGCTGCCAGAATTGGCGCAGATTCACCCAGGAGAAGCCGGTGGCGGCAATCGCCACCGTCACCATGCTGCCGCCGGCGATCAGCCAGGTGAGTTTCCATCGAAGAGAAGCGTAGCGTCTCATTGCGCCGGCCTCCCCCGCACCAGATCGTGAATCTGGCCGAAGCGCAATAATTTGGAGCTGATTTCGACGCCGGCGCGCTCGAGCGCGTTCAGACTCACCTCGAAGGCCATGTGGCCATCGATCAGAAAGAGATTGATGGCGCCTCCCAGCGCCAAAAAACCGTCCGTCTCACCGATCGTGAGCACGTGCACCGACGCCGACGATTGCAGCACGGGCTGGATATCGGTCCGCTTATCGGTGGCGAAATAGATCACCTGGCAGCAACGCGGATCGACCGGCCCATTCATCGCCAGGATGCGAAGCGGGCGCCCGTTGACGCTTTTGCCCGCGACACTGGCTTCGAGCGAGCGCGTGAAACCTGCCCGGCCCACCACGCCTACGGTAAGAGGAGTATTCGCGGGAAGGTCCTCGGCCCAATGGGCGTTTTGCACGAACGCCAACAGAGTGGCGGATTTCAGTTCGTCTTCCGGCCGCGCGTCGCCCGAGAGCACCAGGGAAAAAGCTACGGGCAGGCTCAGGATGGCTGCCAGGCGTCCGGGATGGAACCGTGTTTTCAAGCCTTTCTCCGTGCCATCAGAAACGCTGCGTCCACTTCAGAACATACGTGCGCCGAATCGGTATGGCCGCCGTAAACAACTCCGGAAAACCCTCCATGACTTCGCGGCCGGCCAGGTTCTTTACCGCCAGGCTGAATTCTCCGGAGCGCCACGGCCGCCACGCCAACCGCGCGTCCAGCAGCAGGACTCCCGGAAGATGGTAGATGGCGTCGTCCCGTGCTCGCGCGCGCGCCGTGAGGTCGAATTCGAGCGTTCGCGCGAGATCGTGCTGCGAGCGCAAAACTCCCTGATGCTTCAGATCCACAGGCGTATCGCCCCAGAAGTAGAGCAGCGAAGGAGACGAAGGCAGCCACCTGGTCTCCGTCAGATAAGAATATTCCGGGCTCAGCCGCCAGCCCGGGCGCACCTGCCAGGTACCCCAGATTTCCGCTCCATACGAACGGCCGGCGCCGCAATTGCAAACGTCCGCCGACGTCACGAACACCGGAAGCCGGTTCTGAATCGTGAGCGTAGGCACGGCCGGAGCTTGAATGCCGCGCACTCTTTCGTAGTAACTGAAAAACACCGAGCCATCCACGGACCATCGCTGGCCCGATTGATAGCGATAACCGGCTTCCGCGCTCCGCTCCACTTCCGAGCTCATGGCTTGGTTTCCCAACACCCAGATCTGGTCCGCTATCCCCAGAATCTGCTCCGCGCCGGCAAATTCGTCCATCCCCCGATCCAGGCGGTTGGGCGCGCGCACCGCGCGGGACACGGCCGCCCATGCCGATTGCCGGCTGTCCGGCGTGAAAAGAAGGCGCAGGCTGGGCTGATATTCGAGCTGGTGATACGAGCTGTAGTCCAGCCGGATCCCGGCCGAGCCCATGAGGCGGCCGGGAACGAACTGCCATTCGTCCCGTCCGACTATGTCGCCCACCCGGTAAGTGGAATTCGCGGGACTGTAGTTCAGCCAGCCCGTGTGCGCGGTCTCGTCCCAATACTGTTGGAATCCGGCGCCCCAATAAATCTCGTTGCGTTCGCTGGTCTGCCGCCGCGACTGGAAATTGATGTTCAGATTGTTCAGGTCCCCACTGGCGATGTAGTAGTTGAGGTCGGTGCGGTCATAGGAGATTTGCAGCGTGTTCTCCGCACCCGACGAGGTGGTGTGGCTCCAGCTTCCCTGCAAATACCCGCCGACATAGTCGCTGTGGGTTTGGATCTGGCGAATCGCCGGGTACACGACGGGAAGCGCTAACGGATCCTGCCGGTCTGTCTTGAACAGGTCCCCCTCCACCAGCCATTGATCCTTGTCGGTGGGTTGCCCATCCACGCGAAAGCCCACTCTGCCCGTGCCGGAATCCAGGTTCTCGATGGCGGGCACGCGTTCCAGCATGGTATTGAAGTTGAAGTATCCCGGGGATCCAGACGCGGGAGTCAGGTAGTCGAACTTGCCCCAGGCCCGCCAGGCGATCTGATCGTTGGGAGCGCCTCCCCAACGCAACTCCGTATCGCGATCCTCATTGCCCCCGGCGGCCGAAAGCTGCACGCCCTTGGTGTTATGCGCATTCCTGGTGATGATGTTGATGACGCCGTTGACGGCATTGGGCCCCCACATAACGGCGCCCGGACCGCGCACCACCTCGATCTGCTCGATGTCCTCCATAGGTACGTCGATGGCATCCCAGATCACACCCGAGAAGAGAGGCGTATAGAGCGAGCGCCCGTCGATCAACACCAGGATTTTGTCGGCATATTGACGCGCCGCTCCGCGCGCGGAAACAATCCAGGAGCGGCCGTCGAGCCGGGCCACGGTGAGGCCCGGTACCAGTTCCAGGGCTTCCGGAATGCAAGTGGCGCCCGAGCGGCGGATGTCGGCCGCCGTGAGGACGAAGACCGCGGCGGGCGCTTTGGCCAGTTCCTGCGCCTTGCGGTCTACCGAAGTCACCTGCACGCTGAAGAGTTCGTCGACGCTCACGTTATCGAGATCGGTGGTGGGAACGCCTACACGTTGGGCGAAAGCGTGGCTGAGGAAGCACAGGGCGAACGCAAGCAGACGAACGGTCCTCATACGCAGCTTATCGGCCGGAATCGGGAGAGCATTAGCCGGGGCGTTCTTCGCGCTCTCACGGCGAGATGGGACCACGATTTCGACCCTTTTTCGCACACTCAGAAACGCTGCGTCCACTTCAGAACATACGTGCGCCGAATCGGTATTGCCACCGTAGACAGGTCCCCATAGCCCTCCATGACTTCGCGTCCGGCCAGATTCTTTACCGCCAGACTGAATTCTCCGGAACGCCACGGCCGCCACGCCAGCCGGGCGTCCAGCAGCAACACTCCCGGAAGATGGTAGAGCACGTCGTACCGCGTTCTCGCCCGTGCCGTGAGATCGAATTGTAATGTTCGCGTAAGATCGTGCTGCGAGCGCACGGCGCCCTGATGCTTGAGATCCACCGGCGTGCCGTCCCAGACATAGCGCCGGTTCGGAGACGCCGGCAGCCATCTGGTTTCGGTCAGATAAGAATACTCCGGGCTCAGCCGCCAGCCGGGGCGCACTTGCCAGGTGCCCCAGATTTCCGCTCCGTACGAACGGCCGGCGCCGCAATTGCACATGGATGCCGACGTCTCGAACAACGGAAGCCCGTTCTGAAAAGTGAGCGCGGGCAGAAGCGAATCTTGAATGGCGCGCAATCTTTCGTAGGAACTGAAGAATACCGAGCCATCTACGGACCATCGCTGGCCCGATTGGTAGCGATAACCGGCTTCCGCGCTGCGTTCCACCTCCGAAAGCATGGTCTTGCTGCCCAACACCCAGATCTGGTTCTCGATTCCCAGAATCTGCGTGGTGCCGGCATATTGGTCCATGTCGCGGTCCAGGCGATTGGGCGCGCGCACCGCGCGGGACACGGCCGCCCATGCCGATTGCCGGTTGTCCGGCGTGAAGAGCAAACGCAGGCTGGGCTGATATTCGAACTGGCGATACGAGTTGTAGTCCAGCCGGATGCCGGCCGAACCCATGAGGCGTCCGGGAACGAACTGCCATTCGTCCCGTCCAACGATGTCGCCCACGCGGTAAGTGGAATTCGCCGGAACGTAGTTTAACCAGCCCGTGTGCGCCGTCTCATCCCAATATTGCTGGAATCCCGCGCCCCAGTAGATCTCGTTGCGCTCGCTGGTCTGCTGCCGCGACTGGAAATTGATGTTCAGATTGTTCAGTTTTCCACCCGCGATGAAGTAGCTGAGATCGGTGCGATCATACGAGATTTGCAGCGTGTTTTCCGCCCCCGGCGATGCGGTGTGGGTCCAGCTTCCCTGCAAATACCCGCCGAAATAATCACTGTGGGCCTGGGTCTGGCTAATCGCCGGGTATACGGAGGGAATCGCCAACGGATCCTGCCGGTCTGTCTTGAACAGGTCCCCCTCCACCAGCCATTGATCCTTGTCGGTGGGTTGTCCATCCACGCGAAAGCCGATTCGTCCGGTGCCGGAATCGAGATTCTGGATGTCGGGCGCGCGATATTCCAGGAGGGTATTAAAGTTGTAGTACCCCGGAGAACCAAACGCGGGAGTTAGGTAATCGAACTTACCCCAGGCCCGCCATGCGATCCGATCGTTCGGGGCGCCTCCCCACCGCAATTGCGCATCGTGGTCCTCATTGCCCCCGGCGGCCGAAAGCTGCACGCCCTTGGTGTTATGCGCATTCCTGGTGATGATGTTGATGACGCCGTTGACGGCATTCGGCCCCCACATGACGGCGCCCGGACCGCGCACCACCTCGATCTGCTCGATGTCCTCCAAAGGTACGTCGATAGCATCCCAGATCACACCCGAGAAGAAGGGGGTATACAACGACCGGCCGTCAATCAACACCAGGATCTTGTCCGCATATTCACGAGCCCCTCCGCGCGCGGAAACGGTCCACGAGCGGCCGTCAAGACGGAGCACGGTGAGACCCGGCACCAGTTCCAGGGCTTCCGGAATCGAAGTGGCTCCCGAACGGCGGATGTCGGCCGCCGTGAGGACGAAGACGGCGGCGGGCGCTTTGGCCAGTTCCTGCGCCTTGCGGTCCACCGAAGTCACCTGCACGCTGAAGAGTTCGTCGACGCTGACGTTATCGAGATCGGTGGTGGGAACGCCTACACGTTGGGCGAAAGCGCCGCTGAGGAAGCACAAAGCGAACGCGGGAAGACGAACGGTCCTCACGCGGAAACTCATCGGCAGGAATCGGGAAAGCTTGACTTCCGCGCCGGTGCCTTCTGGGCAAAGGCTACATTCGCAAAAATTTCACCAAACGTTCCATGGCCGGCTCCAGGATCGAGCGTTCCGCCGCGTAGCAAATGCGAATCGAACCCTCGCCGCCCGTGCCGAACGCCACGCCGGGCGCCAGGCCGACGCGCGTTTCCTCCAGCAGGCGCTTGCAGAAGCCGAACGAATCGTCGAGCCCCTCGATGCGCGGGAACACATAAAATGCGCCGTCGGGTTCGGGAAGCGTCACGCCGTTGACCCCGGAAAGCGCCTGCATGCAGATCTCGCGGTTCTCGCGCAGCCGCTCGAGCATCCGCCGCAGCTCCGGCTCTCCTTCGGCCAGCGCCGTCTCGCCCGCCTTTTGCGCCACACTGGGCGCGTGCGAGACGATGAACTCGTTCAACTGCGTGGCCTTCGCTCCCATGTCGCGCCGCGCCACCAGCCAGCCCACCCGCCAGCCCGTCATGCAATAGCTCTTCGAAAACGAATGGACCACCGCCACCGCGTCGTCGCGTGTCGCCAGGCGCAGGATCGACGGCGCGGGATCGCCGGACGCGGCGCCGGAATAGTACAGGCGCTCGTAGACCTCGTCGGCCAATAGCCAGAGGCCATGCCGGCGCGCGAAGTCGAGCAGCTTCCGCTGCTCCGCCTCCGTCGCCACCCACCCCAGCGGATTGGAGGGCGAAGTGTAAAGCAGCAGGCGCGTGCGCGGCGTCACCGCCCTTTCCAAGGCGTCGAAATCGCACACGTAGCGGTGGCCGCACAGCGGGTGCGCGACCTGCTTCACCGTGGCGTTGGCCATCATCGCGCTCGAACTGCCGTTGGGCCAGGCCGGCGTCAGCACCAGCGCTTCATCGCCGGGATCGAGCGCGCAACGGATGGCCAAATGGAGCGCCTGCACGCCGGAAGCCGTGACCACAATCTCGCGCGCGGGGTCGAGCTCCACCTGTTGCAGCCGCCGATAATTCCCGGCTATCGCGCGGCGCAGCGACGGCAGCCCGGCGTTCTCGGTATAAAACGTGTAGCCGTTCTCCATGGCGGCCACCGCCGCGCGCTTGATGTAATCGGGCGTAGGCAGGTTCGATTCGCCGAAATACAGGCGCAGCACGCCATCCATCCCCATGGCGATTTCCGCCAACTCGCGAATACGGGAGTGCGGCACCCGCTCTACTGAGCTTGCTAACTGTGGCATTCTCTCCATTCTCCGCTATTTCTTTTTCTCGAGATTCCACAGTTCTCGCGAGAGCGCCCGCCCGCAAAACGGGCAATAATTCACGCCCACGAACCGATGCCGGTCGTCACCGAACACCAGGAAATACTCGGTATCGATCTCGGTAATGATGGTCCCATTGCTGAGCTGGTAAGGCTGCGCATGGCGCGCGAGGCCGCGGTCGATCAGGTTTTCGAATTGCGGACAACAGGTCATAGTCCCACCACCCGGCTGCGGCGTTCGAGCAGAACCGTATCGCGCCATCGCCCGTCGCGTTGGCCGATCCGTTCCCGCACGCCGATACGCCGGAAGCCCAGCCGCTCGTGCAGCGCGATACTGGCCCCATTCTCAGGAAAAATACCGGCCTGCAAGGTCCAGATGCCGTGGGCTTCCGACTCCGCGATGAGCGCCGTCAGCAATCGCCGCCCCAGTCCCTGGCCGCGATGCGCCTCCGCGACATAAATGGAGACTTCGGCCACCCCGGCATAGCATGCGCGACGCGACACCGCGCTCAGCGCCGCCCATCCGCCGATCGAGCCTTCCCCTTGCGCCACCAGCCGCGAGTGCCGCAGATGATTGGCGTCCCATTCCGCCCATTCCGGCGGACCGTATTGAAACGTGGCGTTGCCGGTCTCGATACCCTCGCGGTAAATTTCGCGCACCGCCGGCCAATCGGAATCCTGCATCGCTCGG
>Ga0335078_10002664_pt1 | contig 26947 bp, 27 predicted proteins | sample Lox_Sample_32_FD_206711 | JGI IMG/M metagenome (GOLD analysis project Ga0335078, IMG submission 206711) | Soil microbial communities from Loxahatchee National Wildlife Refuge, Florida, United States - Lox_Sample_3.2 | ecosystem: Environmental > Terrestrial > Soil > Wetlands | place: USA... | reverse complement strand
ACGAACTTGAGTCAACGAATAGCTAAAACCCTCGTCCAGCTCCCAGCCCCGGTAACATTTATCCTGAGTCAACACGCCGCGGCGCCGTTGATAATTTTTTTATTGATAATCTACTATAAAAGGTTAGAGTTCTTATTGAACTTTTCCCGTTTGGACTACAAACGGGGAAGTGGCTGGACGGTTGGGTGCTGGTGGCATCCTGTGGCGTATCAGGGATGCGTGGCGGGTGAAAGGTATTCAGATGCGTGATAAATTGTCCGGCATAGCCTTGCGCACGAGCCTGATTTACGCAGTGCTGGCGTCGTTGTGGATACTCTTTTCCGACCGGCTGGTCGTATTCTATTTTTCCAATCCGCGGATCATCGGCGAGATTTCCACGATCAAAGGCTGCGGCTTTGTCGCCGTCACCGCCTTGTGGCTGTATGTGAATGTGCGGCGCCAGTTCAAACGGCTGGAACGGCAAATCGCGGAACGCAAGAACGTCAGCCAGTCCCTGCAAACCACCAATCGTGCCCTGGCGCTCATTTCCAAAGCCAACCAGATTCTTATCCGCGCTTCGGATGAGGTTGAATTGCTGAAAAACGTCTGCCGGCTCGTGGTTGACGAAGGCGGCTACGTCATGACCTGGGTGGGATACGCCGGGGAGGACGAGAAAAAACCCGTGCGTTCGATGGCCCTGGCCGGGGCCGAATCCGGCTATCTGGAGACTCTCCATTTGACCTGGGCCGACGAGCCGCGCGGCCGCGGTCCGGTCGGCACCGCCATCCGATCCGGCCGGACAAGTATCTTCCGGAACCTGGGCGAGGATCCTGAATTTGCCCCCTGGCGCGAAGAGGCGCAGCGCCGGGGTTTTAATTCCGCCATCAGCCTTCCCCTGACCGCTGACGGCCGGACGTTCGGCGCGCTGAATATTTATTCCGACGGTGTGAATGCATTCGACGACGGAGAAGCGGCCCTGCTGACGGAACTGGCCAACGATCTGGCGTTTGGCATCACGGCTTTGCGCAGCCGCCTGGACCATCGCCGGGCCGACCAGGCCCTGCGTACCACCGAGGCCCTTTATCAGTCACTCGTCGAGCAAATGTCGGCCGGGATATTCCGCAAAGACGCCGAAGGCCATTACGTGTTCGCCAATTCACATTTTTATTGGGTGACAAACAACCAGCCGGACGGAGTGCTGGGGAAATTGCCCCGGGAAGCCGTCCGCGCCGGAGCCACGCTGCTGGACGATGCCGAACGGCATCATGTGCAGATCATGCAAACCGGCAAGTCCATCGAAGTGGAAGAGGTCCATCGCGGCGTCGATGGCAAAACCCGGCATATCCACGCCGTGAAATCGCCGGTGTACGATTCCCATGGAACCATCATCGGTTCCCAGGGAATCCTGTTTGACATCACCCGCCTCAAGCAGGCCGAGGAGGCGTACAAACGGCTGGCCACGGCGGTTGACCAGGCCGCCGAAGGCATCCTGATCACCGACGCCGCCGGAAAGATTGTTTATGTCAACCCGGCCTTTGAAACCATCTCCGGCTATACCCGGCAGGAAGTCATCGGCCAAAACCCGCGGATTTTGAAAAGCGGGCGGCACGACGATGCCTTTTATCGCGCGATGTGGGACCGGCTCAGCCGTGGCGAGGTCTGGTCGGGCCACTTCATCAATAAAAAGAAGGACGGCACGTTGTTCGAGGAGGAGGCCACCCTGTCGCCCATTCGCGATTCCACCGGCCGGATTATCAATTATGTCGGAGTCAAACGCGATGTTACCCGCGAGGTCGCCCTGGAAGTCCAGCTTCGCCAATCGCAAAAAATGGAAGCCATCGGTCAGCTCGCCAGCGGCGTGGCGCACGATTTCAACAACCTGCTGACGGTAATCCATGCCAATGCTTCATTGTTGCTCGAAGGCCAGTTGATGGAGCGGGAACTGGCGGAATGTTCCCGGGAAATCGTTGATGCTTCCGAACGCGCGGCCACGCTCACCCGCCAGCTTCTGTTGTTCAGCCGCAAACAGGTCATTCAGCTCGTCAACCTGGATTTGAATGAAACGGTGGAGCAGATGACCAAAATGCTCCAGCGCATCCTGGGCGAGGATATCTCCCTCAGCTCCACCTACGACCCCGATTTGCCGCTCATCCAGGCGGATACCGGCATGATTGAACAAATTCTCCTCAATCTCGCCGTCAATTCCCGCGACGCCATGCCCCGGGGCGGAAAACTGACTGTCAGCACCGGCACCGAGCTGTGGGACGAAAATGAAGCGGCGCGGCACCCCGGCGCGGCGCCCGGCCGGTATGCCTGCCTCACCCTCAGCGACACCGGCTGCGGCATCCCGGCCGAACATTTGCCGCGCATTTTTGAACCGTTTTTCACCACCAAGGAGGTCGGCAAGGGCACCGGGCTGGGACTGGCCACCGTTTATGGCATCGTCCAGCAACATCACGGCCGGATTGCCGTCACAAGCGAAATCGGCCGGGGCGCCACCTTCCGCATCTATTTTCCGGCGGTTCCCGGCGCCAAATCCAAAAAAGATGCCGGGCCCGGCGTTTCCAAACTGCCTCGCGGCACAGAAACGATCCTGGTGGTGGAAGACGAACCCATGGTGCGCCCCATCGTCAGCAACATGCTCCAACGTTTTGGCTATACCGTCTGGCAGGCCGAATCCGGCGTGGCTGCGCTCGAGGTCTGGCGGAAACACCGGGACCACATCCAGTTGCTGTTGACCGACGTCATCATGCCCGACGGGATGACCGGATACGAACTGGCGCGCCAGTTGCAGGCCGATAAACCCGAACTCAGGGTCATCTTTACCAGCGGTTACAACAATGAACTGGCCGGCCGGCGTTCCAATCAGATCGAAGGCGTCAATTTCCTCCAGAAACCCTATTCGCCCCGGAAACTCGCCGAAGCCTTGCGGAAAAACCTCGACCGGAAACCGGCCTGACGGGCCGGCGCGCCCGTTTCCGCGGCAAAAAATAATATTTACTTGCCAAGATAAGGTAGGCGAAACGCCGGGATAAATCAGATGCTTGTCCCCGGAACTCCGCCGCAGGACAACACCCTGCCAGTGGCACTGGCGGCCGGGTAACCGCTTGAGGTCTGTTTGCCGCCGCTGGTGACAAGATGAGGATCCGGACAAAATTATTGCTGGTGCTTGCCAGCATGGTGCTGCTGGTCGTCGTGCAGGGATTGATGGATTTGCGATATACCTCGCAAACCGGGGGCGGTGTCAGCCAGCTGGGCAGGGTGGTCATTGTCGGATCGGCCGCCGCCCACGGCATGATGGACGCCCTCACGGAATTGGAAGCCGGCCTTTCTGCCGGCCAAACCCGGCCGAACAGTCCGGGCGATGCGCTCCGGATTCGCCAGCAGGGCCAGAACGCCTTTCAGGAATTCCGCCGCTGCCTGGACGCCGCCGCCCGGGCAACCCGTTCGGGAATGGCCATCAGCCCGGCCAAACCTGCCGAATCCGGACCCAATTCCGCTCCCAGCCAACTCGCGCAGTTACAGGCCATCGAGCGCACTCTCGATGCCGTCCAACTTCAATGGCAGGACTACACCAACCGCCTGGAAACTTCACCGGCCCGCGCGGAATCCATCCGGGACAGTTACCTGTTGCCGGCGTTAAATGAAAAATTGCGTCCCGCTCTGACCGTTTTTTGCCAGAGCCTCGAACGGGAATCGCTGGAGCAGGCGCAAAGCCTGTTGCGAAAATCCGAGCGGTCCCAGCGGATCATCATCCTGCTGGAGGTGGTCGTCGCGCTGATGGTTCTGGCGGCGGGTTTCTGGCTGATCCAGTCGGTCTGGCTGCCGGTGGAACGGCTGGCCCGCGCTGCCCGGGAAGTGGCCGGAGGAAACCGCCAATGCCGCGTCCCGCCCGGACGGCCCGATGAATTCGGGGCCATGGCCGGAGCCTTCAACCACATGCTCGATGTCCTCGAATCCACGACCGTTTCCCGCGACGAACTGGAGAAGACGGTGCGCGACCGTACCGCCCAACTGACCAATGAAAACAATGTCCGCCGGGCCATTGAAACCGAATTGCGCGCCGGCGAGAAATATCTGACCATCATCCTGAATTCCATCGCCGACGGCGTGCTGGTGACCAATGCCGAAGGACGGGTGTTGCGGTTGAATCCCGTCGCCGAACAGTTGACCGGCTGGAAAACCGTGGAAGCCCTCAGCCGGCCGGTAAATGAAATCTTCCGGGTGATCGACGAACAGACCCGCCAGCCGCTGCCGGTGCCCGTGGCGGAAATCGTCGCCGAGAATAAAACCACCGGCGTGGCCGCGCACGCCATCCTCGTCGACCGCGCCGGGGCCGAACATCCCGTCTCCGACCATTACTCTCCCATCCGCGACCTGAACGGCACTGTCCTGGGCGTGGTCCTGGTTTTCCGCGATGTCACCGACGACCGCCGGGCCGAAGAGCAGATCGTCAAACTGAACCGGGAACTGGAACAGCGCGTGGAAAGCCGTACCTCCGAACTTCGCGAAAGCGAACGCCGACATCGCACGCTGCTGGCCAACCTCCAGGGCATGGCTTATCGCTGCCGCAACAACCGCGATTGGACCATGGAATTCCTGAGCGACGGCTGCCGCGACCTGCTGGGGATTGAACCGGTTGACATCGTCAGCGGCCGCATCTGCTACAACGACCTGATCCATCCGGAAGACCGCGAACCGGTCTGGGACCAGGTCCAATCCGCCCTCGCCGCGCAAAAAGCCTTTACCCTGGAATACCGGGTCAAACACGCCGGGGGCCGATGGCGTTCGGTCCTGGAGCAGGGCCGCGCCGTCCTCGGCGACCACGGGCAGGTGACGGCATTGGAAGGTTACATCACCGACATAACCGGCCGGGTGGACGCCGAACGCGAACGGCGGATCCTCGAGGACCAGGTGCGCCGGGCCCAGAAAATGGAAGCCATCGGCACTCTCGCCGGCGGCATCGCCCACGATTTCAACAATGTCCTCGCCGCCATCCTCGGCAGCGCGGAACTCATTAAAATGGATATGCCGGCCGACCATCCCAGCCGGGAATTCCTCGGCCAGATTTTTGTGGCCGGCCAGCGCGCCCGGGAAGTGGTGCAGCAGATTCTCACCTTCAGCCAGCGGCGCGAGAGCGAACGCAATATCATCCACCTCTTCCCCGTGGTGAAGGAATGCGTGAAACTGCTGCGTTCCACTATTCCGGCCATGGTGGACATTACCTTCCGGGTGGATCCGGAATGCGCGCCGGTCCTGGCTGATCCGACCCAGATCCACCAGGTCATCATGAACCTGTGCACCAACGCCTGGCAGGCGCTGCCCGAAAACGGCGGGAACATCAAGGTGACCGTGGAAATGTGTGACGTGGATGAAAAAGCCCGGGAACGGCACCCCGATCTGCAAACCGCCACGTATGTGCGGCTCTCCGTTGCTGACAATGGCAGCGGCATGGAGCAGGCGACGCTGGACCGGATTTTTGAACCCTTTTTCACCACCAAACCGGTGGGCGAAGGGAGCGGCCTCGGGCTTTCGGTCGTGCACGGTATCGTCAAGGCCCATCAGGGAGTCATCACCGTGGAAAGCCAGCCGGGGAAGGGAACCGTCTTTCATATTTATCTGCCGCCGCAAAAAGTCGACCCGGCCGAAACGCCGGAAGAAACGCCGGCGATCCACGGCGGCAACCAGGAACGCATCCTGTTTGTCGAAGACGACGAACTGGCCGGGTGGGCCACACAAAAGATTCTCAAAAAGTTCAATTACCGCGTCGAATGGTTCACGCATCCCGGAGAAGCCCTGGCGAAATTCCGCGCCGCGCCGGCAAATTTCGATCTGGTGCTCAGCGACCTGGCGATGCCGGAGATGACCGGTGACGACCTGGCGGCGGCTCTGTTAAAAATCCGGCCGGACATTCCCATCGTGCTGATGACCGGCATGATCGATCCGGTCATCCAGAAACAGGCGCGCCACATCGGCGTCTGTGGCGTGCTCCTCAAACCGGTGGATGCCGCGTCGTTGGGGCTGGAGATTGCGCGGCACCTGGCGGAACGGAACGGAATTTGATGTCTTCCGAAACACCCTGATCTTTGAGGCGACCGGCAAAACGCTGCGTTCGTGCGGTGCGGAACGGCCTTTTTTCTGTGACAACCGGCTTGCCGAATTCCGGAAAAGCCGCGCGCGTCACCCGTCACCCGCGTCAGATCCAGTTTTTCCGCACCATCCACGATTTGATGACCTGGGTCAGGCCGACATAGCAAAGCAGCGTGAGCAGCAGGAACGGCCAGAACTGCCACGGCAGGGGCACGAATCCCAACGGCGCGGCCAACGGCGAATACGGCAACGCCGCGCTGACGAGCATGATCAGGATGGTCGTCATCGTCAGTTGCCAGCTGGCGCGTGATTGGACGAACGGCAGCAGGCTCGTCCGGATGACGTGGATGATCAGCGTTTGCGTCATCAGCGATTCGACAAACCAGCCGGTGTTGAACATGGCGGCGGCATAGGTGCGGTTCGGGTCGTCCGACGCGTGGGCAAACCGGGCCATGAGTTCCGGCGGCGGCACGAGGCCCAGGTTGTTGCATTTGAAATAAAACCACATCACACAAAAGGTCGTATAATCAAAAATGGAACTGATCGGGCCCAGGAACAGGATGAATTTGGTGATTTCGCCGATGTGCCAGGGCCGGGGTTTGGATGTGTATTGCGCGCCGACGTTGTCGGTGGGAATCGGTACCTGGGAAAAATCGTAGAGCAGATTGTTGGTCAGCAATTGGATCGGCTGCATCGGCAGAAAGGGAAACCAGGCGCTGGCGCCAATCACGCTGAACATGTTGCCGAAGTTGGAACTGGCGCCCATCCGGATGTATTTCAAAATGTTCGCAAAAACCTTTCGGCCCTCCAGAACGCCTTCCTCAAGCACCATCAGGTTCTTCTCCAGCAAAATCATGTCGGCTGATTCCTTGGCGATGTCCACCGCGTTGTCCACGGAGATGCCCACGTCCGCCGCCCGCAACGCCGGCGCGTCGTTGATGCCGTCGCCCATGAAGCCCACCACGTGTTTCTTTTTTTGCAACGCCTGGACCACCCGCTTTTTATGGGAGGGCGACAGCCGCGCGTAGACATCCGTATAATCAATCGCTTCCGCGAGCTGTTCGTCGGTCATTTTCTCCACGTCATTGCCCAGCAGGATTTTTTCCGCATGGATGCCGACCTCCGAGCAAACCTTGCGGGTGACCAGGTCGTTGTCCCCGGTCAACACTTTCACCGCCACGCCATTGTCACGCAGCGCCGCAATGGCCTTCGCCGCCGTGTCCTTCGGTGGATCCAGAAACGCCAGATAACCCGTCAGACAGAGGTCGCTTTCATCCGCCTTGGTAAAGGTCGATTGATTGCCCAGCTTTTTGGTGGCTACCGCGAGTACCCGGAAACCATCTTCACTCAGGGAATTGACCTGTTCGATCAGGTTGCCGACCAGGATCGGCTCCATCGGGAAAATTTCGCCCTCGCTTTCAAACTGCGTGCATTTGGCAAACACCGCTTCCGGCGCGCCTTTGGTCAGGAGTTGGCGCTCGCCGCCGGGAATTTGCACTGCCACGGACATCATGCGCCGGGAGAAATCGAACGGGATTTCGTCCACTTTGCTGTATTTTTCGACGCCCAGCTCGCGGTGCAATTCCGTGTACCGCAGCACGGCGCGGTCGAGCACATTCTTCAGGCCGGTTTGAAAATGGCTGATCAGAAAAGCGTCGCGCAGGACTTCCTCGCTCTCGTTCTTGAACACATCGCAGTGGATTTCCAGAATGACGTGGTCGATGGTCAGGGTGCCGGTTTTGTCCGTGCACAGCACGTCCATCGCGCCGAAATTCTGGATGGAATTCAATTTTTTGACGATGACCTTTTTCTTGGACATGGCGATGGCGCCCTTGGAAAGGCAGACCGAAACGATCATCGGCAGCATTTCGGGCGTCAGGCCCACGGCGATGGCCAGGGCAAATAGAAATGCCTCCTTGCCCCAGACATGTTTGGTAAATCCATTGATCAGGAAAACCATCGGCGACATCACCGTCAGAAAGCCGATCATCAGCCAGGTGAATTTTTTGACGCCTTTATCGAAAGCCGTCTCAATTTGTTGCCCGGCGAGGCTGCTCGCCATTTTTCCGAAATAGGTCTGCGAACCGGTGGCGACAATCACCGCGTTGGCCGACCCGCTTTCCACACTGGTGCCCAGAAAACAGAGATTGCCATATTCGATCGGTGAAATGTTTTGTCGCAGGTCGGGGGCGTCATGTTTTTCCACCGGCAGCGATTCGCCGGTCAGCGTTGCCTGGATGACGAACAGGTCTTTGGCGGTAATCAGCCGGACATCGCCGGGAATCATGTCGCCGGCCGACAGTTTGACAATGTCCCCGGGCACGAGTTGCTGGAGCGGAATTTCCTTCGGCTGCCCGTCGCGCAGTACGGTTGCGGTGACTTTGATCATGGCCTTGAGCTTGGCGGCGGCATTGTCGGCCCGCGTCTCCTGGACAAAACGCAAACATAAACCCAGGGCAACCATCACCAGCATCACCACGCCGGTATAAAGGTTCGAAATATCCCGGTCTTCCGGTCGGGGATGGAAATAGGTGAACAGGGAAAAAATGGCGAGGACGGTCAGCAAAATCACCAGCGGATTGCGCGCGGCAATGTACAACCGCCACAACCAGTCATGCTTCTTTTCCTGGGCGATTTCATTGGGGCCGAAGACCTCCAGCCGTTCGGCGGCTTCGTCCTCGCTCAGACCGTTCGGCGACGCCTTCAGCCGCTCCAGGACCTCGGGAATTTCATGAGTCGCGGCGTCCCGCACCAGTTCGACGGTGCGCTGGCCGTTGGGGGTTTTGTCCGCTGACATAAATTGGCTAGGTGGCGTATCGTTCCAGGACGGTAAGCAAAGAGCGCAAATGATGCCGGCTCTCGGACCGGTTGCCGGCGCTTTCGATGCAGGCCCGCATCTCCGATTCGATGACCCGTTCGCTGAAGGATTTCAACGCCTGGCGCGCCGAAACCACCTGCATCAGCAGGTCCGAGCAATCCGCTTCGGCTTCCACCATTTTCTCGATGCCCTCGATCTGGCCCTTGATCCGGCGCAGCCGGACGGCCAGGTCCCGCTTTTCCAGGCCGAGACGTGCTGCTTTGGTTCTCATGGCAAAATAATGAACACTTTTGGGCGGCCGCGCCACGATTAAAAACCGGCCCGGGACGCCACATGGGGGGTAGGGGTATATGCCAACGTGCGGTTTGTCAACCGCCATTTCGGTAAATCGGCGTCGGCGGACCGGTTGGCGTCGGCGGCGACCCATTGGAACCGGCGCGTCCGGAACACCGTTTGATCCGGCATCATTCCGTTGCTTGACGCCGGTACGTCTACGGCCTAGTTTTCCACTATTCGGGGAGCCAACCCGTCCTGCTGTAGCGGCGGTCTGTGACCGCCGGTGGCTGGACCAAGGCTGAGAGGGCGACGCGGGAGCGCCGCCGACCCGTTGAACCTGATCCAGGTAATGCTGGCGTAGGAAGGCTCTGCGTGCCGGGCGACCAGGCCGCCTTTCCTTCAAAAGCATTTTACGGATCATGTCACCTGACACGTGTCACCTGTCACAAATATATGATCGCATCTAAAGATTCGTTCGAGCCGCACAGCAGCGAACAACTGCCCGGCAGCAAACGGGTTTATGTCGCCGGCCAACTTCACCCGGATGTCCGCGTGCCCATGCGTGAAATCGAACTCACGCCCACCAAAGTCTTTGGCCGGGGGCCGAAAGACGAGAGTCGAGGGGAAAAAGCCGCGGCGCTCGACCCTCGACCCTCGACCCTCGACCAGGTGGAGGTGAACGAGCCGGTGCGTGTCTATGATTGCTCCGGCCCCTGGGGCAATCCGGAATTCAAAGGCACGGTCGAGGAAGGCCTGCCCGCGTTGCGTCGTGACTGGATTTTGAAGCGCGGCGATGTCGAGGAATACGCCGGCCGGCCGGTGCAACCGATCGATGACGGTTATCTTTCCGAACAGCACCGCGGCCTCACCCAGGCCAAGCGGCAGGACCAGACATCGCTCCGGCTGGAAGGGTTGATTGCGCCACGCCGACGGCCCTTGCGGGCGGCCAAAGGTCATCCCGTCACCCAACTCTGGTATGCCCGGCAAGGCATCATCACGCCCGAGATGGAATTCATCGCCATCAGGGAACAAATGCGGACTGCGGAATGCAGAATGCAGAACGCCGATCTTTCACGCGACCTCGTCCGCAATGACCTGGACAAGCAGCACGCCGGTTCAGCATCACTCCAGCACTCCACCACTCCATCGGTTTTTGCCCGTTTCCCCCAACGCATTCCCGCCGAGATCACTCCCGAGTTCGTCCGTTCTGAAGTGGCGGCGGGCCGCGCCATTATCCCGGCCAACATCAATCATCCGGAACTCGAGCCGATGATCATCGGGCGCAATTTCCTGGTGAAAATCAATGCCAATATCGGCAATTCCGCCGTTGCCTCCAGCATCGAGGAGGAAGTCGAGAAAATGCGCTGGGCGACCAAGTGGGGCGCGGACACGGTCATGGACCTGTCCACCGGCAAGAACATCCACGCCACGCGCGAATGGATCCTGCGCAATTCGCCCGTGCCCATCGGCACGGTGCCGATCTATCAGGCGCTGGAAAAAGTCGGCGGCAAGGCCGAGGACCTCACCTGGGAAATTTATCGCGACACGCTCATCGAACAGGCGGAGCAGGGGGTGGATTATTTCACCGTCCACGCCGGCGTATTGCTGCGCTTCATTCCCATGACGGCGCGCCGCATGACCGGCATCGTGTCGCGCGGCGGCAGCATCCTCGCCAAATGGTGCCTCGCGCATCATCAGGAGAATTTCACGTACACGCATTGGGACGAAATCTGCGACATCATGGCCGCCTACGACGTCAGCTTCAGCATCGGCGACGGCCTGCGGCCCGGCTCGATTGCCGACGCCAACGACGAGGCGCAATTCGGCGAACTCAAGGTGCAGGGCGAACTCACCGAACGCGCCTGGGCCAGGGGCGTGCAGGTGATGAACGAAGGCCCGGGCCACGTGCCCATGCATTTGATCGAGGAAAACATGCACAAGCAGCTCGAGTGGTGCCACGAGGCGCCATTCTACACGCTCGGGCCGCTCACGACCGACATCGCGCCCGGGTACGACCACATCACCAGCGGCATCGGCGCGGCGATGATTGGCTGGTACGGCTGCGCGATGCTCTGCTACGTCACGCCCAAGGAACATCTCGGTTTGCCGGACAAGAAAGACGTGAAAGACGGCGTCATCGCCTACAAAATCGCCGCGCACGCCGCCGATCTGGCCAAGGGCCATCCCGGCGCGCAATACCGCGACAACGCGTTGAGCAAGGCGCGCTTCGAGTTCCGCTGGGAAGACCAGTTCAACCTGAGCCTCGACCCGGTGACCGCGCGCGAGTTCCACGACGAAACCCTGCCGCAGGACGGCGCCAAGACCGCGCATTTTTGTTCAATGTGCGGCCCGCATTTCTGTTCGATGAAGATCACGGAGGACGTCCGCAAATACGCGGCCGAACAAGGCATCGCCGAGGAGGAAGCTTTAAAGAAAGGCATGGAAGCGAAGTCGAGGGAATTTGTGGAAAATGGCGCGGAAGTTTACAGCAAAGCTTAAATCTGTTACTTAACTCCCATGATTCAGCCGGAACAATTGGTTGGCGGTGAATGGGCCGAGTGGTATCGGCTCACGCCGGTTCAACGCTGGTTGGAAAGCGAGAAACTATGGCAGACTTATCTCGCGCTGGGAGGCTCACTTGATCCCGAACCCGATACGCAAAGTCCTTTCTTCGATGCGCGCGCACCGCGTCCGCGCCCTGCTCATGGGCGGACAGGCGTGCGTGTTCTACGGCGCAGCCGAGTTTAGCCGCGACACGGATTTAGCCATCCTTGCCGACGCCGCGAACCTCCTGCGCCTGCGCAAGGCGCTCGCCGAATTGCAGGCCGAACCCATCGCCGTTCCGCCGTTTGCCATCAAACACCTTCGCCGGGGACACGCCATCCATTTCCGCTGCCAGCATCCCGAAGCGTTGCAGATGCGCGTGGACGTGATGGCAAAAATGCGCGGCGTGGATTCGTTCAACAAACTCTGGAAACGCCGGACGACGCTGCAAATGCCCAGCGGCGAAAAATGCGATCTGCTTTCGCTGCCCGACCTCGTGCAGGCCAAGAAGACACAGCGCGACAAAGACTGGCCGATGATTCGCCGGCTGGTGGAGGCGCACTATTTTCAAAACCAGACGAAGCCCAGGCCCGCGCAAATTCGGTTCTGGTTTCAGGAATTGCGCACGCCGGAACTGCTGATTGAACTGGCGCGGTCAAATGCCGCTCTATGCCGGCGGTTGGCATCCGTGCGGCTGCTGCTGGCTCATGCAGCAACGGGAAACGCCAACGCTTTGGAGCAGGCGTTGGATGGTGAGGAGACTGCCGAACGCCAGCGGGACAGGGAATACTGGTTGCCATTGCGCCGGGAATTGGAAAAATTGCGTCACGCCAAGTGAAAATTACCGAAGACGTCCGCAAATACGCCGCCGAACAGGGGATCGCCGAGGAACAGGCGCTGAAAAAAAGAATGGAGCCGAAGTCGAAGGAGTTCGTGGAAAAGGGCGCGGAGGTTTACGCGAAGGCGTGATTCATGACCGCGCGGCCGCCCACAATTTATTTGATTGCCGGCTGCAACGGCGCGGGCAAGACCACCTTTGCGAAAGAATTTCTGCCGACCGAAGTGAAATGCCTGCGTTTCCTGAACGCCGACGAAATTGCGCGCGGACTTTCGCCGCTGAAACCCAGTGCCGGTGCGGTTCAGGCTGCGCGTTTGTTGCTCACACAAATTGATGAGTGCCTTCGCCGTCGCGAGACGTTTGCATTGGAGACCACTTTGAGCGGCAAGACCTACATCCGTCTGTTTATCCGCGCTCGTGAACTCAATTACGAAATCGAATTGCATTACCTGTGGCTCTCCAGTCCTGAACAAGCCATCGCCCGCGTGCGTCAACGCGTGCAACAGGGCGGTCACCATGTTCCTGCCGCCGACATTCGGCGTCGTTTCAAACGCAGTCTCGTTCATCTGCTCGATGATTATCTTCCATTGGCCAGTCGTTGGGCGATTTGGGACAGCCGTGGATTGCCTGCGAAACGGCTCGCCATTTCCGCTACACATGATATTGAATCTGTGCGAAAGTTGATTGACGTATGAAAAGAAACGGACGCTCCATCAAATCTGCGAAAGCCCCGGCTTTCGTCACCCGCGCCGAACGTGCCCTACGCCGCGCTGCGCATAATGTCAAAACGCAGAACCGCGCGATGAAACTTCCCGTCATTGTCTGGCAAGACGGCAAAGTGGTGGAGAAACCGGTATGAGAGACGTCCGCAAATACGCCGCCGAACAGGGGATCGCCGAGGAACAGGCGCTGAAAAAGAGAATGGAGGCGAAGTCGAAGGAGTTCGTGGAAAAGGGCGCGGAGGTTTACGCGAAGGCGTAACAAATAATTTTTAACGACGACCACCGCCGGATAATTTTGGCAACCTTGCCTACCTTTGTTCTGAATGTATTCTCCCATAAAAATCACATTCACCGCTTTATGTGAAGAGGCGGCATGAAAAATAGCGGCAGAAATAAAAAGGAATTGTCTCCCAAACAACGCGACGAGTTGCTGGTGGCGTTGAAAGCCCGGTTTGAGAAGAACATGAACCGCCATAAAGGTCTGGAGTGGGCGAGGGTGCAGGCCCGGTTGGAAGCCCATCCGGAGAAGCTGTGGCCGCTCAATGAAATGGAACGGACCGGCGGTGAACCGGATGTGGTGGGGCAGGACAAAAAGACGGGCGAATATGTTTTTTATGATTGTTCGGCGCAAAGTCCCAAGGGCCGCACCAGCCTGTGTTACGACCGGGCAGCGCTGGACGCCAGGAAGGAATTTAAACCGAAAAACAATGCCGTGGATCTGGCCGCGGCCATGGGCGTCGAGCTTTTGACGGAAGAAGAATACTTCGCGCTGCAGAAGCTGGGCGAGTTCGATACGAAATCGTCGAGCTGGATCAAAACGCCACCGGATATCCGAAAGCTCGGCGGCGCGCTCTATTGTGATCGCCGCTACGGCCGAGTTTTCGTGGGTCACAACGGCGCGGAATCTTACTACAGCGGCCGGGGATTCCGCGGCTGGATCAGGGTTTAGATTGGGGCGGCGCAGCAGCGCCGCCCTACCCGGTAGGGCAAAGCTGCCGCTTTGCCCCATCTTTTGCACACAGCAGTAAAATCCTCTTCCAAAAATTTCTTAAATTTGTTCTTGCACAATTCTGACCCTGCGTTAATATTAAACCATATGGTTAAATGTTCGTCACGGTTGTTGGATCGCACGTTTGGCGCGCTGGCTGACCCGACGCGCCGGCGCATCCTGGAACATCTCGCGGGCGGGGACCGGTGCGTGACGGACCTGGCACGGCCGTACCGGATGTCGTTGCCCGCCGTTTCCAAGCATTTGCGCGTCCTGGAACGCGCGGGCCTGGTCCGCCGCAAGCGCGATGGGCGCGTGCACCGTTTGAAGCTGGAAGCGAAGCCGATGCAGCAGGCGCAGGCGTGGATCGAGGAATACCGGAAATTCTGGGAGGCGAGCTTTGACCGTTTGGACGAATATTTGAAAGAACTGCAAGCCAATGAAAAACCTGAGCCTAAAGAATGATTTGATCGAACCGGAGATGATCGAGCCGGCGGTTGTGGAGGATTTCTTTCTCGCGCCCATCGCGGAAGTCTGGCGCGCCCTGACCGATCCCCGATTGATCGTGCAATGGTGGGGCGATGCCGCGTTGTATCACATGATCCGCGTCGAACACGAGTTGCGCGTCGGGGGCAGGGTCTTCTACGGCGGCCGGTTCGTTGAGGGAGTGCAGAATGGCCGGGAATTTTCCGCCACCGGCTGCACGCGCGCCGTTCGGGCGCCGGCATTGCTCGAATACACGCGGCGTTACGCCGGCGGCATCCCCGTCACCGAAGAGACGGTGATCCGTTATGAGCTGGATGAGCGCAACGGCGCCACGCGGGTCTGCGTGACGCACTCCGGTTTTCAAAATGAGCCGGATCGCGACGCCCACGCCGATGGCTGGCGGCGGGTGATGGATTATTTGGAGAGATTTTTGACGAACACCAAAAAATAAAACTACCAACCAAGGAGAAAATATGAGCACAACCGCAACCATCCAGGAAAACAACATCAAACTTCAACTCACCCGCGTCTTCGACGCGCCGCGCGAACTGGTTTTCCAGGCGTGGACGGACGCCAGCCAGTTCCGGCAATGGTTCGGCGCGGCGGCGTGCGAGGGATCGTCGCTGCAATCGGCGAAGCTGGACGCCCGCCCCGGCGGCCGGTACCGCTTCCAGGTGCGGCGCGCCGACGGCGAATACTTCACCACCGTCGGGGTTTATCGCGAAGTGAAAGCGCCGGAACGCCTGGTTTTCACCTGGCAATTCGAAAAAGACGGCAGCGGCGATGAATTCGGCGAAGTCGAAGAGCCCGAGATGCTCGTCACCGTCGAATTCAAGGCGCGCGGCCGGCAGACGGAAATGACATTGACGCATGAACGGTTTGCGTCGGTTGAAAGCCGCGACCGGCACAATGACGGCTGGGGCCGTTGCCTGGCCGAACTCGGAAAATTTGTTGGTAAATAAATTGGGGTTGGGGCGGCGCAGCAGCGCCGCCCTGCCGCAAAATGGTCCGGCAGGATAGGGCTGCTGCCCAAATTAAAAATCTTTCCCATCCGCCTTAACCAACGAAGCGGACTCGGCGTAGACTTTGGCGACTTGGTCCATGGCCGGCCGGCGTTTGGGATTTTTTTCCAGGCAGGCCATGACGACGGCGACGGTGTTGCGGAGGACATTGTGGCCGAGTTTCAGGGGCGTCGGCGGCGTCTCTTTCTGGATCGCCTTTTCAATCTGCGCCTTGGTGCCGTCGAATGGATGTTTTCCAGTGTATGCGTAATAGGCCATGACGCCGAAGGCGAAAACGTCGGCGGTGAAGCCGTTGGCGAAATCACCGTCCCATTTCTCCGGCGCCGAATATTTGACGGTGCCCGCCGGAGGATGTTTCTTGTCGGTGATGAACGGCGGCAGGTTTCCGTCGAAATAGGAATGTGTAAAGTCGATGAGCCGTATTTCGCCGGGCACGGTCGCCGGCACCAGCACGTTCAGGTCCTTCAGGTCGTTATGGACGATCGGGCCTCCGCACAGGATGCCCGCGTGCAGGTCCGCGACCGTTTCGGCGATGCTTTGCAGGAGGCGATGCGTCCGGGCCGGGTCCGCGCGGGTGATGCCCGCCCGTACCAGTTCCTGCAGTGTCGGCGCTTCAATGTATTCCAGAAACAGCCGGTGCGTCGCGGCGTCGTACGCCAGTTTACGGCGGACCCGCGGATGCGTCATCTCCTGCAGCAGGTAAGCTTCATTGGCGATGAAAATCTCGTCCCAGAAATGGATCGGTTCCTTCAGCAGGACGGGGTCGGGCAGCCGGGCGAGCTGCACGCGGGCCAGTTTGGACACGCCAGCCTGCACCGCCAACGGCTCGCGTTTCGTGATTTCCGGTATTTTCATGATCGGCGCGGCGGGCCAGAGCAGTGGCAGAAACCGTTTTAGCCGTCAATGATGAATGCCGGGGTGGGGCGGCGGAATCGCCTGTGTGGGGCAGGCATTCCGGGCTGCCGGTTCCCGGGTTTTTCAGCCCGGGAAAAACTCGGGCCGAAAAACCGGGAAAAGAACCGGGCGACTGGAACGTCGCCCGCAGCGGCCGACAAGAATGCCTGTCCCACAAAAACGGGATGCGCCCAAATCGTAACCAGCCCCGGGAAAAAGCTTGAATCCACGGTCTGCGGCGGCGTAGGGTTCATGTCAGTCAACCCGTTGTTCCGGAGCCGGATAAGACGGGCCGGAGGCGAAACAATATCGAAAGGAACCAGCCCGTGAAAATGTTCCACGCAGTTCGCTTCACATTCATGGCCATTCAGCGTCAGGCCTGGCTCGGTTGGGTTATTGGGCTGATGCCCCTGGCCTTCACGACTGCCGCGGCTCCGTGCGATCTTCAAATTGTCAGCGCGGGACCCTGCCTGGCTGACGGCACCTATGGCACGCCGGCGGTGGGCGACGATTATTACCTGAAGGTGGTGGTCAACGTCGTCGGCACACCGGCTCCGTTCCGCATCCAATTTAACTTCGCCAATGTGATCTCCTACGTTGACAACATCAGTGTGGGGCCGGGAAACGGCTATTGGTGGTACTACGGTTGGCGATTGCCCCTCGACGACGCCATCCCGTGGAGCATCACCCTCGACCCTGACGGTGTGAGTGGGGACACCAACCTGGCAAACAACGCCATCAGCGGCACGTTCACGCCGATGCCGCCGGCTGATGCGGCGGAACTGTACAGCCCAGCCCTGGTGAACGGTTCCGAGACATCCATCGTCTATTACCAGCCGGGCAGTGGTAGCATTGATAATCTTTGGGTGTTGTTCGGCGATCCGACCACGCACGGTGCGCAGACGGTGCTGGGCGTCACCGCGCCATCCAATGCGGCGGTGGTCGTGACCGCACCCGACAGCGTGGCCATTTTCAATCTGGCCCGGACCAATGCCACACCCGGCACCTTTCAGGATACCGAATCGTTCACTGCGCGGCTGAACCGGATGCGGGTCAATCCTTCCCTGCTCCGCGCCGTTACCTGGGCGGACCTGGCCGGCCTGTCGTCGAACTGGACCCAATGGCTGGCGCCCGACCAGATCTGCGAATCCACCGACCCGGCCATCACCAATTTCGTCCAGCAGTCGCTTCCGGCCAATTACCGGACGACGCTGACGCCCTATGATACGGCGCGCCGGTTGCACCGGGCGGTGATGCAGGCGTTGTCGTATCAGTACCCGTCTGATTACCCCGATGCGGTGAACGTGCTGGCAGACGGCCAGGGCGATTGCGGCGGATATTCCGCGCTGCTGGTTTCCGCGTTGCGGCAGGTCGGCATTCCGGCGCGCCGGATTGCGGGATTTTGGACCGGCGACACCTGGAGCGGCGATTCACAGTGGCATGTGCGCGTCGAATTTCATCTGCCGGGCACGGAATGGCTGGTGGCGGATCCGACCATCGCCGACGAGTATTACGATTCGACCGGCGCGTACGCCTACGAATTTGGCTATGTTCCGGACGCCGATTCATTTTTCGCGGTGGATGTTGGCGACGCGCATGAGATGCCATTTTATAATTTCGCGACGCTTCAGGTGCCCAATTTCTGGTGGTACGGCAGCGCTGCGCTGACCAATTGGGCGCAACAATGCTATCTGCAACCGATGTGCAGCCTGAGCGTATCGAACCTTGCCGGCGGTTCCTTCCGGTTCAGCGTGACCAACGCGCCCTTTGACGGCTCGATCGTGATTGAAGCCTCCACCAACCTGGTCAACTGGTCGCCCATCCTCACGAATACGTCCAGCGCGGATGCGAATTATTTCAGTTGCACCGTTCCGGTCGCCGGCCGCACCCGCCAGTTTTTCCGCGTCAACCCGGTTCCCTGAATCCGGCGGCAGGCGGCAGGGACAGCGCGCTTCCCGATGAATCGGAAAGCGCCGCCGCCCTGAGCCCTGCCAAAACGGGCTGCATCCGTCACCGGAAGGGTTGCGTTTTTCAGGTTCAGGTTCTAGTGTTGACGACGGAGCAGAAAGGAGCGGGATCATGAAATCACCGGAGAAATACGACGTCGTCGTGCTGGGCAGCGGAGCGGCCGGCAAGCTCCTCGGCTGGACCCTGGGGCGGAAGGGGATGAAGATCGCCGTCATCGAGCGCAAATATATCGGCGGTTCCTGCCCGAACATCGCCTGTCTTCCCAGCAAAAACATCATTCATAGCGCCAAAGTCGCCTCCTATTTTTTCCGCAGTGCGGAGTTCGGCATCAGCAAGGACAACACCCGGATCGATATGGCCGCCGTGCGCGAGCGCAAACGCCGGATGGTCGTCGGGTTGGTGGACCTGCATCGGGATCTCTACCGGCAGAGCGGCGCGGAATTGATCATGGGCGACGGCCGGTTTGTGGCGCCGAAAACCATTGAGATAAATCTGGCCGATGGCGGCACCCGGACACTGCTCGGTCGCCACGTCGTCATCAACACGGGGACGCGGGCCACCATTGATTCCGTGCCCGGACTGGTTGCGGCCGGGCCCCTGACCCACGTCGAGGCCCTGGAACTGGACCGGATTCCGGAACATCTGCTGGTCCTGGGCGGCGGCTACGTCGGCCTCGAATTGTCCCAGGCCATGCGCCGCTTCGGCAGCCGGGTCACCGTCATCGACCGCAACCCGCGCCTGGTCCATCGCGAGGACCAGGACGTTTCCGACGCCCTCCATGAACTGTTCCGGGACGAAGGAATCGACGTGGTCATGAATGCCCGTCTCACCCGGGTCGAGGGGAAATCCGGCGACGCGGTGAAACTGCAGTTGAATCAGAACGGCGCGGCGGTCGTTCTGGAGGGTACGGATCTGCTGGTTGCGACGGGGCGCACGCCCAACACCGGCGGCATCGGCCTGGACCGGGCCGGCGTGCAAACCACCGACCGCGGTTACGTCAAAGTAAATGAGCGCCTGGAAACGACGGCGCCCGGGGTGTGGGCGGCGGGCGATTGTGCCGGCAGCCCGCATTTTACGCACATCTCCGAAAACGACTACCAGATCGTACGGGACAATATCCTGGGCGGGCAACGCGTGACCTCCGGGCGGCAGGTGCCGTTCTGCATGTTTACCGACCCGGAATTCGCCCGGATCGGCCTGAGCGAAACCGACGCCCGGACCCGCGGCATCGCCTACCGGCTGGCGAAAATTTCCATGAACGCGGTCCTCCGCGCCCGGACACTTTCCGAGACGCGGGGTTTCCTGAAGGCCCTTATCGATCCCGGTAGCGAACACATTCTCGGCTTCACCGCCTTCGGCGTTGGAGCGGGGGAAATGCTGGCGCCGGTGCAGGTGGCGATGCTGGCCGGATTGCCGTACCCGGTGTTGCGCGATGCCGTTTTCACGCATCCCACCCTGCCGGAAGGGCTCGTTCCGCTGTTTAACAGCGTGCCGCCGGCTGCCAAAGCCAGGACGGCCGCCCCGACAAAATCATGAACTCCACCGGCATTATTGATCTGCCCTGCAAACATTCCACGGCGGAAACCGTTGAACGCCTCGAAGGCCTGGTGAAAGCCAAAGGGATGAAAATATTCGCGCGCATCGACCAGGCGGCGGAAGCCAGCGCCGCCGGCCTGACGATGCGGCCCATGGTGCTGTTGATTTTCGGTGATCCGAAGGCGGGGACACCGCTGATGGAGCGTTATCCTTCGCTGGCGATGGATTTGCCGCTCAAGGCGCTGGTTCGGGAAACGGCGGATGGCAAAGTCTGGCTGAGTTACAACAGCCCCGAATTTTTACGGCGACGCCACAACCTCAACGCACCGCCGTTTGGCGCGCTGGCCGGCTTGCTGGAAGCAGCCACACAATAATCCAAACGATATGCGCATCGGTATTGCCACTGATCACGGAGGTTTCACCTTGAAGGAACAGCTGGTCCCGCGGCTGCGCGCGGCGGGCCACGAAGTGGTGGATTTCGGCGCCCACCGGCTGGCGCCGGACGACGATTATCCCGATTTCGTCATTCCCCTGGGCAAAGCGGTGGCGGCCGGCCGGGTGGACCGGGGCATTGCGGTTTGCGGCAGCGGCGTCGGTGCCGCGGTGTGCGCCAATAAAATCAAAGGCATCCGGGCCTGCCTGATCGAGGACCATTTTTCCGCGCGGCAGGGAGTCGAGGACGACGACCTGAACCTGATCTGCCTGGGCGGACGGATTGAAGGGCCGGAACTGGCGTGGGATTTGATCCAGACCTTCCTGGCCGCCCGGTTCAGCGGGGCCGAGCGGCACCGGCGCCGGCTGCAAAAAGTGGCGGCACTCGAACCGGGGCTAAAAGGCTCATCGTCGCCGGAGCCAATGTGACGGCGCTCGTGCTTCAAAATCGCAAATGTATGAAGGCCATTCAAGGTTACCATCTCATCAAGCCGGACGACCTGCACTGGCGTCCTTCCAACCTGATGCAAATCCCCAATGCGGATTATCTCGAGCGGACCGGGAGCGAGAATATGGGCGCGCGGCTCTGGCGATTGCCGCCTCAAAGCGCCAACACGCTGCACAAACATATCCGCGCGGAGGAATTCTATTTCGTTCTGGAAGGCACCGGCCGCATCCGGGTGGGTGACCAGACGCTGACGGTGCCCCAATATGGCGGCGTGCTGGTCGGGCCCGACCTGTTGCGCCAGGTTTTCAACGACACCGGCGCCGAAGTGTTGTGGCTGATCATCGGCGCGCCGGAAGAACTGGAATTTCTCCAGGGCTCGAAATCCAAAATGGACCTTTCGCTTATTTACCCGACGGACCCGAAACAGTTGCCGCGGGAACTGGCCGGGGTGGAATGGCCGCCGAAGGCGTGAACGAGAGGGATTGAAGTTTGGGCGGCGCGGCCGCGCCGCCCTGCCGCGCTCGGTCCGGCAGGGGAAAGCTGCCGCTTTGCCGCACCGGCTCATCCCGGCTCGGGAATTTCGGCCTCAACCAGTTTCGCGAGCAGCACCAGCGATTCCTGCCAGCCAAGATAACAGGCTTCGACGGGAATGGCCGCGGGGATGCCTTCCTGAGTGATACTCAGTTCGGCCCCGCAAAAGACCGGCCGCAGGGTGATGGTCGTCTGCATCTCACCGGGAAGGTTTGGGTCGTCAAACCGGTCCGTATGGCGGATGAGTTCGCCCGGTTTGAGTTCAAGAAACGTTCCGCCGAAGGAATGGCTTTTGCCGGTGGTGAAGTTGGTGAACGACATCCGGTAGCTGCCGCCCACTTTGGCGTCCAGTTGATGGACCTTGCCGGTGAATCCATTTGGCGGCAGCCATTTGGCCATGGCTTCGGCATCGAGAAACGCGCGATAAATCCGCTCCGGCGTGGCGCGGAGCACCCGGTGAAGTCGAACGGTATTGTTTTTTTGAGTCGTCATAGGGCAATTATTTTCCTTTTGATATTACGACGAAGCAACCGGGCGCGCCGGGACATTTATTTCAGAACGCCGGCACTTTTTTCCGGAGACCGGATTTCATCAGGCGCAGTCGTTTTTTCAACTGCGCCAGTCCGGCGCATCGTACCCAGCAACAGGAGCAGGACCGCACCGGCGGCATAGGCAATGGCAAAATCCGGCGCGGCGGTGAACCAGGCAAAATAATTTTCCACGCCGCCGGCAGTCAGTTTGTAGGCGTGGATCAGGCCGATGGCGGAGCACCCGGCGGCGACCACCAGCCAGGCCGCGGCGGGTTTGAACCGGCGATCAATGACAAACGCCATTACGGCCGCATAAATGATGGACGTGATGAGAAATCCCTGGCTCAAGGCGATCACGCCGCGGATATACAGGTCCGGCGCAAACCGGTCCACGGTATCGGCCAGATTGGCCCCGGCCACGCGCAGGGTGGTTTCGACCTGGACCAGCAGCCACGCGGCCAGCGCCGGGACGAGCCCCGCCGCCACTGCCAGCGCGTGCGGCCGGGGACTGGCCTGAAATGCCTGTGCGGTGATGACCAGTCCGATCCACAGCAGGATGCCCAGGACCACTTCCAGCGGCACGACGCGAAGGACCTCCCCGACGATGCCGGACAGCGCAACGATGCAGATGACCGCGCCGTTCAGCCACGAGTAGCCCCAGCGCGCCCCCATGGCTTTCCAGCCGGGATGCCCGATGTAGAGCGTGGTGGCAAACGGGCTGCCGAAGCACGCCGCGACAATGCTGCCAACGCCGTTGGCCAGCAGCGAAGGCCGGGTCGGAAACCGGTCGCCGGCCGCCTCCGCACTTTCCAGGCATTGCAGCGAGCCGATGATGTTGAACAGGCCCATGGGGACGATGACCGACATGTAACTCCAGCCGACCTTTGAAAATAGAAAGCCGAACAGGCTGTCGCCCGACCATTGCGGCGGATGAAACGCCACCGGGATTGCGGGCGACGGCGGTGGCGACGGCGCCAGACCGGACGCGCGCAGGCCCCACGCGAGCACCGTTCCCACCACCACCGCCACGAAACCCGCCGGCAACCCGAGCGGCAGCTTCAGCCTGGATCCATAGCAAACCAGGATGAGCAGCATGGGCAACAGCCCCAGCGCCGGGGTGGCGAAAATCTGGAACACGAATCCCATGGCGATGAACGTGATGGCGATGCCCGCGAGCGCGGACAGCAACGCCGCCCGCGGAGTGTGCCGGCGCAACCGGTCGCCGAAAAACGCTCCTACCAGTTCCATCGCCCCGCTGAGGAATCCGGCAAACAGGCCGGCCTTCCAGGCCAGCACGGCATCGTGTGTCTGCCGGTAAATTGGCGCCATGATGAACACAATGTAGGCGAAAAGGCTGACGGTATTGATGCCATAGGGCATCGCCGTGACGTCGTCGCGGCCTTCGCGCCGGGCGATGCGCCAGGCCTGCCAGGCGAAATAAAGGTTTCCGGCCAGGATGGATGCCGCCGCGCCGGGCAGGATCCGGCGAAGCACCCCGTCCGCGTCGATGCCGCACAGCAGCGGGCAGAGCGTGAAGATCAACAGGAGCTGAAGCAGGTTGTCCACAAACAGGCCGAAGAAACCGTCCAGGTCGCCGGTGCGGATGGAAAGGAAGCGCGGGTTGGTCGCGGTCATGCCCCGATGAAAGCAAAAGCCGCGGGGGAAGAAAAGGGCCCAGACGCCGGCCCGACAGTTCAGCCTTGAAATTCAACCAATGGATTGCAGACCCACCGGTTTACGGCTTCAACAGGCCGGCGAAGTTGGCGCGGTGACGCCACAGTACGAACAGCGCGAGCACGGCGACCACCGTCGCTATCTGCCAGCCCTGATGATTCAGGAAAATGTGGAAGCAGAGGATGTTGACGATCACCGGCCCGAGCAGGGTGAGGCCGAGCGGTATGAAGCGGCCGATCAGCAGGAGCAATCCGCCGGCCACCTGGCAGAAGCCCACCACCTTGACGTAACCGGAGCTCATCATCGCGTTGATGAAGTCGCCGGCCGGGCCGGTCATGGGCGGAGCATGGATGAAATTCAGAAAGGCGTTGGAGCCGAAGAAAACAAACACGAGTCCCAATAACACGCGGGCGATGATTTCGACGATTTTCATGCCGCAATCTTGAACGGGAACGGCAAAATTTCAACCCCTAATGACAGCAATAAGTAACGCTTTAATTCGCGCCGGCACCGATATCCGGCTTTGATGGCCGTCCCCGCGGGCCGCGTCCGCTTCAATGCAGCCGTTTGTGGCGTTTCTTCCGGCGTTTGCGATAGCGATGCGCATCGACGACCAGGATGACAAAAAGAATCACCACGCCCACAAACAGCACAATCATGACCGGCTTGTACTGCCAGAGCTGAGACACAAAACTGGAAAAGTCCGTATCCATCCTCGGTTCCAATCTACATCCGGATGATTTGAAATCAAAAACGGTCGGCGTTCATTCGCGACGATTTGCCCGGCGGATTGGACAGGCGCATCAGGTCGGCGTAGAATGAGGCGTACAAAGGAGAGTGTGCCGGCGGCATGGCCGGCGAAGCTGCGCGTGTTGACGAAAGGAACATCAAAGGAGATTTTATGAATGGTACTTTTCTTCCGCCGATCGAACATCCTCGCGGGCTGGTCATGAAACTGGCCTATTATTTTACACGCCACCAGTTCGGCAAGGTGCTGACGCCGATCAAGGTGCATTCCGCGCGGTTGCCGGCGGCGTTCGGCCTGTTCTATGGAAAGATCGGCAAGCTGGACAAAAAACTGACGTTATCGCCGGAACTGGCCCTGCTCATCCGCGAACGCGTGGCGTACCTCAATGTCTGCACGTTCTGCATGGATATCGCCCGGTTGTTCACCATCCGGGCCGCGATGAACCAGGCCCGGTTCGACGCCCTGGAACAATACCGCACCCGCCAGCTGTTCAGCGAAGCCGAATGCGCGGCGTTGGACTACGTGACCGAGTTGACCCAGGAAAAAAAAGTCAATCCGGACACGTTCGCCCGCCTGGCCCGGCACTATTCGGAACGCGAGATTTGCGAAATTGTCTGGTTGGTCGCCAGCGAACATCTTTATAACCTGACCAATATCGGATTGAACATTCATTCCGACATGCTTTGCGATATCAGCCGAAAAGCGAAACCGGCGCAGGCATCCGGATAACCGTCAATCGGGAGGACTATGAAAATTGGAATACTCGGCACCGGCATGGTGGGCGCCACGCTCGCGACCCGGCTGGTGAAGATCGGTCACCAGGTCATGATGGGTTCCCGCACCGCCAACAGCGATGCCGGACGGGAATGGCTGGAATCCGTCGGAGGCAGAGCCCGGATCGGCACGTTTGGCGACGCGGCGGCGTTTGGCGAAATCCTCTTTGATTGTACCAACGGCGCAAACTCGGTATCGGCGCTGCGCCAGGCCGGCGCGGCGAATCTGCGCGGGAAAATTCTTATTCAAGTGGGCAATCCGCTGGATTTTTCCAAAGGCATGCCGCCGTCACTGACGGTTTGCAATACCGATTCACTGGGCGAACAGGTCCAGCGGGAATTTCCCGACGCCCGCGTGGTGAAGGCGCTGAATACAGTGAATTGCGACGTCATGGTCGATCCGGCCCGCGTGCCGGGAGCGCACGACCTGTTCATCTGCGGCAACGATGCTGCGGCCAAACGGGAAGTGGTCAGCCGGCTGGGGGAATGGTTCGGCTGGAAACCCGGCAATATCATCGATCTCGGAGATATCACCAACTCGCGCGGTACGGAAATGTTTCTGGCGCTCTGGATCCGGTTGTTTGGCATGCTGGGCACGCCGCATTTCAACATCCACGTCGCGCGCGGGACCTGAGCGTCGGGAAAACGGTATCAGCCGCCGTTGGCGCTGAGCTGCGCGATTCGGACCAGGCGTTTATTGTCGGCGCGAATGCGGGCTGCCAGCGTCCGCGTGGTGGCCTGCAGAAACGGCGTGGCCAGGGCGGGCGCCTCCCGGGTGAGCCGGTCAAACGCCACATCGGTCATTTTCAGCACGACACTGTCCGCGTTGGCAATGACATCGGCGGATCGCGGACCGCGGTCGAACAGGGACATGTCGCCAAAAAAATCGCCGGCGCCGTAAGTGGCCAGGATGGTTTCCTTGTTTCCAACCATGATCCGGGCGCGCAACTCGCCCTGCAGGACAAAATACATGCCGTTGCCTTCGTCGCCCTGTTTCACCACCGCCAGCCATTGCGGTATCCGATGTATCTCCAGAAATTCCATCAGGCGATCGAGCTGGGCGTCATTCAATTCGGACAGAATTTTGATGCGCCGCAGAGCGCCGGGTTTGATTTCGGAATGGAGAGTGAGGCTGTTGTCGGCCGGCGCCGCCCCCGGCAGCAGATGAGCCCGGAGTTCGGGAATTTCGGCCGCCCGGCGCCAATTGCCGGTGGGGCGGGAAAAGACCCAGGTATCGGCGAGGACCCGTTCGTCTTTGATCCAGCCAATCAGGACTGGCAGGTCCACCGGTCCGTATGGCGAGTCGTCGATCCCCCAAATGAAAAAATCATTTGCACTTTCCATTGACTCCATGTTGCCAGATTACCACGGTCCTCGGATTTTTGTGAAGTAAAAAATAAGGACCCCGGCCGGTTTGGGCAGCTCGCTTTCTACACCCTGCCGGCAGGCAGAAGTGTGGGCGGGCTTTCCAGACCGGGAAAGAGCCTGGCGACTTAAAGTCGCCTGAACCGGCAGGCTGGAAAGCTGCCCTGTAGAAACCTTTTAAACCGCTGAGACGTCCAAGAGAGGATGAGCGAAAAGGAAGAGGTAAAAGGGAAGAAAACGGTGATCGAGAAGGTGGCCGAACTGGCGATGCACTTAAGCCAGCCG
>Ga0335078_10002663_pt1 | contig 26952 bp, 41 predicted proteins | sample Lox_Sample_32_FD_206711 | JGI IMG/M metagenome (GOLD analysis project Ga0335078, IMG submission 206711) | Soil microbial communities from Loxahatchee National Wildlife Refuge, Florida, United States - Lox_Sample_3.2 | ecosystem: Environmental > Terrestrial > Soil > Wetlands | place: USA... | reverse complement strand
GGAGCCGGGCCAGGGTCCTGCGCACCTGCTCGACGAAGCCGGCCAGGGCATCGTCGACGAGCGCCACGCACCGCCCGGCGCTGAGAGCGTGCTCCATGAAGCCGATCTTCAGGGCCACGAAGCACAGGTCCCGATCGGCGGGCGAAAGGGTCGCCCAGGGGAGGGTCTTGCCCCCGCCCTGCACGAGCAGGTTCCCGCGCTCGTCCACGAGCAGCGCCGAGAAGCGCTGTCCGGAAATGGCGGGCAGGAGCTGGAGGACCCGCGGCTGCACGGCGCGCAGGGCGGCGCCCGTGGTCCCGTTGAGCTCGGCTGCGGCCCGCTCCAGCAGGGCCTTCATGGGGTCTCCGGCGACGGCAGCGGGCACGGCGGCGGGGGCGATCTCGTGGGGAGATTCGAGCTCCGCCTCCAGGCGCTCGATTTCGCTCTCCACCGCCCGGGTCTCGCGGACGTAGCCCCCCGCCTCTTCGGTGAGCTTCGCCTCGATCTCCCCGATCTGGGCCTGCAGGGTGTCCTTCTCGGCGGCGGCGTCCCTCACCTCGGGGCGCGCCTCCCACTCCGCCAGCCGCTGGCGCGCTTCCGCGGCCGCCGCCCGCGCCTGCTCGAGACGCTGCACGGCGTCCCGCAGGTCGTTCAGGTGCTCGGTTCCCAGCGCCTTCAGCACCGCCCGGACGTCCGCAGTCTCCCGCTCGTAGGCCTCGCGCGCCTTGCGCTCCCGCTCCTCCAGGAGCCGGGCCCGCCGCGTGGCGCGGTGCGCCTCCTCCGCCTCCGAGGTCCAGCGCAGGCCCAGGAACGCCGAGTAGCCCGCCGCCGGGATGGCGAGCAGGGACAGGACGCGGAAGTCGGTGGCCAGGGCGACGGCGATGGAGGCGACGGCTCCTCCCAGACCCAGGAAGAAGTTGCGCTCCTTCCAGAAAGGCTCGGGGTGGCCGCGGGCCTCGACCTCTGCCAGCGCCTGGCGCTCGGTGGCGAGCCGCGCCAGGGTCTCGTCCCGGCGCGCCGCGGATTTCTCCACGGCCGCCAGGCGGACCTCCTGGTCCCCCAGGGACTTCGTCGCTTCCTCCACCGCCGCCAGCGCGGCCAGGCCATCCTCCGCGCCCCGCAGGCGCTCGTGAACCTGCTCGCCGGCCTTGAGTAACTCCTCCACCTTGAAGAGGCGGGTCTGCAGCCCGTCGAGCTGGTACTGGAGCTTCTCCGCCGCCTGCGCCTTGGCGAGCTCCTCTTGGAGCGCGCCTAGCTTACGCCGTGCCTCTTCCGGAGCGAGCGGCCGGCGGGCGACTGCGGCGCTCGGACCCAGTGCGGCAGCCGCTTGACGAGACGGCAGATCGGTCCCGGAGAGCGCCAGCAAGGCGCCGAGCCGCTCCTGGGAGGGGACGCCCGTCCCCTGCCGGAGCTGCGCCGCGATCTGGGCGGCATCCTGACCCACGGGCAGAAAGGCCCGGCGCTCCGCGTCGAACCGCTGCAGCTGGGTGCCCCCGTTCAGGTCTCGGAGGACGCGCAGGGTGACCCCGTCGTTCCCCACCACCGTGAGGCCGGCGCGGGCCACTGGCCCCCCTGGGCCGGGGCCCATGCGCGGAATGAGATCGGCAGGGCTCTCCGGGTAGAGGAGGGCCTCCAGGAGCCGCCGGAGCAGGAGCCCGTCGACGCCGGCCACGTTGTAGCCGGCGCGCAGGGCGATGCGCCCGCCGGCCGGCGCCAGTCCGCGAACGCCTTGGGCTGCGATTTCGAGGAGGACCACTGCGGGTAGAGACTACCCTCAGAGCCCGCTGCAGGCCAGCCTACGGCCTCACGCCTTGGCGGGCTCGGGCTGCGGCGCCGCCGCGGCCGCTGCCCCCTCCTCCTGCTGGACGCGGGCCGCCTTGCCCTGCAGTTCGCGGAGGTAGAAGAGGCGAGCGCGGCGCACGTCGCCCCGGCTCGTCACCTCGATCTTGTCGATGCGGGGGCTGTGCACGGGGAAGATGCGCTCCACGCCGACCCCGTAGCTCACCTTGCGGACCGTGAACATGGCGCGCGCGTTCCCGCGGTGCGAGGCGATGACCACTCCCTCGAAGACCTGGACGCGCTCCTTGTCCCCTTCCTTGATCTTCGTGTGCACGCGCACGGTGTCGCCGGCGCGGAAGTTCGGCAGGTCCTTGCGGAGGTACTTCGCCTCGACGTCTGCAATCGCTTTGCGCAACATGGTTCGGCTCTCCTTATAGCTCATCGTCGCTGGCTTCGAGAAGCCAGCGGTCTTCCTCGTTCAAGGTGAGGTCGGCGAACAGGTCGGGGCGCCTCTCCCGCGTGGCCCTCAACGACTCGCGCCGACGCCACCGCTCGACGCGCCGGTGGTCCCCGGAGGCGAGGACCTCGGGGACCGACTGGCCACGGTACACCGGCGGCCGGGTGAAGTGGGGATGTTCGAGCAGTCCGCTCGCGAAGCTGTCTTGGCCCGCCGAGGTCTCGTTGCCGAGGACCCCGGGCACGAGGCGAGCCGCGGCGTCGACGATGCAGAGCGCTGCCAGCTCGCCGCCGGTGAGGACGAAGTCCCCGAGCGAAACCTCTCTGTCCACCACTTCCATGACCCTCTCGTCCACTCCTTCGTACCGTCCGCAGGCGATGATCAGTCGCCCGTGAGCGGCGAACTCCTCCACCTCTCTCTGCCGCAGGGGGACGCCCCGCGGACTGGTGAGGAGCACCTTGGCACCGGGGAGGCGCAGCTGGGCGTTCTCGATCGCCTCGGTGAGGGGCTCCGGCTTCATCACCATTCCCCCCCCTCCCCCGTAGGGCGCGTCGTCCGTCACCCGGTGGCGCCCGGAGGCGTGCTCCCGGATGTCCGTCACCCGAGTGACGACGAGCCCGCTCTCCCGCGCCTTCCCGAGGATGCTCGCGGAGAGGTACCCCTCGCACATGGCGGGGAAGAGAGTGAGGATTTCGACCTCGAGCCGCTTCACGCCCCTTCTCCTCTTGCCTTCGGACCCCCGTTCTCCGCGTCCCACAGGCCCGGGGGAGCGTCCACCACCAGCCTCCCGGCACCCCGGTCCAGTTCCACGTAGGGCGCGAGGGGCACGAGCCTCTCGCCTCCCGGACCCCGGACCACGAGCACGTCCACGCCCCCGGTCACGTACAGCTCTTCCACTCGACCCAAGGGCTCGCCCGCGGCCGTGACGACAGGCAGGCCCTCCAGGTCGGCCCAGTAGTAGTACCCCTCGCCCGCCTCGCCCAGGTCCTCCCGCCGCGCCAGCACCTCGCTGCCCACGAGCGCCTCGGCGGCGTCCCTGTCCGACACGCCCTCGACTTGCAGGGCCCACAGCCGCCCCTGGGGCCTCGCCGACAGCACCCGGCGCCGCTCGGGGCACGCCGCTCCCGGCGGGAGGAGCATCACCGACTCGAGGCGCGCCAGGGATCCTTCCGTCCCCGCCACGCCCAGCCGCCCGTCGAGGCCGAGAGCTCGGACCACCTTGCCGAGGCGGACCTGGGCCATCAGTCGAGGATGTCCAGGACCGCCCTGCGCCCCTCGCGGCGCGCCGCCGCGTCCAGGATGGCCCGCAGCGCCTTGGCGGTCTTGCCGCCGCGGCCGATGACGCGCCCCAGGTCGGCCGGGGCCACGGTCAGCTCGAAGACGGTGGCGCGGTCCCGCTCGATGGCGTCGACCCGCACCGCGTCCTTGTCGTCCACGAGCTCCCGGGCCAGCCAAACAACGAGGTCGCGCATGACCGCCTCGAGACCGGTGCCTACGCCTTGGCGGGCGTGGCCTTCTTGGCTTTCTTGATGAGCATGGCCACCGTGGGGCTGGGCCTGGCCCCCGCTTTCAGCCAGTGCTCGACTCGCTCCGCCTTGAGCTCCAGGCGCACAGGTGTCTGAGTCGGGTCGTACAGGCCGACGTCCTCGAGGTAGCGGCCGTCGCGCGGCTTGCGCGAGTCGGTCGCCACCACGTGGTAGAACGGCGCCTTGTGCGTGCCCGCCCTGGAGAGGCGCAGGACCACGGCCATCGTGAACTCCTCCTTCCGGGCGACTCGCCCTTCGCGGCCTACTTGGCCTTGGCCTTCGCCGCCGGCTTCCCGGCGGTCGCGGCCTTCTTCTCGGACTTCTCGGACTTCTTCTCCGCCTTCGCGCCCTCGTCCTTCTCCTCGACGGCGGGGGCGCGGTCCACGAGCTCCAGGACCGCCATCTCCGCGTTGTCGCCGCGGCGCCGGCCCAGGCGGACGATGCGGGTATAGCCGCCGGCCCGGGCCGCGTATCGCTCCTTGAGTGGCCCGAACAGCTTCTCCAGGACCTCGGCGTCGCGCACGTCCCGGTAGGCGATGCGGCGGGCGTTCGGCGTCCCTCGCTTGGCGAGGGTCACGATCTTGTCGGCGAACCGCTTCAGCTCCTTCGCCTTGGGGGCGGTGGTCGTGATGCGCTCGTGGCGCAGCAGAGAGGTCACCATGTTGCGGAACATGGCCGTCCGATGCTCGGTGGTGCGATCCAGGCGGCGGCCGACGACGCGGTGCTTCATCTCGACATCTCCCTCGAGCGGTTCGTGAAGAGTCCCCTAGGCTTTCGGGGCCTGGGGGGCAGTCTTGGGGGGCCAGTTCTCCAGCTTCATGCCGAGGGAGAGCCCCATCTCGGCCAGGATCTCCTTGATCTCCTTCAGCGACTTGCGGCCGAAGTTCTTCGTCTTCAGCATCTCGGCTTCGCTCTTCTGGACGAGGTCGCCGATGGTCTTGATGTTGGCGTTCTGCAGGCAGTTGGCGCTGCGGACCGAGAGCTCGAGCTCGTCGACGGAGCGGAACAGGTTCTCGTTCAGCACCTGCTCGGGCACCGCGAGCGGCTCGCTCACCGGCTCCTCGGTCTCGTCGAAGTTGATGAAGATGGAGAGCTGCTCCTTCATGATCTTGGCCGCGAAGGCCACGGCGTCGGCCGGTGCAACGGAGCCGTCCGTCCACACCTCGAGCGTCAGCTTGTCGAAGTCGGTCTGCTGCCCCACGCGGGCGTTCGTGACCTGGTAGTTCACCTTGCGGATGGGGCTGAAGAGCGCGTCGATGGGGATGGTCCCGATGGGCTGACCCGGGACCTTGTTCCGCTCCGCCGGCACGTATCCCCGGCCGCGCCGCGCCGTCATCTCCACCCGGACGCGCCCGCCCTCGCTCAGGGTGAGGATGTGGTGGCCCGGGTTCAGGATCTCCACCTGCCCGTCGGCGACCATGTCGCCGGCCTTCACCTCGCGCGGCCCCTCCGCCTCGATGCGCAGGGTCTTTGGCTCGTTGGAGTGGATCTGGAGAAGCACTTCCTTGAGGTTCAGGATGATGTCCGTGACGTCCTCGGCGACTTCCGGGACAGCCATGAACTCGTGCTCCACGCCCTCGATCTTGGCGGAGGTGATGGCGGCGCCTTGCAGGCTCGAGAGCAAGACGCGGCGGAGCGAGTTCCCGAGGGTGATGCCGAAGCCGCGCTCCAGCGGCTCGGCCACGAACTTGCCGTAGGTGTTGGTGAGGGACTCGGGGTCCACCACCAGCCCTCGGGGCTTGATGAGGTCGCGCCAGTTTCGAGTGATGAGTGCGTCCGCCATGGGCTATCTCCTTTGCCGCCGCCCCCTCCCCGCACTCCGCAGCCCAGCGAAGTCAGGGCGCCGTGGGACGCGCGGCGCGTGTGTTCGAGAATCCTTGCGGAGGCAGCCGGCGGGCCACCCCTTGCTCTACTTGGAGTAGAGCTCGACGATGAGCTGCTCCTGGATGGGCATGGTGACGTCCTCGCGCGCCGGCGCGGTCTTCACCGTGCCCTTGAAGGCCGCCTTGTCGAGGTCCAGCCACGCCGGCACGCCGCGCCGGTCCACGGCCTCGAGGGCCTCGCTGATGCGGACCACCTTCCGGCTGCGCTCCCGCACCTCGATGACGTCGCCAGGCCGCAGCTTGAAGGAAGGGATGGTGACCTTCCGGCCGTTCACCCGAAAGTGGCCGTGGCGAACGAGCTGCCGAGCCTCGTTGCGGGTGTCGGCGAAGCCCAGGCGGAAGACGGCGTTGTCGAGGCGCAACTCGAGTCCCTGCAGGAGGTTCTCGCCCGTCTTGCCCTTGGCGGCCGCCGCGTTCTTGTAGGCGTGTCGGAAGCCGGCCTCGAGCAGGCCGTACATGCGCTTCACCTTCTGCTTCTCGCGCAGCTGGACGCCGTACTCGGAGAACTTCACCCTCCCCTGGCCGTGCTGGCCCGGCGGATAGGGGCGGCGCTCGATGGCGCACTTGTCCGTGTAGCAGCGGTCGCCCTTCAAGTACATCTTCAGGTTCTCGCGGCGGCAGAGCCGACACACGCTTTCAGTGTAACGAGCCACGTTCGGTTCCTCGGTTCTTTAGACGCGGCGGCGCTTGGGCGGCCGGCAGCCGTTGTGCGGTATGGGGGTGGCGTCCTTGATGAGCGTGATCTTGAGCCCCGCCGCGGAGATGGCGCGCAGCGCGGACTCGCGGCCGGCGCCGGGGCCCTTCACCATCACCGTCACCGTCTTGAGGCCGTGCTCCATGGCCTTGGCGGCCGCGTCCCCGGCCGCCACCTGCGCCGCGAAGGGCGTCGACTTCCGGGAGCCCTTGAAACCGCGGGCCCCGGCCGACGACCAGGCGAGCACGTTGCCCACCGCGTCGGTGATGGTGATCATGGTGTTGTTGAAGGTGGAGTTGATGTGCACCACCCCGTTCGCCACGTTCTTCTTTACCCGCTTCTTCCCCTTCTTCGGGGTGACGGGGGAGGCGGTGACGGGCTCGAGCCCGCCCAGGTTGGGAACGGACGGGGTGCTCTCCTCCGCCTTGGGCTGCGCCTCCGACTTCTCGGGCTTCTTCACCGACTTCTCGGCCTTGTCGGCCGCCTGCTTCTCTTCAGCCACGCTCGATCTCCGTTGTCAGTGAGGCGGTCGCGCCGCGCTTAGGCCTTCGGGGCCGGGGCCGCTGCGGCCGGCTTGCGGATGAGGCCGCGCTTGGGGCCCTTGCGGGTGCGGGCGTTCGTGTGGGTGCGTTGACCCCGGACCGGCAGGCCCTTGCGGTGCCGCAGCCCCCGGTAACAGCCGAGGTCCATGAGGCGCTTGATGTTCATGGAGACGTCGCGCCTGAGGTCGCCTTCCACCTGCAGGTTCGCCTCGATGGTCTCCCGGATGCGTCGGACCTCGTCGTCGGTGAGGTCCTTCGTGCGCTTCGTCGGGTCGACGGCGGCGCGGTCGCAGATGACCTTCGCGGCGGTCTTGCCAATCCCGTAGATGTACTGCAGCGAGATCTCGATGCGCTTCTCTGCAGGAAGATCGACGCCGGCGATGCGAGCCATTCCTCTTTCTCCGGTTCTAGGGAGTCGCCCCTCGGGGCTAGCCCTGGCGCTGCTTGTGACGGGGGTTGGCGGCGCAGATGATCCGCACCACGCCCTTGCGCTTCACGACCTTGCACTTGTCGCAGATCTTCTTCACCGACGCGCGGACCTTCATGACCTTTTCACCCGACCAATAGTTCTTTGGGCGCGAGACAAAAAGCCCCGCCGTTCCTTCCGGCGGGACGTTCGGAGGCCGCCCGTGGCCTCCGTACCCTTCTCGTGCCTCGACGTGCAACCGCTCACGGTCGCCCAGGCAGTTGCGAAGCGCGGCGTATAACACAGGAAATTCCCGTGTGCAAGCGGAGTGTGTCCGGCGGGCCCCGGGCCCCTCTCCCCCGTCCCCCTTAAGTCGCCGGGCACCCGTTTAGGCCCCCGGAAGGGTGAGGAGCACCGGCCCTGCCTCGGTCACCGCCACCGTGTGCTCGAAGTGAGCGGAAAGGCCCCCGTCGGCCGTAACCGCGGTCCAGCCGTCCTCGAGGACGCGGACGTCCGCCGTGCCCTCGTTCACCATGGGCTCGATGGCGAGGACCACTCCCGGCCGGAGCCTGGCTCCGGCGCCGCGCCGACCGAAGTTGGGCACCTGCGGCGGCTCGTGGAGCCGGCGCCCGATCCCGTGTCCCACGAACTCGCGCACCACGGCGAAGCCGAGCGGCTCCACGTGCGCCTGGACGGCGGCGCCGATGTCGCCGAGGTAGCCCCCGGCCACCGCCGCGGACACCGCCCGGGCGAGAGCGTCCCGGGTGGCCGACACGAGCCGCCGGGCCTTCGGCCCCACCCGGCCCACCGGCACCGTCACCGCCGCATCGGCGAAGTAGCCGCGGAGCTCGGCGCCGAAGTCGAGCCCGACGATGTCTCCCTCCCGCAGGAGTCGACCGCCGGGGATGCCGTGCACGACCTCCTCGTTGACGGAGATGCACAGGCTCGCCGGGTAGCCGTGGTAGCCCTTGAACGCCGGGACGGCGCCCCGCTCCCGGACGCGCGTCTCCGAGAGCCTGTCGAGCTCGGCCGTGGACACCCCGGGATGGGCGGCCCGCGATACCTCGGCGAGCACGTCGGCGACCACCCGGCCTGCCTCGGCGATCCGGGCGATCTCGTCTGACGTCTTCACCTGCACGCGCTTCGGCCGCCCTCGTCTCCGCCGGCGCCTACCCCGGGTTCAGGATTTTCTTCGTGCGGGAGAGGATCTCCTCGGGCGAGCCCACGCCCTCGACCGCGGAGAGGCTTCCGCGCTCGGCGTAGTAGCGCTTCAGCGGCTCGGTCTTCGCCTCGTACTCCCGGAGGCGGCGCTTCACGGTCTCTGGCTTGTCGTCGTCCCGGAGCACGAGTGCGGCCCCCTCCCGGTCGCAGGCACCGGGCCGCTTCGGCGGGTTGGCGCTCAGGTGGTAGACCGCGCCGCACTGGGAGCAGCTCCGCCGTCCGCTCATCCGCTCGACGAGCAAGGCCTCGGGAACCTCGTAGGAGAGCACCCGGCCGATGTGCCGGCCCATGGAGCGCAGGAGCCCGTCCAGGTAGTCCGCCTGCGCCGCCGTGCGCGGATAGCCGTCGAGGATGAACCCCTCCGCCACGTCCGGCCGCCCCAGGCGATCCTTCACGAGGTCGTTCGTGACCTCGTCCGGGACCAGGGCTCCCGCCTTCATGATGGCGTCCACCTTCTTGCCCAGGTCCGTGCCGCGCGCCTTGTGGTCGCGGAACATGTCCCCGGTGGAGATGTGGGGAATGGCGAGGTCCCTCGCGAGGAGCTTCGCCTGGGTGCCCTTGCCCGCGCCCGGCGGGCCGAGGAGGATGAGGATCATCTCGTCGCCTCCGGCGCGCGGGCCGGGGGGCCGCGCCGCGCGCCAACCTTAGGCACTCACCGTCGTGCGGCCGCGGATGCGCGGCCCGCGGGGCCCGCCAAAGCCCTCGTAGTGCCGAGTGATGAGGTGCCCCTCGATCTGCTGCACGGTGTCGAGCGCCACCCCCACCACGATGAGGAGGCCCGTCCCGCCGAAGTAGAAGGGCACGCCGAACTGGCTGATGAGGATGGTGGGGAGGATGCTCACCGCCGCCAGGTAGAGGGCGCCGCCAAAGGTGATGCGCGAAAGCACGAAGTCGATGTACTCGGCGGTCTTCTTGCCGGGGCGAATGCCCGGGATGTAGCCGCCGTACTTCTTCAGGTTGTCGGCCACGTCCACGGGGTTGAAGGTAACGGCCGTGTAGAAGTAGGCGAAGAAGATGATGAGCACCACGTACATCGTGTTGTAGACCCAGCCCCCCGGCCGCAGCTCGTCGGAGATGCGCGCCAGGAAGGGGAACCAGGAGGCGAGCGTCGCCGGAAAGAGGAGCACCGAGCTCGCGAAGATGGGGGGAATGACGCCCGAGGTGTTCACCTTGAGCGGCAGGTGGGTGCTCTGCCCGCCGAAGGTGCGCCTCCCCACCACCCGCTTCGCGTACTGGATGGGGATGCGCCGCTGCGCCAGCTCCACGAAGACGATGAACGCCACCACCGCCACCATGAAGGCGGCGAGGATCACGACGCGCAACTCGTCCAGGCCCGATCCGGGCGCCTTGTAGGAGGCGTACAGCTGGAAGCTCGCGTCCGGCAGGCGGGCCACGATGCCGGCAAAGATGATGAGGGAGATGCCGTTCCCGATGCCGCGCTCGGTGATCTGCTCGCCCATCCACATGATGAAGGAGGTACCGGCGGCCAGCGTGATGACGGTGAGGATGCGGAAGGCCCAGCCGGTGTGGGTCACGACTGGCACACCGGAGGGATCGCGCAGAGACTCGAGGTAGGTGGCGATGCCGAAGCCCTGGATGGCGGAGAGGATCACCGTGCCGTAGCGGGTGTACTGGGTGATCTTGCGCCGCCCGACCTCGCCCTCCTTCTGCATCTTCTCGAGGGAGGGCATCACCACCGTGAGCAGCTGGAGGATGATGGAGGCGGACACGTACGGCATGATGCCGAGCGCGAAGATGGAGAGCTGCTCCAGCGCACCGCCGGAGAACAGGTTGAAGAGCCCGAGGAGGCCGCCCTGCGAGGCGACCACCTTGCGCATCGCCAGGCGGTCGACGCCTGGCGCGCTCACGAAGACGCCCAGCCGGTAGACGGCGAGCATTCCCACCGTGAAGAGGAGCCGCTTTCGCAGCTCCGCCACCCGGAAGACGTTGGCGAGGCTGGTGGTCAGCATCCGCGTCCCCTTTATTAGGCCTTGGCCTTGGCCTTCGCCTTGCCCTGCGCCGCCGCGCCCTGCTTCTCCGCCTTGCGCTTCTCGTGCAGGGTCTGGGGCCGCGGCACGATCTCCACCTTGCCGCCCGCCTTCTCGATGGCGGCCCGGGCGCCCGCCGTGATCCGGTCCGCGCGCACGGTGTAGGAGCCCGCGAGCTCCCCCTTGCCGAGGACCACCACGCCGTCCGCCGTTCCGCGGGTGAGCCCCGCCGCCTGGAGCGAGGCCGCGTCCACCACGCTTCCGGACGGGAGGAGGGCGAGGTCGCCGACCTGCACCTCCTCGTAGTGGCGGCGGAAGAAGTTCTTGAACCCGAACTTCGGCAGCCGGCGCTGCAGCGGCATCTGGCCGCCCTCGAAGCCCTCGAAATGCATGTTCCCGGTCCGGGCCTTCTGGCCCTTCCCGCCGCGGCCGGCGGTCTTGCCGAGGCCGGAGGCCTGACCCCGGCCGACGCGCTTGCGGACGCGGCGAGCGCCGCGGGGTGCCCTGAGCTGGTGCAGCGACATGGCGTTCCTTTCTACTCTCGTTCCGGGACGGGTCGCCAGCCTAGGCGGCCTTCTCACCCTTGCCCTTGCGCGACGACCGGCCCTTCGGCGGCGCCACCTCGACGCGCTCCCAGGCGACGAGGTAGTCCACCTTGCGGATCATTCCCAGCGTCGCTGGTGTGTCGGGCAAAATCTTGTGTGATTCACGCTTCTTGAGCCCGAGCCCCGCCACGATCACCCGGTGGCTCGCCGGGCAACCGGCGAGACCGCGCTTCAGCGTCACCTTGATGGCAGCCATCGTTCGCCCCCGACCTATCCCTGGATCTCGCCGGCCTCGCGGCCGCGCATCTGCGCCACCCGGTCCGGGTTCCGCAGGCGCTTCAGCCCGGCCACCGTGGCCTTGAGGACGTTGTGCGGATTGCGGGAGCCCTGGCTCTTCGTGAGGACGTTGCGCACGCCCGCGGCCTCGAGCACCGCGCGGACGGCGCCCCCGGCGATGACGCCGGTGCCCTCCCCGGCCGGCTTGAGGAGTACCTGACCGGCCCCGAAGTGGCCGACCACCTCGTGGGGGATGGTGGTCCCGGCGAGAGGGACCACGAAGATATTCTTCTTCGCCTGCTCGCCCCCCTTGCGGATGGCCTCCGGCACCTCGTTCGCCTTGCCGAGGCCCACCCCCACGTGCCCCTGGCCGTCGCCCACCACGACGAGCGCGGAGAAGCTGAAGCGCCGGCCGCCCTTCACCACCTTGGCGACGCGGTTGATGTGGACCACGCGATCTTGCAGGTCGAGATCGTTCACGTTGATGAGAGATGCCATTCGTTCCTCGGTGCCGGCCAAACTTAGAACTTGAGGCCGCCCTCCCGGGCAGCCTGCGCCACGGCCGCGACCCGGCCGTGGTAATCGAAGCCGTTGCGGTCGAAGACGACCTGGGTCACGCCCTTCTCCAGCGCCGCCTTGGCGATGGCAGCCCCCACCTTCTTCGCGGCCTCGGTCTTCTTCTCCTCCTGGGCCGCGCTCCGCAGCGCCTTCGAGGTGGAGCCGGCGAAGGCCACGGTGGTGCCGTTCACGTCGTCCACGATCTGCGCGTAGATGTGGTTCAGGCTCCGGTAGACAGTGAGGCGAGGACGCTCCGGCGTGCCCGTGACCTTCCGGCGGACGCGCGCCTTTCGCTTCTCGCGGGGGGTGGTCTTCATCGCCATCTTGGTTCTCCTTGCGCCGGGCGCGTGCCCAGCCAGGCGCATGAGCGGTTCTCCACTAGGCCGCGCCCGTCTTCCCTTCCTTGCGGCGGATCACTTCCTCCACGTACTTGATGCCCTTGCCCTTGTAGGGCTCCGGCGGCCTCAGCCGCCGGATCTGTGCGGCGGTCAGCCCGAGGAGGTGCTTGTCCGCACCCCGCACCGTCACCCTCGTCTGCTTCGGGTCGACTTCGGCGCTGATGCCCTCCGGGAGCTTGAAGATCACCGGATGGGAGAAGCCGATCGAGAAGTGCACTTCCTTCCCCTTCGGCTCCGCCTTGAAGCCGACGCCCACGATCTCGAGCGTCTGCTCGTAGCCCTTGGTGACGCCTTCGACGGCGTTCTTCACCAGCGTCCGGGTGAGGCCGTGGAGGCCCTTGGAGATGCGACTGTCGTCGGGGCGGGTCACCTTCACCTCGCCCTTGCCGACCTCGACCTTCATCCGGGAGTTGAAGGGGAAGGCGGTCTTGCCCTTCGGCCCCTCCACCTTCACGGTGTGGCCGTCCACGGTGACCTTCACCTTCTCGGGAATCTTCACCGGCAGCTTGCCGACGCGGGACATGACGGATCTCCTACCAGACGGTGCAGATGAGCTCGCCGCCCACCTTCTGCTTGCGGGCTTCCCGGTCCACCATGACTCCCCGAGAGGTGGAGAGGATGGCGATGCCGAGGCCGTTCAGCACGCGGGGGATTTCGCCCGTGGCCACGTAGCGACGCAGGCCGGGCTTCGAGACCCGCTTGATGTCGCTGATGGCCGGCTCGCGGTCGGGCCCGTATTTCAGGAAGATGGTGATCGCGCCCTGCTTGGCCTCGTCCTTGTGGAGCACGAAGTCCTTGATGAAGCCCTCGGCCTTCAGGACCTCGGCGATGCGGCTCTTCAGGTTCGAGGCCGGGATGAGGACCTTCTCGTGGCGCGCCGAGGAGGCGTTGCGGATGCGCGACAGCATGTCGCCAATGGGATCGGTGAAGCTCATCGCTGATTCTCCCTACCAACTCGACTTGATGACGCCGGTGATCTCGCCCCGGAGCGCACGATTTCGAAAGCAGATGCGGCACATCTGGAACTTCCGAAGGTAGGCGCGAGGCCGCCCGCACAGCGGGCAGCGGTTGTATTGACGGGCGGAGAACTTTGGCTTGCGCCGAGCCTGCGCCATCTTGGAAAGCTTGGCCATCGGGTCGATCTCCTGGAATCCGGCTACTGGCGGAAGGGCATGCCGAGGTGTCGGAGGAGAGCCCTTCCCTCCTCGTCGTTTCGCGCCGTGGTCACCACGGTGATGTTCAGTCCCTTGATCTTCTCGACCTTGTCGTAGTTGATCTCGGGAAAGATGATCTGCTCCTTCACACCCAACGTGTAGTTCCCCTTCCCGTCGAACGCCTTGGGCGAGACGCCCTTGAAGTCGCGGACGCGGGGGAGCGCGATGTTGAGCAGGCGGTCCAGGAACTCGTAGGCGCGGTCTCCCCGCAGGGTGACCATGGCCCCGATGCTCTGTCCCTGCCGCAGCTTGAAGTTGGCGATGGACTTGCGCGCCTTGGTGACCACCGGCTTCTGCCCGGTGATGACCGCGAGCTGCTCCAGGGAGGCGTCCAGAATCTTGTTGTTCTGGATGGCCTCGCCGAGCCCCATGTTCACGACCACCTTCTCCAGCCGCGGAGCCTGCATGAGGTTCTTGAAGCCGAACTCCTTCATCAGGGCCGGCCGGATCTCCGCCTCGTACCTGGTCTTCAACCGCGCTGCCATTGCTCGCTCCTTGCCTTCGTCCGGGCCGCTCGGGCGCCGGGCGATGCGCTTCGTTCTCCTACTCCCACCGCTCCTTGCACTTCCGGCAGGCCCGCACGCGGCGGCCGTCGTCGCGGACCACCCGGGCGACCCGCGTCGCCTTGCCGCACTTCGGGCACACCACCATCACGTTGGAGGCGTCGAGGGTGGCCGGCTTCTCCACGATGCCGCCCTCGGGGTTGGACTGGCTGCGACCCTTCTTCAGGTGGCGCTTCACGGTCATGAGCCGCTCGAGCCGGACCCGTCCCCTGTCGCCCAGCACCTCGAGGACCTTGGCCGTCTTCCCCTTCTCCCGGCCGGAGAGCACCTTCACTGTGTCGTTCTTGCGGACGTCCATGACCTAGAGAACCTCCGGGGCCAGGCTGATGATCTTCATGAACTTGCGGGCGCGCAGCTCGCGGGCCACCGGGCCGAAGATGCGGGTCCCGACGGGCTCCAGGTCCTTGTTGATGAGCACCGCCGAGTTCCCGTCGAAGCGAATGTAGCTCCCGTCCGGCCGCTTCACCTCGCGCGCGGTGCGCACGATCACGGCCCGGGCCACCTCGCCCTTCTTCACCTTGGACTGCGGGATGGCCTCCTTGACGGAGACCACGATGACATCGCCCACGGTGGCGTACTTGCGCCGGCTCCCCCCGAGCACCTTGATGCACTGCACCTTCTTGGCGCCCGAGTTGTCGGCGACGTCGAGGATCGTCTGCTGCTGGATCATGGCGACTAGACCTCCGAGCCCTTCTCCAGGGTCTCGACGACCCTCCAGCGCTTCTCCTTGGAGATGGGGCGCGTCTCTACGATCCGGACCCGGTCGCCCGGCTTGCAGGCCTGCCCTTCGTCGTGCGCCTTGTACGTCGCGGCGCGCGTCACGATCTTGCCGTACTTGCGGTCGGCGATGCGGCGCTCGACACGGACGACCACCGTCTTGGTCATCTTGTTGGAGACCACCACGCCGACGCGGGACTTGCGCTTGCCGCGCTCCATGAGCCTCACTCCTTCTTGCCCTTGCGGGGCTCGGTCTCCGCCTTCGCCTTCCGCGCGATGCCCATCTCCGCCTCGCGCGCGAGCGTGAGGCAGCGCGCGATCAGGCGGCGGGTCTTCCCGACCTCGGCGGTGGAGTCGAGGACCCCAGTGTTGAGCTTGTTCCTCATCTCGAAGATCTGCTGCTTCAGCTCGGACGCCCGCGCGCGCAGCTCGGCGGGATTCAACTGGCGCAACTCGCTGTTCGTCGACACGGTCGCCTCCTACAGGGTCCCGCCGCGCTTCACCACCTTGGTGGCGACCGGCAGCTTGTGGGCGGCGAGGTGGAAGGCCTTGGAGGCCATCTCGTCGTTCACGCCCTCCATCTCGAAGAGCACGCGGCCGGGCTTCACCACCGCCACGTAGTACTCCACCGGCCCCTTGCCGGTTCCCATGCGGGTCTCGGCGGGCTTCTTGGTGATGGGCTTGTCCGGGAAGACCCGGATCCACAGCTTGCCGCCGCGTTTCACGTAGCGGCTGATGGCCACGCGCGCCGCCTCGATCTGCCGGCTCGTGAGCCAGCCGCACTCGGTCGACTGCAGCCCGAACGAGCCCTGGTTGAGCTCCGAGCCGCGGTAGGCCTTGCCCCTCATGCGGCCCTTCTGCATCTTGCGGTACTTCGTTCGCGCCGGCTGCAGCATCTCGTTCTCCTCCGAAGGCCCTGAGCGTGCGACCTACGCCCGCGGCGCCGCCGCGGCGCGCGGCATCTTGCCGGACTGCGGGAGCACCTCGCCCCGCATGATCCACACCTTCACGCCGATCTTCCCGTAGGTGGTCTTCGCCTCGGCGAAGCCGTAGTCAATGTCCGCCCGCAGCGTGTGGAGCGGCACCCGCCCCTCGCGGTACCACTCGTAGCGGGCCATCTCCGAGCCACCGAGCCGCCCCGCGGTAGCCACGCGGATGCCCTTGGCGCCGAACTTGAGCGCCGTCTGCACGGCCTTCTTCATGGCCCGGCGGAAGGCGATGCGGCGCTCGAGCTGGGTGGCGATGTTCTCGGCCACGAGCTGCGCGTCCGTCTCCGCCTTGCGCACCTCGATGACGTTCAAGAAGATCTCGTTGTCGGTGAGGGCCTGCAGGTCCTTCTTGATGGTCTCGATGCCGGCCCCGCGCTTCCCGATGACGATGCCGGGGCGCGCCGTGTGGACGTTCACCTTCACCTTGTTGGCCGCCCGCTCGATCTCGATCTTGGAGATGCCGGCCTGGCCGAGCTTCTCCTTCACGAACTCGCGGATCTTGATGTCCTCGTGCAGCCACTTCGCGTAGTTCTTCTCTTCGTACCACTTCGACTCCCAGGAGCGGATGACGCCGATCCGGAAGCCGATGGGATGGACTTTCTGACCCAAGAGATCCTCCTTTCGCCCGGGCGCTACGCCCGCCCGGCGATGCCGAGCTCCACGTACACGTGGCTCGTCTTCTTGTCGATGCGGGTGGCCCGCCCCATGGCGCGCGGCATGAAGCGCCGAGCCTTGGGGCCCTGGTCCACGGTGAGGGTCTTCACGAACAAGGCGTCCACGTCCACCCGCCCTCCCTTGCCCTCGGCGTTCGCCACCGCCGAGCGCAGGAGCTTGGCGAGGTGCGGAGCGGCCGACTGCGGGGTGTACTTGAGGACCGCGAGCGCGTCCCCCACCTTCATGCCGCGCAGGTGCTCGGCGACGAGCCGGACCTTGCGCGGCGTGACGCGCAGGTAGCGAAGCGTCGCGTTCGGCCCCCCGGCCGGCCGGGCCGCGGCCGTGCGCGCCCGGCGCTCCTTGCGGGAGGGCCGGACCTTGGCGGCGGCGGCGCTCTTCTTCTCGGTCTCTGTCATGGCCGCTCCTTATTTCTTCGGCGGCGGGGCCGGGGGTGCGGCCACCGCCTTCTTCTCGCCGGTGTGGCCGTGGAAGGTCCGCGTCGGCGAGAACTCGCCGAGCTTGTGGCCGACCATGTTCTCGGTGACGAAGACGGGCACAAACTTGCGGCCGTTGTGAACGGCGAAGGTGTGCCCCACGAAGTCGGGCAGGATGGTGCTGCGCCGCGACCACGTCTTGATCACCGACTTCTTGTTGCCCTTGTTCGCGTCCTCGACCTTCTTCACGAGGTGCTTATCGGCGAACGGGCCCTTCTTGATGGAACGCGACATGGCTTCTCTCGTCCTCGACGCTAGCTCGCCTGGCTGCGAACGCCGCGCTTACGGGGCGAAACGATGAACTTGTCCGTGCGCCGGTTGTTGCGGGTCTTGAGCCCCTTCGTCTTCTGACCCCAGGGGGAGACGGGGTGCGGGTTTCCCTGGCCGCTCTTGCCCTCGCCGCCCCCGTGCGGGTGGTCGACGGGGTTCATGGCCAGGCCGCGGACCGTGGGTCGGATGCCGAGCCAGCGGCTGCGCCCCGCCTTGCCCAGGCGAACGCTGGCGTTCTCGATGTTGGAGAGCTGCCCGACCGTGGCGCGGCAGTCCTGCAGGAGCTCGCGGACCTCGCCGGAGGGCATGCGGATCTGGGCGTACACGCCCTCCTTCGCCATCACCTGGCCGAAGGATCCGGCGGAGCGGATGAGCTTCGCGCCGGAGCCGGGCTGCAGCTCGAGCCCGTGGATCACCGTGCCGAGCGGCATGTCGCGAATGGGCAGGCAGTTCCCGGGCCGGATGTCGACGCCGGCGCCGGAGACGAGCACGTCCCCGACCGCGAGCCCGACCGGCGCGAGGATGTAGCGCTTCTCGCCGTCCTTGTAGTGCAGCAGCGCGATGCGGGCCGTGCGGTTCGGGTCGTACTGGACCGCCACCACCTTGGCGGGGATCCCGTCCTTCCCGCGCCGCCAGTCGATGATGCGGTAGCGCCGCTTGTGCCCGCCGCCGATATGGCGGGTGGTGATGTGGCCGTGCGCGTTCCGCCCGCCCGTGCGCTTCAGGGCGCGGGTGAGCTTCTTCTCCGGCCCCTTCTTGTCGACGTCGGCGAAGTCCGACACCGTCATCAGGCGGCGCCCGGCGCTCGTCGGCTTGTAGGTCTTGAGGCCCATGCTCGCTCCTCTCGCCTCGGCCTACTTCCCCTCAAAGAGGGCGATGGTGTCGCCCTCCTTCAGGGTCACGATGGCCTTCTTCCAGTTGGGGCGCTGGCCCATGGAGCGGCCCACGCGCTTGATCTTGCCGCGGGCGATCGCGGTGCGGACCGCGGTCACCTTGACGCTGAAGAGCTTCTCCACGGCGCCCTTCACCTGGATCTTCGTGGCGCCGCGGTGCACCTCGAAGGCGTACTGCCGGGCGGACTCGCGCCCGCGCTCCGCCTTCTCGGTGATGAGCGGGCGGACGATGACGTCCTGCACGGTGAGGTTCACGACAGCGCCTCCTCGACCTTGCGGGCCGACTCGGCGGTGAGCACCAGGTACTCGTGGCCGAGGATGTCGTAGACGTTGAGGCCCTGCGTCGACAGGAAGTCCGAGCCCTCGATGTTGCGGATGGACTTCTTGAGCGCCTGGTTCGAGGCGCCGTCGACGACGAGCGCCCGCTTCACGCCGAGGGCGGTGAGCACCTCCGCCGCCGCCGAGGTCTTCGGGGCCTCGGGCGCCCAGCGGTCGACGATGAGGATCCTCTGCTCGCTCTGGCGCAGGGCCAGAGCCGAGCGCAGGGCGAGCTTGCGGACCTTCTTCGGCACGTCGTAGGCGTGGTTCCGCGGCTTCGGGCCCATGGCCTTGCCGCCGCCCACCCACTGGCTGGCGCGGGTGGAGCCCTGCCGGGCCCGACCGGTGTGCTTCTGCCTCCAGGGCTTCTTGCCGCCCCCGGACACGAGCGAGCGGTTCTTCACGGCCTGAGTCCCGGAGCGATCCGAGGCCAGCTTGGCCTTCACCACCTCGTAAAAGAGGTGGTCGTTCACCGGGCCGGCGAAGACCTCGTCCTTCAGGTCGATCTCGCCGACCTTCTTCCGGTCCAGGCTGTAGACGTCGAACTTTGCCATGGCGTCCTCGCCTACTTGATCTCCACGTCCACGCCGGCCGACAGGTCGAGCTTCATGAGCGCGTCGAGGGTCTGGGAGGTGGGCTCCAAGATGTCGAGCAACCGCTTGTGGGTGCGGATCTCGAACTGCTCGCGCGACTTCTTGTCGACGTGCGGGCTGCGGAGGACCGTGAACTTGTTGATGCGGGTGGGAAGCGGGATGGGACCGGCGACCTTGGCGCCGGTTCGGCGCGCCGTCTCCACAATCTCGCCCGCCGACTGGTCGAGCAGCTTGTAGTCGTAGGCTTTGAGCCGGATGCGGATCTTCTGCATTGCCATTCGTCACGCCTTTTCGCATCTCGCCCCGGCGCAGCGCGGCGACTTCGCCGCCGTTCGCCGGGGCCGCCTCTGCTGACTGCTACTCGACCACTTCCGCGACCACGCCCGAGCCCACCGTGCGCCCGCCCTCGCGGATGGCGAAGCGAAGCTCCTTCTCCATGGCGATGGGGGTGATGAGCTCCACGTCCATGGCGATGTTGTCCCCCGGCATCACCATCTCGACGCCCTTGGGGAGCTGGATGCTGCCGGTCACGTCCGTGGTCCGGAAGTAGAACTGGGGCCGGTACCCGTTGAAGAACGGCGTGTGGCGGCCGCCCTCCTCCTTCGTGAGCACGTAGACCTCGGCCTTGAACTTGGTGTGGGGGGTGATGGAGCCGGGCTTCGCGAGCACCTGGCCGCGCTCCACCTCCTCGCGCTTCAGGCCGCGGAGCAGGGCGCCGATGTTGTCGCCGGCCTCCCCCTGGTCGAGGAGCTTGCGGAACATCTCCACGCCCGTCACCACCGTCTTCACGGTGGCGCGCAGGCCGACGATCTCGACCTCCTCGCCCACCTTGATGACGCCGCGCTCCACGCGCCCGGTGGCCACGGTGCCGCGGCCGGAGATGGAGAAGACGTCCTCCACCGGCATGAGGAAGGGCTTGTCCTTGGCGCGCTGCGGCGTGGGGATGTAGCTGTCCACCGCCTCCATGAGCTTGAGGATGGAGGGCTCGCCCAGCTCGCCCTTGTCGCCCTCGAGCGCCTTGAGCGCGCTGCCGCGGATCATGGGGGTCTTGTCGCCGGGGAACTCGTACTTCGACAAGAGCTCGCGGACCTCGAGCTCCACGAGGTCGAGCAGTTCCTTGTCGTCCACCATGTCCACCTTGTTGAGGTAGACGACGATGTAGGGCACGCCCACCTGCCGGGCGAGGAGGATGTGCTCGCGGGTCTGCGGCATGGGGCCGTCGGCCGCCGACACCACCAGGATGGCGCCGTCCATCTGCGCCGCCCCGGTGATCATGTTCTTCACGTAGTCGGCGTGACCCGGGCAGTCCACGTGGGCGTAGTGACGGTTCGCCGTCTGATACTCCACGTGAGCGGTGGCGATGGTGATGCCGCGCTCCCGCTCCTCCGGGGCCTTGTCGATCTGGTCGTAGGCCATGAAGCTGGCGAGGCCCTTTTGCGCCAGGACCTTGGTGATGGCCGCGGTCAGGGTGGTCTTGCCGTGGTCCACGTGGCCGATGGTCCCCACGTTCACGTGTGGCTTGCTGCGATCGAACTTTTCCTTGGCCATGGCTCTTCTCCTTCGTGTGTCGGCGACCGGCTACCGGGAGGCGACGGTCGCCCCCTTGCTCTTCGTGATGATGGTCTCGGCGATGCTGTTCGGAACCTGGGCGTAGTGCCCGAACTGCATGGTGTAGGTGGCGCGGCCCTGGGTGCGGGACCGCAAGTCAGTGGCGTAGCCAAACATCTCGGCGAGCGGCACCTGGGCGGTGATGACCTGGACGCCCGTCCGCGGGTTCATACCCTGAATCTTTCCGCGGCGCGAGTTCAGATCACCGATGACGTCGCCCATGAACGGGTCCGGGGTGACGACCTCGACGTTCATGATGGGCTCGAGAAGCACGGGGGCCGCCCGAGCGGCGCCGTCCTTGAACCCCATCGAGCCCGCGATCTTGAAGGCCATCTCGGAGGAGTCCACGTCGTGGTAGGAGCCGTCGAAGACCTCGACCTTCAGGTCCACCATGGGGAAGCCGGCGAGAATCCCGCCGGTCATGGCCTCCTCGATGCCCTTGCGAATGGGCTCGATGTACTCCTTGGGGATCGAGCCGCCCACGGTCTCGTTCTCGAACTCGAAGCCCTTGCCGGGCTCCTGGGGGATGAGGCGCAGCCAGCAGTGCCCGTACTGACCGCGACCGCCGGTCTGCCGGATGTAGCGCCCCTCCGACTCCACGCCCTTGGTGATGGTCTCGCGGTAGGCCACCTGGGGCTTGCCCACGTTGGCCTCGACCTTGAACTCGCGGAGCATGCGGTCGACGATGATCTCGAGGTGGAGCTCGCCCATCCCGGAGATGATGGTCTGGCCCGTCTCCTCGTCCGTGCGCACCCGGAAGCTCGGGTCCTCCATCTGCAGGCGGGAGAGCGCCATGCCCATCTTGTCCTGGTCGGCCTTGGTCTTCGGCTCGATGGCGACCGAGATGACCGGTTCCGGGAACTCCATGCGCTCCAGGACGACCGGCTTGTCCTCCTCGCACAGGGTGTCGCCGGTGGTGGTCTGGCGGAGGCCCACGGCGGCGGCGATGTCGCCCGCCAGCACCTCCTTGATCTCCTCCCGCTTGTTCGCGTGCATCTGCAGGAGCCGGCCGATGCGCTCCTTGCGCTCCTTGGTGGCGTTGTAGACGTAGGAGCCGCTCTCCAGCCGGCCCGAGTAGACGCGGAAGAAGGTGAGGTTGCCCACGAACGGGTCGTTCATGAGCTTGAAGGCGAGGGCGCTGAAGGGCTCGCTGTCGGAGGTGTTGCGCACGACCTCGACGCCCTTCGGGGTGACGCCGTGGACCGGCGGCTTGTCGATGGGGCTCGGCAGGTACTCGACCACGGCGTCCAAGAACTGCTGCACGCCCTTGTTCTTGAAGGCGGTGCCGCAGATCACCGGGAAGAACCTCATCTCGATGGTCCCCTTCCGCAGACCCCGCCGGATCTCGTCGCCGGAGAGGGGATGGCCATCGAGGTACTTCGCCATGAGCTCGTCGTCGACCTCCGCCACCGCCTCCTCGAGCGCGGCCCGGTACTCGGTCGCCTGCTCGACCAGGTCGGCGGGGATGTCGATCTCCTGGTACTTCGCCCCCATGGTCTCGTCGTCGAAGGTGATGCCCTTCATCTTCACGAGGTCCACCATGCCGCGGAACTTGTCCTCGCGGCCGATGGGGATCTGGATGGGCACGGGGCGGGCGCCCAGCTTCTCCTTGATGGAGCCGACCGACATGAAGAAGTCGGATCCGACGCGGTCCATCTTGTTGATGAAGCAGACGCGGGGGACCTTGTACTTGTCGGCCTGGCGCCAGACCGTCTCGGACTGGGGCTCGACGCCGCTCACCGCGTCGAAGACCGCCACCGCGCCGTCGAGCACGCGGAGGCTGCGTTCCACCTCGATGGTGAAGTCCACGTGCCCGGGGGTGTCGATGATGTTGATGCGGTGCTCGCGCCAGAAGCAGGTGGTGGCGGCGCTGGTGATGGTGATGCCGCGCTCGCGCTCCTGCTCCATCCAGTCCATGACGGTGGTGCCCTCATGGACCTCGCCGATCTTGTGGGTGACGCCGGTGTAAAAGAGGATCCGCTCGGTCGTGGTCGTCTTGCCGGCATCGATGTGCGCCATGATACCGATGTTTCGGTAACGCTCGAGTGGTGTGCTACGGGCCATGTATCTCTTCCTTCCAACCGATGCGTACGCGAACCGGCCGCCTCTGGGCGGCGCCTGGACCTGACCGGGCTGTCAAAGAACGAACGGGTCCTTCGTGAACCCTGCCGACCGAGTCGGCCTCGTCTCTGAGTGGCTCCTCCTCCTCGACCCTACCAGCGGTAGTGGGCGAAGGCCTTGTTCGCCTCCGCCATCTTGTGGGTGTCCTCGCGCTTCTTCACCGCGTTCCCGCGGTTGTTGGCCGCGTCGAGGATCTCCCCGGCGAGCTTCTCCACCATCGTCTTCTCGCCGCGCGCCTTCGCATAATCGATGAGCCAGCGCATCGCCAGGGCCGTGCGGCGGTCCTGGCGGACCTCGACCGGAACCTGGTAGGTGGCGCCGCCCACCCGGCGGGACTTCACCTCGACCATGGGCTTCACGTTGTCGAGCGCTTTCTTGAAGATCTTCAGGGGGTCGTCCTTCAGGCGACCCTCCACCACCGTGAAGGCCCCGTAGCAGATCTGCTCGGCCACGGCCTTCTTGCCGCGGCGCATCAGGTCGTTGATGAACTTCGCCACCACCCGGTCCTGGTACTTCGGGTCGGGCAGGATCTTCCTCTTTTCGACGACGCGGCGACGGGGCATCGAATCCTCTGGCTAGCTCGGGCGCTTGGCGCCGTACTTCGAGCGGCCCTGCTTGCGCCCCTGGACGCCCACGGCGTCGAGGGTGCCGCGAATGATGTGGTAGCGCACGCCCGGCAGATCCTTCACGCGGCCCCCGCGAATGAGCACGACCGAGTGCTCCTGCAGGTTGTGGCCAACGCCGGGGATGTAGCTCGTGACCTCGAACCCGTTCGTGAGGCGCACGCGCGCCACCTTCCGCAGGGCCGAGTTGGGCTTCTTCGGAGTGGTGGTGTAGACCCGGGTGGCGACACCGCGCTTCTGCGGCGACTCCACCAGAGCGGGCGCCTTCCTCTTGGTCTTGAGCTTCTCGCGGCCCTTGCGGACCAACTGGCTGATCGTCGGCATGCGACCCGGTTCTCTTTCCTGACGAAACGCCCCGAGAGCTTCCCGGGGCGGCCTCCGACGGGGAAACCGTCGAAAGGGCGCGCATTATACGGAGAGGCCTCGTGAAGTCAAGGCCCTCGGGCCCCTCCTCCGCCCGCCCGCGGCCCGCAGGCGCGCCCGACCCGGCCGGGCCCCTTCCCGGCCCCCGCCGAGGCCTCGATGGCCCGCCGCATGGCCGTGGGGAGGCTCAGGCGGGTCAGCTCCTCGGGGCCGGCCCAGCGGAGGTCCGTTCCCACCCGGAGGCCGGATCCCGCCGTAAGGTCGCAGCGGAACACCTGCAGGACGAGGCGTCGATGGGTGAGGGCCCGCACGAGCTCCGCCTCCCCTCGCCCCACCCGACACCGGAGGCCAAGGCGGGTCCGCAGCGCGTTCCGCAGCCGGAGGCGGGCGCCGCGCTCTCCCGCCACCTCCACCCCGGGCAGCTGCCACAGCCCGCCGAAGAGGCCAGGGGCCGGGCGGCGCCAGAGGAGGAGTCGGCCGCCCCGCTCCACGCGGGCGAGCGCGAGGCGAAGGGTCGCGGGCTTCCTCTTCGGCCGAGGCGGGGGGATGGACCCCGTCCTCCCCGACCGAAAGGCCCGGCACCACTCAGCGAGGGGGCAACGCCCGCACCTCGGGCCGCGGGGAAGGCAGAGCGTCGCCCCGAGCTCCATGACGGACTGGTTCAGGTCGCCCGGGCGCTCGGGCGTGAGCAGGCCCCTCGCCAGGGCCTGGAGCCTCCGCCGCCGGCCCGGCGCGGAGAGCGCACCGCCCAGGCCGAAGAGGCGCGCCAGGACGCGCGCCGCGTTCCCGTCGACGGCTGCCTCCGGAATCCCGAAGGCGATGCTCGCCACGGCACCCGCCGTGTAGGGACCGAAGCCGGGCAACTCCAGAAGCGCCGGATAGGAAGCCGGCAGGCCCCCGTGGGACGCGAGCGCCAGCCGAGCGGCGCGCAGGAGGTTTCGCCCTCGGGCGTAGTACCCGAGACCGCTGAAGGCCGCGAGCACGTCCTCCTCTCGGGCCCGGGCCAAGCTTTCGAGCGTCGGCCACCGGCAGAGGAAGCGGCGGTAGTAGGGCGTCGCCGTCGCCACCCGCGTCTGCTGCAGCATGACCTCCGAGACCCATACCTGGTACGGGTCGGCCGCCCCCGGAGCTTGGCGCCAGGGCATCTCCCGCCTCTCCGCCTCCCACCAGGCGAGCAACCGGGCCCGGAGGCGCGAGGCCGCGGCTCCGCAGGGCGCGAGAGGCGCGGGCCCCCGCTCCGCCCGCCCGGAGCGGGGAGCGGCGCGGGTGCGCGGCGCGGCCGGAGGCCCTACTTGAGCCGCTTCTCGCAGGCTTCCCAGTCCACGTTCTTCATGAACGCGTCCACGTACTTCGCCCGCTCGAAGGCCTTGTAGTCCCTCATGAAGGCGTGCTCCCAGCCGTCCATCACCACCACCGGCGCGAAGCCGACCGGGATGCCGTTCTCGTGCAAGGTCACCCAGTGGTTGGAGAGCCAGCCGGTGCCGGGGTCCTGCAGCAGCATCGCCCAGCCCACGCCAGGCATGGTGGCGATGGCCCGGAAGTCGGCGACCCAGGTGGCGTAGCTGCCAAAGTTCCCCTCGAGGGCCTTGCGGAGCTTCGACCCGGAGGGCGGCTCCGCCTGCGCCCCGCCCTTCAGCGCCGCGAAGTAGTACTCGTGGTTCACCATCCCGCCGTATTCGAAGCCGAGCCGCCTCGTGAGCTCCGCGTACACCGGATCGGCCCCGGAAGCCTTGCCCTCCTTGGCCATGCCCTCGAGCTTTTCGGTGAGCGCGTTCGTGCGCTTCACGTAGCCCTCGTAGAGCTTCAGGTGCTCCTCGATCTGGTCGTTCGAGATCCCGGCCAGGCCGCGGACCTTCGAATAGTCCTTCGGTGCGTAGCGCTTCTCCGCCATATCCTGCCTCCGAGCGGCCAAGGGGCCGCCGTCGCTGTGGGTGACGCGCGTGGTGCGCGTACGATCGTCACCCGACCGAAGACTGTCAAGGTACCGGTCGGGCCATAGCGCCGCTCCTAACGACGGCCCGGGCGCGCCGCCCGTCCCTTGGGGATGCCGCGCCGCCCTGGCGGCGCCACCGCGCGAAACGCCGCTCCTCGAGGTGCCTCCTTCCCGTCGCCGCTTTCTCCGCGGCGGTTCCCCTGGCCCCGCGGCCATAGTAGGTAGGACGGTCGTGTCTCGCCCCGCGAAGGCCGTGCCCCGCCTCCTTTTCGCCTTGCTCCTCGTCACCTCGGCGGCGGCCGCCGCCGGGGCCGCGCTCTGGTGGTCCCTTCCGAGCGTCGCCGCGCTCGCCACCCGCGTCCCGCGCACCACCGCTCTCCTCGAGCAGCGCCGGGCGGAGGCACGGCGCGCCGGCCGGCCCTACGAGGTGGACCTCCGCCCCGTCCCCCTGGACCGAATCTCGCCGCGCCTCGCCGAGTCGGTGGTGCTCTCCGAGGACGCCGCCTTCTTCGGCCACTCCGGCTTCGACTGGCGGGAGATCCGCAACGCCGCCGAGCAGAACCTCCGGGCCGGCAGGACCGTCCGCGGCGCATCCACCATCACCCAGCAGCTGGCCAAGAACCTCTTCCTCGGGACGGAGCGGAGCTATGCGCGGAAGATCAAGGAGGCGGCGCTCGCCTGGAAGCTCGAGCACGCCCTCTCGAAGCGGCGCATCCTCGCCCTCTACCTGAACGCCGTGGAGTGGGGCCGCGGTGTCTTCGGCGCCGAGGCCGCGGCGCGCCACTGGTTCGGCGTCCCGGCGGTCGACCTCGACGTGGCCCAGTCCGCGGCGCTCGCGGCCATGCTCCCGGCACCGCGCCGCGCCGCCCTCTCTCCGGCGCCTCCCTGGCTGGCGCGGCGCGCCCGCAAGGTCCTCGGGCTCATGCGCCAGACGGGGAAACTGGACGACGACGAGTACGTGCGCGCGGCCGCGGAGCTGGAGCGCATGCTCGGAGAGGCGCCGCCCGCTGGGGACGAGGAGCCCCCGGAGGACGAGGGCGACCCGGCCGCACCCTGACCCGCTCGGCCTCCGAGCGTCCCACCTAGCGCGGCGGGAGCCGGTCCCGAAACCAGGCCAGGGTGCGCGAGAGGCCCTCCTCGAGGGCGACCTGGGGCCGCCATCCCAGAGCGCGAGCCGCGGCGGACGGGTCCACGCAGGAGCGGAGCTGCTCGCCGATCTTGGCGGGACCGGGCCGGGGCGGAAGCGACGACGAGGCCGCCTCCGCGAGGAGGCGGTAGAGCTGGTTCACGTCCGTCTCTCGTCCGGTGCCGATGTTCAGCGCGCCGTCGAAGCCCTTCTCGGCCGCG